>ERZ1106976.2427-NODE-2427-length-16659-cov-5.335341_pt1 | contig 16659 bp, 14 predicted proteins | sample MGYA00403687_ERZ1106976 | MGnify/ENA primary metagenome ERZ1106976 (study PRJEB35170, sample SAMEA104062446) | human gut metagenome | biome: human gut; feature: human-associated habitat; material: faeces | place: Denmark | collected 2013-02-22 ... | reverse complement strand
TTCTTTTGTCAAAAACAGCTTGCAAAGCCGCTTGAGACCCGGGTGTACCCATCATGGAGACCCGGGTGCGGGAGAGGTGCAGACCCGGGTCTGTGCGAGACCTTTACGGGGGTGTGGGGATGTTTATCCGCCATGTTAGAAGTGTTTTTATGCCCTGTTTTTGCATCTTTTTCAAGGAAAAAAGTCGTTTTATATTTAAACGGCCCCGTTTTGTCAATGCTATTTTGGTGCGGTTAGCCTGCCATTTCCCGCCTTCTTTTTCCGATAAAGCCGATTATTTCCTATTTTTGTAACCATTAACAAGTATCTTATTACCTGTCAACAACTACTATGGTTCTAAATTATATCTGGATCGCTTTCTTTCTGATTGCTTTCGTGGTGGCGCTTTGCAAATTAGCCATCGGCGGAGACACGGAAGTTTTCACCCATATCATCAACGCTTCTTTTGCTTCGGCAAAGACAGGGTTCGAGATATCCCTCGGACTGACGGGAGTCTTGGCTCTTTGGCTCGGCATCATGAAAATCGGGGAAAAAGGGGGCGTGATACAGGCCTTTGCCCGGTTGACGGCACCCGTGTTCAGCAAGCTCTTTCCGGGAATACCGAAAGACCATCCAGCAACGGGTTCTATCTTCATGTGCATTTCCGCCAACCTGTTAGGCTTGGACAATGCCGCCACGCCGATGGGACTGAAAGCCATGAAAGAGTTGCAGGAGCTGAACACGCAGAAGGATTCAGCCAGCGATCCGATGATCATGTTCCTTTGCATCAATGCTTCAGGACTGACACTGATTCCGGTCTCCATCATGACCTACCGGGCACAGATGGGAGCGGCAAACCCGGCTGATGTCTTCCTGCCCCTCATGCTCGCGACCTTCTCTTCTACCCTGGTCGCCATATTGGCGGTCTGCTTCAAGCAACGGATCAACATCCTGCAACGGAACCTGCTGCTTTTCTTCGGCGGGATGATCGCGTTCATCGGTGGTCTGGCCTTGCTTTTCGGGATGATGAGCCAGCAATCGGTCTCCCTCTACTCCACCCTGTTTGCCAACATTTTGCTTTTCTCTATTATATGCGGATTCATTATCAGCGGTATCCGCAAAAAAATCAACGTATACGACACCTTTATCGAAGGCGCAAAAGAGGGTTTCCAGACTGCCGTGACGATCATCCCCTACCTCATCGCCGTATTGGTTGCCATTGCCGTTTTCCGGGCTTCGGGAGCGATGGATTTCCTGATCGACGGCATCCGCATGGGAGTCTCGGCAGCAGGGCTGGACACGCAGTTCGTGGAAGGTCTGCCTACCATGCTGATGAAACCGCTCAGCGGCAGCGGGGCGCGGGGTATGATGCTGGATGCGATGAACACCTACGGCGCGGATTCGTTCATCGGCCGCCTCTGTTCCATCGTGCAAGGATCGAGCGACACGACTTTCTACGTCGTCGCCCTTTATTTCGGCAGTGTCGGAATCCGCAACACCTACTATACGATCCCCTGTTCGCTACTGGCCGATTTAGCCGGGGCGGTGGCAGCGGTCACTATGACGTATCTGTTTTTTACCTAATATCAAAATGACACTCCTACCCCATGTAAATCGGATTAGTAGTGCATCTATCTTGGAATTAGCATAGCAGGTAATTATTTTTAACATATCATTCGGTAAGATAAAACATAAAAAGAATAACAATATGGCAATAGCATTCTACGCGGAAGACACCAAGCTTCCGGCAATCAAAAAGAGAGCGGTCGGCAACTGGGTAAAGGAAGTTGCCGCCACATACGGTAAGAAGGTCGGCGATATCAGCTACATCTTCTGCTCCGACGAGAAGATTCTGGAAGTAAACCGCCAGTACCTCCAACATGATTATTATACAGATATCATCACGTTCGATTATACGAGCGGCGATAAGATCTCCGGCGACCTGTTTATCAGCCTCGATACGGTGAAGACTAATTCCGAAGCCTTCAACACTCCCTACAACGAGGAACTCCACCGTACCATCATCCACGGTATCCTCCACCTCTGCGGCATCAACGATAAAGGACCTGGGGAACGCGAGCTCATGGAGGCCAACGAAAACAAAGCCCTGGCGATATTGCCGGAGGAATGCCGGGAAAGTCAACTTTCCCGGTAAAAAGAAATGTCTGGAGCCGCTTCCTGTTAAGGATGCTACTGAAGAGGTTGTATGATATGTGTGCCTGATAAAAGCCTGCACATGCTCCGGTGAAAACAGAAATTACCGGAGCAATGCTCCCAAAACCGATTACTCACTATCACTACCCAAATACTCATACCAAACGGCTATTTGCTTATTTGCCGGATACTCCCCCGATGTTATCACATAGATTTGGATACCTGGGAACAGGCAAATAAGGGATTGGTAACAATAATAAATGATCCGGCATGAAAGGCACAACTATTTTCTTTCTATCTATTCTGTTAATAACGACAGGTTGTAAAAGACTGGATCAAACGGCAGACGACTTGATCACAGTAGATGTAACCAATAATTCTTTTCCCAAAAAGGAACTGGCTCTTCAAGATTTCATGGATGTAGAATATATCCCGCTGGAAACAAACGATGATTTTGTTAATCAAGGGTTTGTGCAGGCTATAGGTAAAGAATTCATATTAGCAAAGAACTATAGGGATGACGGTGATATTTTTGTGTATGACCGGACCGGAAAAGCCATTCGTAAGATAAATCGTAAAGGGCAAGGAGGAGAAGAATACATCTCTTGTAGAAGTGTTACATTGGATGAAGAAAACAATGAAATGTTTATAAACGATTTCTTGGCAAGAAAAATAAAGGTCTATGACTTGGAGGGAAATTTTAAACGAAGTATCAAACAGAAACAAGATGGTGATACCCAGTTTTATTTGGATATATTTAATTACGATAAAGAGAATCTGATTTGTTACGATGAATGCAATCAAGAGATACCATTCCTACTCGTATCGAAGCAAGACGGAAACATAACCAAAGAGATTAGAACCCCATTTAAAGAAAAGAAGCTATTTCTTCAACTTTTAAGACATGAAGGAGGAACGAGAGCTGCCGGACCGGGCGAATACAGTAGAATAATCCCATTCAATGGCAATTGGATTCTATTAGAACCCTCGTCAGACACGATCTACACATTAATGCCCGATTACAATTTGCGGCCGTTTATCGTGCGAACACCTCCTATTCACATTATGAATCCAGAATCTTTCTTGGTTTTAAAGTTGGTTTCCGATCGTTATTATTTCATGGAAAGTATAAAGAACGTATATGATTTCAGCAAAGAAGAAGGCTTTCCGAGAACCTACTTCGTGTACGATACAGAGGAAAAGGATTTCTTCAGGTATATCATATACAATGGCGATTATTCTTATAAAAAAGAATTCTATATGGTCATGCTGACCCCTATCAATTCCAAAGGTGAATTATGGGCAACTATAAATGCTTTCGACCTTTGCGAGGACTATAAAAAAGGGAAGTTGAAAGGCAAACTAAAAGAAGTCGCTGCAACATTGGAAGAGGATGACAACCGGGTGATTATGTTGGTCAAACACAAAAAGTAATCCTTAGGATATATTAAAATCAAAACCTTTAAACGGCAAAATCCCGTCCTGCCAATTTTTAGAAGCATCGGATCTTATCCGAGATTATAAAGGGGGAAAGCTAAAGGGCTAATTGAAAGAAGTGGCTGCTACAGTAATTCCATCCTTTTCACAAAGTCAGAAATAAAATAAACAATATACAACAAACTTTTATTTCAAATACTCATTCAAAACAACCATCCGCTCATTAAGTCAATAATAAGCGGTCTTTACGGGATATATTTGAAGGGTTATTCAATTATTCATCTTATTTTTACAGGTATGAAAACAACAACGCTCCTATTGCTTCTCCTTTTTCTAGTAAACAGCAGTTCGGCTGAAACGTTCATCCCCTATACCCCCGACTCTTTGAAAAAGGGCGATTGGGTGGAAATCGAGTCCGTCCACTACTATCCCTATGTGGCTCCGGGCATCGAAGAAAAGGTTCCCTGGCGGGCGGAAAACATCCGACGAGTCATCTTTAAGGCGACCGTAACGGATCTGAATGAACATACCCTCACCCTTGATTATACGTTCAAGAGCCTGTACGATTGCAGGAACGATACCGGGAAGCCCGGTTTCTACTATTTTGACAGCCGTTATCGGCAGGACTTCACATTCGATCACGAGATGGTCGGCAAACGGTTCCTGCGCGTCACATACGATCGGGAAAGCCAGAAAGCACATACTTTAGACAGACAAGAAACGACCTTTTCTTACTCGAAAAACTATGTTCCTTTCGGAGTAAGACAGGCAGGGTTGTCTGCCTATCCGGGAACGACTATCCAGGATTCCTTACCCTTGGACAAACAGCTTGCACCGGCGGTACAGGATATCCTGACCGGCTGGCAGGAAGACGGGATACCTCGGCTGGCACAAAACATGCGGGTCATAGACGCCTCGTTCTCCCTTCCTCCGAATACGGAATTTACGTGTAGCTATGTCAATTTCGACTTGTCTGACGATTTGACCGTCCACAAAAAGATATTCATTGCCTACCCGACAGAATACAAAGTGGGCAAACGGGTGACGATCCTGCTTACTCCGGGGGATTCCATCACGCAAGACAAAGAATTATTTACCACAACACACAAAAGACGTTATCAGGGACGGGGAAGCGAACAAAACAATTTCCAATACAGCTACCGAAGATTCGCCGACCTGTACGAATCAGACCTTTATATGTACCCTTCGGACCTCGAATCTCCCGATCAAATGAAAAAAGCCTTCCAACTCCGCGAATCTTTGTTCCAAAATGTATTAGCGAAAGATTTTAAAAACATGGATCCTTATTGGCAGATGGTATTCGAACGTTCGGAACAGTATCTTAAAGGGGCGCTTGCCCTTCATCTCTATATGTATGCCAGCGATAAAGAAGTTTGGCACAAAAGCGGCTTGGTCGACTGGCAAGCTCCCTATTTCGTCTCGGTCAATCCACTTATCGATTTTGCATACAGCATGCATCGACCGGAGGTCGCTAATTACTTTTATTTTTTGAATGTTTACACGATGTATAAGAAACAGGAATTGAAAGCAGATAACCTGAACCTAAAAACACAAAAAGCGAAGGAAAAATATTTATTGAATCCGGCAGATGATTATTATCTGAATAAACATATCCTCTCCGGCTTTCCCAAATATCAAGTAAACGGAATGAATTTACAATTTTTAATGCACGATAAAACGTTAGCTGAAACTCAAGAAGATTACAACGATTTTATCCGCTCCTGTCCGGATACCAGCCTGACAAATCAGCTTCGAAGAGCATACGATAAACTATTGCCCTTCGAAGCCGGAAAAAATATCCGGGAAAGCGGCCTTATGATAGCCGATAGCCTGCATCTGGTGAAAGGAAGCGACCGAAAATACATCCTGCTGTTTTTATCAACGAGGGAACAAGGTCTTCCAGCGCCAAGCCTTCAAAATGCACTCGATTTCAAGAAACGCCTCGAATCGGAAGGGCTGGCCTCCATCGTGCAACTCGAATTATATTCAAAATTCCAATCTAACAATGCCAAACGGGTAAAGCCTTTTAAAGCTATTTCCGATCTGCAAATAGAAGAATTAAGGCGTAAGGAACTCGGCACCGTGACTATCCTGATGCGTGAAGACGGGACCATCCTCCATCGGCAATTTACGAATTGGCAATTTGATCCCAGCCCCGCCTTGGAAATCATTCAAAACGACCTGAAACGGGAAGACGAATCTTTCAACGATTTTCTAAAAGGATTCAAAGAAGGAGTATTAGGTACGCTTTTAATCGCGGCAATCATCGGTATCGCTTATTATTCCAGGGTGAAAGGGAAGCAAAAGAAGGAACGTAACCGCCGCCGTATCCGTGAACTCGAACTACGCGCCATCCGTTCACAGATGAACCCGCATTTTATTTTTAATGCGCTCAGTTCGATCCAGAATCTGATCAACCGCTCGGCCAATCAGGAGGCGAATAAGTATTTGATCGACTTCTCACGCCTGTTGCGGAAAGTGCTGGCGACTTCCGAAAAGAAACTGGTCCCCCTCTCTGACGAGATCGAACAGTTGCAGCTCTACCTGAAGCTCGAACAGCTCCGTTTCCCCTTCTCCTACTCGCTGACGGTAGACAATAATATCGAACCGGATGCGATCGAGATTCCGGGGATGCTGATACAGCCTTTCGTCGAAAATGCCGTCAAACACGGAATCGCTCCGCGCGGTACGGGAGAAATCATAATTCGATTATCTTTGCAAGACCAGTTGTTGGTTATCGACATCATCGACGATGGTCCCGGAATGGTAACTGAAACGGAAAGCGGCTTCGGTATCCGTGCCATCAGCAACGAGTTCGAGATATTAAAGGATTTGTACAATACGGAAATCGGCATAACGATCGAAAACAGGCAGAAGAAGGAATCTGTTTCCGGTTGCCATGTCCGGCTATCCATCCCTTTATAAGACAAAATATGGACACCAAAATAACCGCAGCAATCGTAGATGACGAGCAGGGGAACCGGGAGAACCTGCTCCGCATGATCGGGAACTATTGTCCGCAGATCAGGATATCGGCCATTTGCAGCTCCGTCACCGAAGCCCGTACCGTGCTGCCCGAAGCTAAACCGGACATCCTTTTCCTGGATATCCGGTTAGGCGACGACACCGGTTTCTCCCTCTTAGGCAGCCTTCCGGAAATTCCTTTCGAAGTGATTTTCGTTACCGCCTACGATAGCTATGCAATCCAGGCCATCCGCTTCAGTGCGCTCGACTATCTGCTGAAGCCTATCGACCCGGAAGAACTGACGCATGCCGTAGACAAGGCGGTCCAGGTCGTCCTTCGGAAACAGGAGAACAAACGGATGCAGAACCTCCTGCAAAACACGCAAGCATTGGACAAACAAAAGAAAATAGCTCTGTCGGTCGCCGATAAGATAGAGTTTGTAGAAATCGGTTCCATCATCCGTTGCGAATCCGAAAGCAACTACACGACTTTCTATTTGAAATCGGGAGAAAAACTGATCGTATCGAAGACACTCAAGGAGTTTGACGAACTACTGGCCCCTTACCATTTCCTTCGCGTCCACCAATCACATCTGATCAACCTGGATGAAATCAAAAGTTTCATCAAAAGCGACGGTGGATATATACGCATGAAGGACGGAGCCTCGGTCAGCATTTCCCGCCAACGGCGAAACTATGTGATGGAAGTATTAAAACAATTATAAACCAAGCCATCTAAATAACTGCTCATTCCTTATATTTCAAATCGAAACGGCCTTCCGTAATGCGTCCTCCCTCGAAAGTGCCGCTGAACACGCCGTCCGACATACGGGAGATGTAGACCTTGCCATCTTCCATATTTTGATTTTCAAAAGAGAGATTCACATAAGGAAGCGTTTCTCCCTCCTTGGGATCGGCAATCGTAAAACGGATATACGAACCGAGACCGACCTGCGCCGAAACCGTCACGCTGGAACCCTCTTCCCGCTCCAAATATTCCGCAGAAGGCATCCCCCACCGGCCGCTTGTATACACCCAGCCGTCAACCAAGCAACCAAATGTATTCGCCCCGGTCGTAGTAGCTTCGGGCATGATCGTCGGATCGACCGATTCGTTCTCTTCACAGGCCACACAAAACAGCAACAAACAGATAAATAACAGATGTCTCATAACCGTATCTGATTAAAAGTGTAAATTCATACCGAACAATAAGGATAATTGGGAGAAACATCCTCCGCCACCACTCAATTCAGGAGATTCGACCTGCCATTTCTGACCGTGATACCTGACCGAATAGCTCTCAGAGGAGGTAACGATCCAATTCAATTTTGCAGAAATCCCCACCAGCGGAGAAAGACGATACTCGCCTCCCGCCGACAGATTATAGGCCAGTTTATTCATTGACACATCCCGCGGCTTGCCGTACACAAAACTTTTATCTTTATAATGCTGATATCCCACCCCAGTCGATAAAGACAGATTGTATTTCTGCTTCACCATAAACAAGGCAAGCTGAGGCGCGAAATAATGCATCAGGATCTTGTCGGAACTTTCGTCATGAGTGTTTTTATAACGCCCACCCTGATAGATAAGTCCGGGAGCGAGTTTAAACGAACCGAAGATATATTTGTCTCCTAAGAAATAATAATTGGCATCCCAGGCGATCCCATTCCGCAAATCATTCCGATAAGCATCGGAGTTGTTCGTGATCCCGATCATTTTCCCCAAATACCAGGAAGGCCCTGCATGAACGGAGAATATCGACTTCCCGACAGACGTCTCCTGGGCCAAAACCGACACAGCTTGTATCAACAGCCCTAACAAAAGTACATACTTTTTCATATCATTTCTTTTAGACTTATAATCATAAATATAAGATGCTCAAAACCAGTCAAACGTTGCACAGGCTGTTACGACAAGATCGTATTGTTTCTCCTATCCTATCTTCAAAGCATCGCATGGTTCAGATAATGGATAAATTCAGGATCATCGGGTGCAATGATAAAGTTACCACGGCGGGAAGTCGTAATCAGAATACGGTTATCAGAACGCCGGGCAAAAACTTTTACACGTCCGATAGCAGTAGAAGAAAAATATCCGAGATCACCAAACAACCAACCGACACCAAATGAACGGATCATTATTCCTAAATCCAGCCGGTCGACCTCGCGAGCCGAAAGGATTTCCTCTATGTTTATATACGTCTTCCGAAAATACGCATCTATCACCAGTTTTTCTCCATCCACAATAAAACGGTTTGGCATAAATCCTCGAGTAAGCATACAAAGGATCGAACTGACGGCAAACAAACCTAACAAAACAGACAGATTGCCATCCCAAGCCGGAAATATACAGATACCATATAAAAGCAGAAGCATGACAGACGTTTTTATTTTATTGGCATTGTCCATCGAAGAAGAAGATATCCGGGTTTCCATACTCTTATTCCTTTAGTATTACTTAGATATTCCAAGACTCACAAATATAACAAAAATCCCGTACAAACTATTATCTTTGCAAAAGAAACAAAGACAATTAGGACAATGACTTTCAATTACGATGTAATCGTGGTAGGTGCCGGTCATGCAGGCTGTGAAGCCGCAGCGGCAGCCGCCAATATGGGTTCAAAGACGCTTCTCATTACAATGGATATGAACAAGATTGCACAGATGAGTTGCAATCCGGCAGTCGGAGGTATCGCCAAAGGACAGATCGTCCGTGAAATCGATGCCTTAGGCGGATATATGGGAATTGTGACGGACCGGACAGCCATCCAATTCCGTATGCTGAACCAAAGCAAGGGACCGGCCATGTGGAGTCCGCGCTCCCAGAGCGACCGCGCCCGTTTCATCGAATGTTGGCGGGGAATACTGGAAAACCTTCCGAACCTGTACATCTGGCAGGATACCGTACGCGAACTGTTGCTCGACGGAAATACCGTATGCGGCGTAAAGACTTATATGGGAGTCGAGTTCCATGCGAAAAGCGTGGTTCTGACAAACGGGACTTTCCTGAACGGGCTCATGCATATCGGCCGGACACAAATCAGAGGCGGCCGCATAGCCGAGCCGGCGGCAACCGGACTGACCGAACAACTGGTCTCATTAGGCATCAAATCCGAACGGATGAAGACCGGAACACCTGTGCGTATCGATGCACGCAGCGTGCACTTCGATGAAATGGCGGAACAGCCCGGAGAAAACGACTTCCATAAGTTCTCTTATATGGACACTTCGCACCGCGTTTTGAAACAACTTAGCTGTTGGACAACGTTCACCAACGAAGCCTGTCATGCAGTCCTGCGCGAAGGTCTCCCCGACTCCCCGTTGTATAACGGACAAATCCAAAGCATCGGCCCACGTTACTGTCCGAGCATCGAGACAAAAATCGTAACGTTTGCGGACAAGCCACAACACCAACTATTCCTGGAACCGGAAGGTGAAACGACACAGGAATACTACCTGAACGGCTTCTCCTCCTCCCTTCCGTTGGATATCCAGCTACGTGCCTTGCAACAGATACCGGCATTCCGGGACATACAGATCTATCGTCCGGGATATGCTATTGAATATGATTTCTTCGATCCGACGCAGCTCCACCATAATTTGGAAACAAAACTAATCCGCAACCTCTTCTTTGCCGGACAGATCAACGGGACGACCGGATATGAGGAAGCCGGCGGACAAGGATTGGTAGCCGGCATAAACGCACATATCAATTGCCACGGCGGAGATCCGTTCGTTTTAGGACGCGACGAAGCCTACATCGGCGTACTGATCGACGATCTTGTCACAAAAGGCGTAGACGAACCCTACCGTATGTTTACCTCACGTGCAGAATATCGCATTCTGCTCCGCCAGGATGATGCGGACATGCGTTTGACGGAAAAGTCGTATCATCTCGGTTTGGCAAAGCAGGACCGCTACGATTTGTTGAAAGAGAAAAAGGCAAGCCGGGATGCGATTATTTCTTTCGCAGAAAACTACTCCATCAAACCGCAATATATAAACAGTGGTCTGGAGGCGTTGGGCACTACCCCGCTCGCACACGGATGCAAGTTGATCGAACTGATTCCACGTCCTCAGATCACCTTGGAGAATATCGCGGAACTGGTCCCGGCATTCCGGACAGAGCTGGACAAGGTCCCTGTTTCACGAAAAGAAGAGATCATCGAAGCGGCAGAAATATTAATCAAGTATAGCGGCTACATCCGCCGCGAGCAGATCATCGCCGACAAGATAAACCGCCTGGAAAATATCCATATCAAAGGCAAGTTTGACTACAATGCGATCCAGTCTTTGTCTACGGAAGCCCGCCAGAAACTGACACGGATAGACCCAGACACGATAGCCCAGGCAAGCCGTATTCCGGGTATCTCCCCAAGCGACATCAATATCCTCCTGGTGATGCTGGGACGCTAAACGTGGAATGTTCCACGTGAAACATTTACTTTAACAACAATAGCGTAAAAGACTGAAAATAGGATAGAAACAGATGCAAAAGAAATGAGCACAACCGAGGAACATATAAAAAACATCCTTTCCGTCATACCGGAATCGCCAGGCTGCTACCAATACTTTGACGAGAAGGGAACGATCATCTATGTAGGCAAAGCAAAGAACCTGAAGCGTCGCGTTTCCTCCTATTTCAACAAAGAACACGACAGCAACAAAACACGTGTCCTGGTCAAGCAGATACGAGACATCAAATATTTTGTTGTCGACACGGAAGAGGATGCACTTCTTTTGGAGAATAACCTGATCAAGCAATATCGTCCTCGGTACAACGTGTTGCTGAAAGACGACAAAACCTATCCGTCCATCGTTGTCAAGAACGAATATTTCCCGCGCGTATTCCAAACCCGGAATATCGTACGGGACGGTTCGCGCTATTACGGTCCCTACCCTTCCATCTATACGGCAAAGGTCATGCTGCAAATGCTGAAAGAACTGTATCCGCTACGTACCTGCAAATATCCTCTTACTCCCGAATCCATTGCGAAAGGCCGGTATAAGGTATGCCTCGAATACCATATCAAGCACTGCAAAGGGCCTTGTGAAGGATTGCAGACATTGGAGGAATACCAGCAAAACATTTCCGAAATAAAGGAAATCCTACGCGGGAATATCTCGCAAATAAGCAAACATCTGTATGAAGAGATGCAGAAACTGGCAGGAGAATTGCGGTTCGAAGAAGCACAGAAGATCAAAGAAAAGTATGAAGTCATCGAGAATTACCGCTCCAAATCGACAGTGGTCACCCCGATGCTCCACAATATAGACGTATTCTCACTGGCCGAAAACGAGAATTCCGCCTACATCAATTACCTGCATATCGGCAACGGAGCGATCGTGCAAGCCTATACATTCGAATATAAAAAGCGTTTGGACGAGTCGAAAGAGGAGTTGCTCAGCTTGGGGATCATCGAAATGCGCAACCGCTTTAAAAGCACTGCACGCGAAATCATCGTTCCTTTTCCGTTGGATATAGAACTGGAAAACGTTTCGATCACCGTTCCGCAGCGCGGAGATAAAAAGAAGCTGGTGGAATTATCGGAAATGAACGTGAAGCAGTATAAGGTCGACAAGCTGAAACAGGCGGAGAAACTGAACCCGGAGCAACGCAGCACACGTCTTTTAAAAGAGATACAGGAGACGCTCCATCTCCCCAAATTACCGGCTCATATCGAGTGTTTCGACAATTCCAATATACAGGGAAGCGACGCGGTAGCTGCGTGTGTCGTCTTCAAAATGGCGAAACCATCGAAAAAAGATTACCGGAAATACAATATAAAGACAGTAGTGGGGCCTGATGATTATGCTTCGATGAAAGAAGTCGTAAAAAGGCGTTATCAGCGCGCAATAGAAGAAAGTTCGCCGTTGCCCGACCTGATCATTACCGACGGTGGGAAAGGGCAAATGGAGGTCGTCAGAGAGGTCATTGAGGACGAACTAGGGTTGAATATCCCTATTGCCGGATTGGCTAAAGACAATCGCCACCGCACGTCTGAATTGCTATTCGGGTTTCCTCCGCAAACTATCGGGATCAAACAACACACTCCCCTGTTCCGGTTGCTGACACAAATACAGGATGAAGTACACCGCTTTGCGATTAGTTTTCATCGCGACAAACGTAGCAAAAGACAGGTTGCATCTGCATTGGATAGCATCAAAGGCATCGGGGAAAAGACTAAAACAGCTCTTTTGAAAGAATTTAAGAGTGTAAAGCGGATAAAAGAGGCGTCGCTAGAGGACATCAGCGCTATTATTGGGGAAGCGAAGGCCAAGACGGTGAAGGAAGGATTGAATAATGAATAACAGAGGCTAAAATTAGAAGGTTTCAAGAGGCAGTAACACGTTCTTCTTCGATAATATTTTCCTCCCAATACATCGTTTTCTCTTTCGAAATTCGTAAATTTGCCTTTCATAATCACGAAATAGAATAAATAGCAATGCGAATAGTTATACAACGGGTAAGCCATGCATCAGTGACCATTGAGGGACACTGCAAATCAGCTATCGGAAAAGGAATGCTGATATTAGTCGGCATTGAGGAAGCCGATGGGCAGGAAGACATTGACTGGCTCTGCAAGAAGATAGTAAATCTGCGCATTTTCGACGATGAGAATGGCGTAATGAACAAATCCATACTGGAAGACGGAGGAGAAATTCTGGTTATCAGCCAGTTCACTTTACATGCTTCCACCAAAAAAGGGAACCGTCCTTCTTATATCAAAGCTGCAAAGCCGGAAATATCGGTCCCACTCTATGAGAAGTTCTGCAAAGATTTGACTGCCGCATTGGGCAAAGAAATCGGTACGGGTACCTTCGGTGCAGACATGAAAGTTGAACTTTTGAACGACGGACCTGTTACTATATGCATGGATACGAAAAACAAAGAATAACGTAAACAACTTATAATAAAAGAACTATGACCCTGGAAGAAGCTCAAAAACAGGTAGACCAATGGGTAAAGACATACGGCGTCCGCTATTTCAGCGAATTGACCAATATGGCAGTACTGACGGAAGAAGTCGGGGAACTGGCCCGCGTCATGGCCCGCAAATACGGTGACCAATCCTTCAAAGAAGGTGAGAAAGACAATATCGAAGAAGAAATAGCAGACGTTCTGTGGGTGCTCCTATGCATCGCCAACCAGACAGGCGTAGACGTCACTGCCGCCCTTCAAAAGAGTATGGAAAAGAAAACGAAACGAGATAGCAAAAGACATATCAATAACCCAAAACTGAACGATCATGGAGGAGAATAATTCACTGTCCAACAAGTACGATGCCGCTCTGGCGAAGTATAATACACATCTGAGCGATGCAGATATTCAGGCTCGCGTAGCTGACCTGATTGAAAAGAAAGTGCGGAGAACAACACGGAAGAAGTCAAGAAATTCCTGTTCACGTGCATTGACCTGACTACACTGAACAGTACGGATAGCGATGAAAGCGTTATGCGATTTACTGAAAAAGTAAACCAGTTCGATGATGAATTTCCTGACTTGAAAAATGTAGCTGCGATCTGCGTGTATCCCAACTTTGCAGCTATCGTCAAGAATACGCTGGAGGTAGACGGAGTGAATATCGCCTGTGTATCAGGAGGATTCCCTTCTTCTCAAACATTTACCGAAGTAAAAGTAGCGGAAACTGCACTGGCCATTGCAGACGGCGCAGACGAAATAGATATTGTAATCTCCATAGGCAAGTTCCTGAGTGGCGACTACGAAGCAATGTGTGAGGAAATACAGGAGTTGAAGGAAGTCTGTAAGGAACGCCACCTCAAGGTAATCCTCGAAACGGGTGCACTAAAGAGCGCTTCCAACATCAAAAAAGCCTCTATCCTATCCATGTATTCAGGTGCGGATTTCATCAAAACATCGACCGGAAAACAGCAGCCTGCAGCTACTCCGGAAGCTGCTTATGTGATGTGTGAAGCTATCAAGGAATACTATCAGAAGACAGGAAACAAGATTGGCTTCAAACCGGCAGGAGGAATCAATACAGTCAATGACGCAATTATTTATTACACTATTGTGAAAGAAGTATTGGGTGAAGAATGGCTGGACAACCGGTTATTCCGCTTGGGAACAAGCCGCCTGGCAAATCTCCTACTCTCTGATATCAAGGGAGAAGAAATAAAATTCTTCTAGGAAAGGCTACATAAGCAATCAAATATGCCTTACCGCACGGCTCTCCGCAAAACGAGAACCGATGCGGTATTTTTTATTTAAGAAAAACTAAAGATAGTTATCAAGCAATCCGCAAAAATCATTATCTTTGTCTCAGATTTGGCTGTGGATATCTAGCTAAATAATTGAACCAGAGAACGTTTCATTTATTACCAAATTCCTGGAATTCGGCAAAATTCAAAGTTATGAATGGTAATAAGCAAACGGGTCTCACGCACCTTCATGTATATAATTTTGTTATATATCGAATGGAGCGTGGGACTGTTGCTTGTATACTCATAACGGCTTGCCGAAGCCTCAGGAAAATACATGGCAACAGTTCTCACGCTTTTCATGAACCTTTGGAGGTATTAGGATGGACGCATATACAAGAACCTTAAGATTCAATCACAACCCTCTGAATCTCATCCTCGGAACAGAGAAAAAGAAGGGACTACGCATCGGTTATATGGAAGCTGGACTGCAAGGCTTCTATCTCAACTCCATGGAGACCGGAGTCCATCCGCAAAAGCTATCCAAACTGTTAACAGAGGAGTTTCACTGCACCGATAATGAGTCCGCCACCGGACTATTCCAGTTCCTTATCAACGAAGGCGACAGAGTCTCCTACCAGATTATGCTCCCCTATCTGCTCTCCACAGAGAACATCAACGAGTTCGAAAGTATCATCCAAAAGCGCTTTTTCGGAGTAGAACGCTTCATTCAGCAAGGAAAGAATCTATACAAATTCGTGAAATATACAGAGGAAAGAAGAGACCCGATTATATGGATAAATGACTTAGAAAAAGGGATTATCGGATGGGACATGGGATTGCTTGTCAGCTTGGCGCGCGCCTCCCAAACATGCGGGCACATCAGCAAGGAACAAGCCTGGAAGTACATAGAACAAGCAGCCCAATTATGTTCGTTAGATCTTCATACAGCTGAAGAAATAGACAAGAGTTTCCTTTTAGGAAAAGCGATGAAATCGGGAAAGATAGAAGATTGGGATCGATTATTATCGTGCTATTCACTCCTGGGCAGGCACAGGAAGTAACTATTTTTCGCGGTCTACCACGTAATCCAAGTAAGCCCGGAGAGCTACACAAATATCAGATTCCGGCAAAGAAGCCAGTAAATCAAAAGCCTTTTGCTTATAGACATTCATCGTCTGAACGGCATATTCAATGCCCCCGTTTTCTTTGATAAACGAGATCAAATGGGCAATTTCATCGAGAGTAGCTGCACCCTCCTTTACCTTGATTGCCAATTCTTGCGCCTCATCGTTTTTTGTTGTGTTCAATACATACAAAGCGGGCAATGTCAGTTTACCTTCAAGCATATCATTACCTGTCGGTTTGCCAATCTCTCTATTATCAAAGTAATCGAAAATATCATCTTTTATCTGAAAGCAGATACCAATATATTCGCCCAACAAACGAGCTAGTTCGGCTTCTCCCTCCCCTACACCTACCGAAAAAGCGGCAGCTTTCGTACAGGCGGCAAAAAGAGCGGCAGTCTTCTTACGGATTACATCAAAGTAAACCTCCTCAGAAAAGCTATGATTACTTACATTTGAAAGCTGAAGCAACTCGCCGTCAGCAAGATCCTGCCCAAGAGTAGACACCAGTTGAATAATGCGGTGACTATTCGTCAGTTCGGCATGCACCAGACTGGTTGCCAGCAGATAGTCGCCCGTCAGCACGGCTACTTTATTATTAAAGATAGCATTCACCGAGAGTTGTCCACGGCGTTCGGTACTTTCATCCACGACGTCGTCATGTACTAAACTGGCTGTATGAAGAAGTTCCAATGAAACAGCCGCATGAAGAGTGGAAGGACATACAGCACCATAAAGACGTGCCACCAGCAAAACAAGAATAGGACGCATCATCTTACCATTCCTCTGCCGTATGTGAGATACGACAC
>ERZ1106976.2417-NODE-2417-length-16717-cov-5.311007_pt1 | contig 16717 bp, 18 predicted proteins | sample MGYA00403687_ERZ1106976 | MGnify/ENA primary metagenome ERZ1106976 (study PRJEB35170, sample SAMEA104062446) | human gut metagenome | biome: human gut; feature: human-associated habitat; material: faeces | place: Denmark | collected 2013-02-22 ... | reverse complement strand
GCATCGCCTAATGGCGCTGCCGGTTTTCAGATAGACCCTAATTGAAGTTCAGTATGACAGGACGTTCTCAATGTACGCCTTGGATGCGCCCACCTGCTCGTCCAGCTTTTCCAAAATCTGTGGGTAGTCGATCCGCGGGCAGTCCCTGCCGGCGCTGTCCATTAGGCAGTCCTGCAGGCCAAGGCCGTAAAGAAGGTCCCGCATTCTTGTATTGATATGCTCCTGCCGGTTGAATACCACGAACTGCTTCCGGAAAATCAGCGAAAACGCGGTGGCGTGGAAGGAGTTGGATACCACAAACTGCGCATGGTGTACCAGATTCAGGAACGTCAGCGGCCCATCCTGCTCGAAGCATCTGTCGCATTCCCCGCAGGAAAGCACCGAGTACAGCTTCCATCCGTTTTCCTCCGCCATTCTCCGCGCGAAGCGAACCATCTCCGGATTGCGGTCAAAATCGTACAGCAGGACATACGGCTCCGTATTGGGAACGGGCTTCTCAATGGAAGCCCATGCTTCGCTGTCCAGCAGGAACACCGGGTCCATCACCTGCACGGCCCCCGGAATGCCCAGCCGCTCCACGATTGCCGCCCCGGAGCTTTCCCGAACCGAAATATGATCCAGCCCGGACAGCCGCCGCTTCACGTCCGGCTTCCATTCCTCCGGAATGTCGTCCATGGCAAAGCTGGCCGCGTAGGACGCTCTGACGCTGCCCGCAGGCGCAAAGTCCAGATAGAACGCCGGGTCTTTTCCGTTGGGGAAAAAGCAGTTCCATATCTGGTCGCTTCCCGCAAAGTAGACGTCCGCTTCCGGCGGGTTTTGCTTCAAGTCGTCATTGGACGTGTAGCGGCGCGGGGTCAGCGGCAGGAACTCCGCGGTAAACCGGTCGTATTCCGCTTTCCGCTTCCCGTTTCTGGCCTTAAGCCGCCCCGGCAGTTTCGCAAGGTTATACAGCTCCCGAATGACCGGCTTATCATATGCGGGGTTCCCCAGCCCCCAAAGCGGATAATGATTGCTCAGATAGTCCGGCTTATAGTCAATGATCTGGGCGTCATGCCCCAGCTTGCGCAGGTAGGTCACCAGTGCGCAGGCCTGCAAGCTCGCGCCCACATTGTACACGTCATGGCAGGTAATTGTTTTGATCTTCATACGTTTTCCAGCAGCCTGTAGATCTTCTCGATCTCCCCGGCGTTTGTATAGTCTCTTATTTTCGTGTTTTCGGCCAGTTTTTGCCGCAGCGCCTCATCCCGAAGCACTGCCGCGATCCCCGCCGCACAGCCTTCGTTGTCCATGGGGACGATCACGCCGTCCACGCCGTCCTCCAGCTGGCTGGCGGAGGTGGCGTAACCGGTGATCACCACGGGCTTGTTCAGGATCTGGGCTTCCCGAACGGTCACCGATTTTCCCTCATACCGGCTGGGCTGGACGTACAGGCCGCAGGCTTTGATGTAGGGGTATGGGTTTTCCTTTTTCCCCAGAATGATGACCCGCTCCTCCATCCCGGCGTCCTGTATCCGCTGCCGGATCAGCGCTTCATCCCCGCCGTAGCCGATGAGATACCACTTTACATTGCAGCCCGAAGCCAATATCCGGCGGCAGATATCCGGCACATTGTCAAAATTCTTGGCAGCGCAGAACCGGCCAATCGACAGCAGGCGAATGCTGCCGTCTGACGGCATCTCCCGCTCGGCGGAAAATGCCGCGCTTCTGCTTTGCACAAGGTTCTTTGACAGCATATTTTCCACAACAATGGACTTGTTCGTCAGATAGCCGTGCTTCGCGTCAAACGCCTGCTTGCACGCATCCGACACGTTCACCACGTAGTCGGACATCCCCCACATTTCCTTCTCGATGGCGTCGCAGAAGACCATCTGAGAAGCATCGGTATGGAACCATGACATCCTGACATTCGCGGAGACCTTTTTCCCGACGATGTAATGCGGGTCATTGAAGCTGATCGCAAGGTCGTAGTCTCCCGGAATGTCCGGAAGATAGGGGATGCACAGCTTGTGGAAATACTGCTTGTAGTTATGTCCGCTCTGCATCGGGCCTCTGGAAAGGCCGGATCTGATCTTCGCCGCGGCCCTCGCCATCCCAATCGGGATGCAGCCCTGCGCAAAATTCTGTTTCATGGATTCCGTCAGCGCCCGGTACGCCTTCATCTCGGGAAGCAGACGGACATTGGGGTTGAGCATCGACATCAGTTCGCCCTCATGGGCATACAGGAACAAGTCAACGTCATAACGGTCATAATCGATGGTATCCAGCAGTCCCAGCAGACTGCTCTCCGCCCCGCCAAGCTCCATATTAAAATGCAGTATGATGATTTTCCGTTTCATGCTCTGTTCCAATCACTTTTTTCGTAAGCCCCGAAGCACATAATAGTAGTGCTCCCCTAAAAACCGGAGCTTTTCCTTAAGCGGCAGTTCTCCCTTTACTACAGCTTTCCTTGCTCTGGCGATGATTGGGTGAAGCTCCTGCTGCACATCGTCCATGTGGTACTTTTTTGCCTGACGCAGCCTGAAGTCCGCCAGCTGCAGCAGATTCGCGTAGGCGCAGTCGCGGTAAAGCAGTTTCTCCCCGGAGCGCTCCAGAATATCGATATCCTCAAGCGTATCGTATACCTGCCCGACCCTCTGCCGCTGGCCTGCCGAATTGGAGATAGAATTCCCCTTCCGATAGTAGTAGTACAGGGTTTCGGAAATGGAAACCACCTTCTTACTGTTCAGGACAAATTGAATCGCAAAGTTTCTGTCTTCAATGTAGTGCAGGCTCGGGTTGAATCGAATGTTCCCCATCGTTTCCCGGCGAAACAGCTTGTTCCATGCCACGCTGTATTTGTACTGCGCCCGAAGGTATGTTTTCAGGAAGTAATCGTCCCTTGTCAGTTCCTCCGCCGCGTTGCAGCCCTCTGCCGGGCGGTTTGCCTCCGTAAAGTCGAAATGTTCTTCCGTCCCCTGCGCAAAATCGCACAGCACCAGATCTGCACCGTGTGTCCGCGCCGCGTCCGCCAGCCGTTCATACATCAAGGGGCTGATGTAGTCGTCGGCGTCAACGAAAGCAATCCAGTCCCCCGACGCATGGTCAATGCCGATATTCCGCGCGTTGGACAGCCCGCGTATCTCCGTGGAGATCGGTTTTATCCGGCTATCTCCGGCCGCCAGCGCTTCCAGTATCTCCCATGTATTGTCCGTCGATCCGTTTTCGACGGCAATGATCTCAATATCCCGGAACGTGCTCCCGGTAATGGAGTTGATGCACCGCTCGATGTACGCCGAACCATTGTACACCGGCACAATAACGCTTATCATTCCGTGCCCCCCTGTCAGAACGGGAGATTCCGATATCTCCAGTTCATCAGTTTTACATACCACTTATCCTTCGATTTTTCCGGTGCTGCTCCCCTCCACGGGGTCTGCGCCAGATTTTCCCAGTACAGCGCCTTTAACGGGTGCCTGCAATCCCTGCACCACGGTCTGCTGGTGAAGCTGGGGGTGTAATGCAGGATCACCGGTGCCTTTTTCGCGGCCTCTATTTCCTCCTGAGGGTAAAAGCCTGCTTCCTCGTGAAAATAGTTCAGCAGCTTTTTCCGGCTGAGCATGTAATGGATGGTCATGAGATTGTCTTTTATGGGTAAGTTTACATAATCTCCCATCAGCACGCCGTTGAGGACGCCCTGATCGTGATGGACGACATTGCCCCCGTGTCCTTCAATAAAGGACATGCACCTTTCCCCCATTTTCCGGGCGCGCCATTCCGCCAGATCGATCAGAAGCAGTCCTGCGTTGAAATAGCGCATTCCGGCCTGCAATCCAACAGCCGCCTTGGTGTCCGCGCTGATACTGTCCTGCACCGCCGCCAACACCTTGCCGCCCAATGGCGTGTTCCAAAGCTCGCGGAGCGGTTCGCAGACGATCATGTCGCAATCTGCATACAGCACTCTGTCAACCGTTTCGGGCAGCATCTCTCCGACGAACAGTCTGGCATAGGAGCTGATGGAAATGTCCCAGCTCATGTTCAGCCGGAGCTTTTCCTTCCACTCAAGGAAAGGAAGAAACATAATTTCAGCATTGGAAAACCGGCTCACCATTTCCCGAAGTTTATCTCTGTTCTCAGGCGAGATATCATTGTCGATCACGTACAGCCGGATGTTTTCAAACTCGGCGTTGTGCCTGAGCAGGGAGTAGATCGACACACCCATATGTTGGGCATAGTTATCGTCGCTGGAATACAGGACATTCATCCGCTTTGTATCATCTGCCACGTCCTTTTGCCCTCCCCAGAATAAAATGCACCGGTTTGCTGATCGCCGACCGCAGCCGCTTGTGCCATGGCATCCAGCTTGCCGAATACCAGTGGATCGAATGGGTATTCTCCGTTTTCCGCAGTTCGCCGGTGACGCTGCTTCTGGGGTTTAAATAATCCTCCGGGAATACCACGGCGCCGCTCAGCTTCTGCTTTTCGCCGTTCAGCTCCAGCCCGAGCTTCAGCAGCGCATCCGTATTGAGCCGGGGGCAGCCGATCGTCCCATGCTGCCCGTCCAGCAGCGGGTCGTATTCTGCCAGCATCTGCCGCACCGCCGGGTTATGGGGTTCCGCGCCGAAGCCCTCGCCGGTGTTGACGAACCGGTCATTCTCAAAGCCGAAAAAGGCCGGGTTGTCCAGCAGCTCATCAAAGGAACGCACCGCCTCCACGTCCGTGTCAAAATAAATGCCGCCGTGCTCCTCCACGATCAGAAGCCGCAGATAGTCCGTCAGGAACGCATACTTTTTCTCCTTATAGCACATCTGCGTGTAGGCATTGCGGTTCACGTCGAAGTTATCTTCGTTCCACTCGATGATTTCATAATCCGGGCAGTATTTTTTCCAGCTGGCAATACATTTCTGTGCCAGCCTTGGCTTTTCCCCTCTGCCGAACCAGCAGTAGTGAATTTTTCTGGGTATCATATATGCTCCTGTTCGTTTACAGCGAATACAGAAGCTGCTTGAGCAGCCGCCTGGGCGCTTCCTTTTTCAGCTTCTGCATCACCATTTCCGCGATCTTGCCATACTCTCCATGCTCCAGATATCCTGAAATCCGGTGCTTTTTATTTCTATCCTGCAACACTCTCAAAGCATCCTGCACTTCCGGCAGGGCGGCCACACGCCCGATTTCCTTTATCAGTTCCATCTCAGTGTGCTTTCCCTGCCGTTTGTACATCTCAAACCAAGTCATCAGAACGTTCAGCAGTTCAACTGCCATGAAATACTCCGCATCCTGGGGCATGGGATGGTTTTGCCGCATTTCCGTTTTGAAACGGTAAAGACGCAGGAAATCATCCAGCATGTATGGCATATACCGGGACGTGTTTCCGCCGATGCGGTAATTGTAGGCTGCCTCCGGCAAAATGCCAAGCCGCCGCGTTTCAGGCATCAGACGAAGTGTTATGCTCAAATCGTCTCCCATAAACCATACGACAGGGGGATAACCCATTACCCGTGTGATCAGCTCCGTGCGATAGAGCTTCGCACACAGTGACACGGGATAATTGCTGATACCAAAGCAGCTGATATATAAATCGTTGATAATATCCTCTCCGGAATATACTTTGGGCTGCTCAAAGCAGGGGGCGTGAAATTTGCTGTGGAGTTTGACTCCCTTCCACATTTTTGCCATGTCGGCACACACGCAGTCCAGATCATTCTTCCCGGCTTCCTCATAGAGGACACGAAGCGCGTCTGGTTCCAGCATATCGTCCGCATCACACAGGCAGATATACTTTGCCGTCTGGGCATATTCCGAAAGTACGCCCGCAGCCCGTGCCAGCACCGCGCCCTGATTGGGCTGGTGTATCACGCAAACGCGCGAGTCCTTCGCCGCGTATGTATCGCAGATTTTCCCGCTTCCGTCACTGGAACCGTCGTCCACCAGAACCAGACGGAAGTCCTGAAAGGTCTGGTTCAGGACGCTTTGGATACACTGCCGCAGATATCGCTTCGCGTTATAGACCGGGATCACAACACCGATTTTCTTTTCTGCCGCCATTTTCTTTACCCTTCCGTTCGTGCTTTCTTTCTGATATACGCCGTCAGCAGCCGTCCCGCCGGGATGCACAGCGCTGTCAGAAACGGTCTGGGGGATTCCCGGACATAGTGGGGATTCCCGCTGATCTGGCTGCTGGAACAGTAGTGGATCACGTCGATCACATTCCGCTTCCAGTCCTTGATGTACTTCAGATTCTCTTTGCGAATGAACGCAAAGCCCTGGGGATTGCGCAGATACTGCCGCAGCATGTTTCTGGAGGAACCGTCCGGCTGGTATTCTACATTGCACAGCACCGTATTGGTGGTCACCAGCTTGTACTTCTGGTCGCAGAGCTGGTATTTCCATCCCAGAGAAACATATTTTTCTCCCTCAAAAACCGGATACGGCGGCAATTCTTTCATGATGTCGGTGCGATACACCAGCTTCTTGTCGCCGCTTCCGCCCGCGTCGTAAAATCCGGCCAGGGTAGTCTCCTTCATGTCTTCCGGGAAGCCTGTCCCGATCACCTTTCCGGTGCTCATATCGGCGTCCAGTCCGATGATACCGGCGTATTTCCGGCGGTCGGTCTTCTCCCACAAGTCCACAATACAGCGGACAGCGCCGTCTGCCAGCGCGTCGTCTGAATCGATGCAGACATTCAGCTCCGTGTCAATGTTCGCGTAGGCCGCGTTGTGGGCGGTGTGCATTCCGCCGTTTTCCTTGTAGAGATAGCGTATCTCAAATTCCGTCTCCTCTGCCTGCCAGACTTTGACAAGCTCCGCCGTGTTGTCGGTGGAACCGTCGTCCACCACAAGCCATATGAAGTCCTTGCAGTCCTGCCGCCGGAGAGAAGCATATGTACGGGGAAGGGTGTGCCCCCGGTTGTAGGCGGGCGTAAAGATTGTCAGTGTCGGCATAGCTCCCTCCTATCTCTGCGCTGCCTGTAAATAAAACGCCTGCAGCCATTTGGCGTTCTCCACAACGTCAAAGCCTGCGTCCCTGATTTCCTCATAAGTATTGCGGCGTGGGATTCTGGCAAGCTCCAGAACGCTGTCTGCCCATTCTTCCGGCGGCGCGCTCAAGGGCAGGACATGAACCAGATCCGTTTTCCTGCACTCGATCGGGACGCTGTCGGAGATCAGCACCGGCAATCCGGCGGCCTGCGCCTCGATGCTGGCGACGGAAAGCCCCTCGAACAGCGACGGAAACAGAAACACATCCATCGCCTGAAGCAGCTCCGCTACGTCGCCGCGGGTTCCCAGAAATTTCACCCACGGGGTCAGCCCCAGCTGCTCTGCCTTCTGGTGGATTTCCTTTCCGCCCTCACCGGCGTCATTTCCCACCAGCAGCAGAACCGCTTTGGGATTTTTCGTCCGGACAGCCTGAAAAATATCAATGATAAACTTATGGTTCTTCTGCGGATAAAAGCGCCCCACGTGGCCGATGACCAGCTGATCCTCCCCGATGCCCAGCGACTGCCGCATTTTCTGCCGGATTTCCGGGCGGTAGGCATACTGACGGGCGTCGATGGCGTTGTTCAGCTGGATGAAGCGGGCTTCGTTCTTCCTGCCGAACAGCCAGTCCCCGGATTCCTTGCCGCATATGAACAGATCCGTAATATGCGGCCGCATCATGGCCTTGTAATACCAGCGGACGGGAGATTTGAGGTCGATCCCGTATGGACGGTTATGGGCATGGCAGATGCGCACCGGGACACCGGCCTTTTCCGCTTCCCGGAAATCGTAATAGCCAAGCTCGGACATGTGGGAATGGATCACCCGGTACTCGGGATGCTCTGCGTAAAACGCCCGCACCGTCTTCCGGTACTCCCCGGCAGTCCAGGGGCGAATCGGCGGCATCCGGTAGATCCTGCCGCCAAGCGCCTCAATCTCATCGTCATAGGCGCCGCGCTCCTGACGGTGCACCATGAAATCGTACTGCACCTTGCTTCGGTCGATGTTCCGATAATAGTTCATCACCATGGTCTCCGCGCCGCCGCGGTTCATGACGGTAAACAGGTTCAAAACCCTGACTGGCTCTGTCGTCATGCATTACCTCTCCTCTCAGGAGAATACTCCCAGAATGTCGCTGCTGTACCCCCACGAACCCTGATGGGACATCTGATAGCAGTAGAAAATAAAATACAGAATGTAAAATCCCACTTTCAGGGCGCTCCTGTTTCGACTGCTGACCGTCACATTCAGAAGGTAGGGATAGAGGATCAGACTGTAGCCGGCGGTATACGTTGCCAGACGGATCACGTACAGTCCGCATGTAAACGTCGCAAGAAGATTCAGCAGAAAGTTTATCAGCGACATATTGATGCAGATGTGTATCATTTTATTGCCTGCATCAATCCGGTCACGGTGGATATACGCGATCACCACCGGCACCGCCGCGATAACAGGGCGGATGATGGAAGAACCGGAATCGCTGTTCATGGCCGCCACCGCATAGTCATAGGTCGAATTTGCCAGAGAGCTTTCCACGGCATCCAGAATCGGCCTCAGGAAAAGCAGGCCGACCACAGCCGCAATAATAATCAGGTTCTGCTTGGGGCTCCACGCCCTGCCTGTTACCATGAAATAGACCGGGATGAACAGATACGCACTGTTGTGGAACTGCGCCGCAAAGAGACACAAAAGGATATAGGGGATCGTTTTTCCCTCTTTGATGAATATTGCGCCGCCGAACAGAAGCACCACGGCAAACCACTGCCGCATCATGGAAAAGTAATTATAATACAGTGCGGTAGCGAACAGCACAAAGCAGCTGTCCAGAAAGCTGACGGACTCCCTGCGCAGCACATGAATGAAAATGCAGGACTCCACCGCCGCAAACAGGCCAAACCACCCGTGGTAATCGTCGCTCACGTACATCTTGAAGATGTTGGCGGCTATGTCAAACGCTTTGTCTTTGCCGTCCCCGTCAAGGATTCTGGAAACGTCGTCCCATGTGCCGGGGATATGCTCAAACGACTGAATATAGCCGGAGGTATCGTTCATTCCGGAGCGCATGGCGGCCAGATAGGCGATGTAGCCGAACACGATCAGCCAGGGCATCAGCGGCGACTTGTAATCGTAGCGTTCGCCGTAATATATGGAATTCAGCTTGTGATACCGGATTGGCCGCTCCCAGATCAGGGCGCAGACCAGAATCACGGCCAAAACCGAAAAATGAATTATCATTTTCTTGTTCCTTTACCTTGAAATAATCCTCTGGATCACGGTGAGCAGCACGTACACACCAAAGGCAAATCCATGTCTGGCGCAGCCGTAAAACAGTTTCCAGTGGATTGGGAAATAATTTAAGGGCAGGTTTTTGTACGCCTTCCGATACCTTTCCTGATGGATGATCCTGTGGATATCCTTCACTTTTTTCCCCATCGACTGAGTGGAAACCGTAATGTTCAGCCCCAGCCCCAGAATGCCCAGCGCGATCCTGTTATTCAGCGCGGCTTCATACTCGCTGCCCAGCTGGTTTGACTGGATGATGGCTTCCATCCGGTCGTAGAGCGTCTGCCACTGGTCATACAGCCTTGGGTTGTACCCGGACGTGACCGAGGAAGACCCGTCCCTGCGGTAATGATACAGGTACGCTGCCAGATACACCACCCTGTCGGCCTTTCCAAAAACCTCCAGATTGAAAAAGCCGTCCTCGTAGCTTCCGATCTCCGCCAGATCGACAAATCTGGCGCCGCTTTTCTGAATCAGGGAACGCCTGTACAGCTTTCCCCAGACCGGGCAAAGGGAATCCACCAGCTCCGGGTGGGAAAGCTCCTCTCCCATTGCCCCGACAAATCTTCGGTGCAGCTTTGCCCGGACTTCTTCCTTTTCAAAAACCGTCGTTTCCGGGAAGATGACTTTCCGGGAGGAACGGTTCTCCGTTTCGCTCACATACGACCACATCACGATATCCGCGTCATATTCGCGCATTGCGTTCACCGCGTTTTCGCAGGCGTCCGGCTCGACCCAGTCGTCCGAGTCCACGAACATGATGTATTCCCCGCAGGCGCAGTCCAGCGCGTCGTTCCGCGCCCGGGATACGCCGCCGTTCGCCTTATCGATGACCTGTATCCGCGCATCCTCATCCGCGTACCGCCGCAGGATATTCAGGCTGCCGTCACGGGAGCCGTCGTTGACGCAGATAATTTCCAGATTTTGGTAAAGTCTGATGGCTGACACTGTCAAGGCACTGTGCCAGATACCGCTCCACGTTGTAAACGGGAATGATAACGCTGACCAGCGGCTGTTCCTTCATCTTCCGGCACCTCCTGTCATGCGCAGATTATAGTCGTTTGATCGTTTCTTCGACGACCCTTTTCTTGTCAAACACGGCTTCCATGCGTTTCCTGCCCGCTAAGCCCATGGCTCTTCTCTCCTCCATGGACAGGGCGCAGAACCGCTTCATTGCCGCGTAAAGGCTGCCTGAGTCCTTTCTTTCGCACAGGAAGCCTGTCACGCCGTCCTCCACCGCTTCCATGCAGCCGTGAATGCGGCTGGTGATCACCGGCCGGCCGGAAGCAGCGCATTCCAAGTTGGTATTCGCCATTCCCTCATGCCACGAGGGCAGAACAAAGCAGTGGGACGCGGCGATGAACGGGCGGACGTTCTCCTGATAGCCCCGGTATTTTAACCACCCTTCGGATTCGGCTTCTTCCACCACCGCGCCGTAATCTTCCTCGTATCCGCCCACCATGTCCAGCGTGCAGGGGACGCCCTCGCCGGTGAGCCGTCTCATGGCCGAAAGCAGCTCGTCAACGCCCTTTTCCCGCATGATCCGGCCGATGAACAGGAATTTTACAACGTCCCCCGCCGGGTAGTCCGCCACGGCGTAGCGCTCCAGATTGACCCCTGCCCCGCTTAAAAGACAGGTCTGGCGCTCTTTCACGATTTTCGCGTCAAGAAAAATCTGCCGGTTTTCTGCGTTCTCAAAAAATACCGTTTTCGCCTTTTTGCAGCTGAGCCGGTACATCGCCGTGACCATTTTTTTCAGCAATCCGCCGCTTTCAAAGGCTGTCCCCAGTCCGGTGATGTTGACGGCGTAGGGTATCCCCGCCAGCCGCGCGGCAAGGCCGCCGTAGATGTTCGGCTTGATGGTGTAGCAGATCACTTTTTCCGGCTTTACCTCCCGGAATATGCGCCGGTAGGCGGCAAACAGCTTTGCGTCCCTGACCGGGTTCATGCCCCGCCGTTCCATGGGCGTGTCGAAAAAAAAGCACCCCATCTCCACCAGCGGCGCCACCAGTTCCCCGTAGGGGAGGGATATATGTACCTCGTTCTTCGTCAGAAGCTCCTGTATCAGCTCCCTTCGGAACTGGTACAGGCCGACGTCGAAATTCGTCAGGATCAGAATTCTCATTTGATTTTCTCCGCGGGAACGCCTACGTATGTCCCGCTTTCCGTGATGCTTTTGATAACCACTGCGCCCGCGCCGATCATACAGCCGCCGCAGATCTGAAGATTGTTGCTCACCGTCGCGCCCGCACCGATCCATGTTCCCGCGCCGATGCTTACTGTCCCCGCCACATGGGCGCCCACGGCTATATGCACAAAGTCTTCCAGAACGCAGTCGTGGTCAACGGACGCGCAGGTGTTGATGATGCACCCATCGCCGATGACCGCGCCGGGGTTGATGACCGCCCCCGCCGCAACCAATGTGCCGGTGCCGAGGGTCACGTCCTCCCCGATGACCGCGGAGGGGTGGATCAGCGTCGTGACCTGTTTCCCGGCGGTGAGCAGCATCTCCTGCATCCGCCTGCGAACCTGCGGATTGCCGATGGCTACGAAGAAATCGCAGTCATATTCCGAAAACCGGGCGCTTTCCCCCATCACGGGATAGCGTCCGCACGTTTTTTTCGTGTCGTCCAGAAACGCAATGCTGTCGTAGCCGTTTTTTCCGGCGATATCCGCGGCGACTCTGCCGTGCCCGCCGGCGCCGAGGATCACAAGCCGCTTCACTTTGCCACCATCCCGTTTCCCATGAATTCCTCCATCGTGACAGACGTTTCCGAGGATATGCCGTCACGCCTTACAAATGCCGCCATCACGCTGTCCCAGATGATCTTCAGGTCTCCGAGGAAGGTAATGTGGTCTACGTACTTTACGTCCATTTCAAATTTGTCCTGCCAGCTGACCGTATTTCTGCCGTGAACCTGCGCGTAGCCGGACAGCCCCGGGCGGACTTCGTGCCGCCGGTGCTGACGCTCGCTGTACCGGGGCAGATATTTGACCAGCAGCGGACGGGGGCCGATGACCGACATGTCCCCCTTCAGAATATTGAACGCTTCGGGAAGCTCGTCCAGACTGGTCGCGCGAAGGACTTTTCCGAATTTCGTGAGCCGCACCTCGTCCGGCAGAAGCTCACCGTTTTCGTCCCGCTCGTCGGTCATGGAGCGGAATTTGTAGAGGTCGAAAATCTTCTCGTCCCTGCCGGGGCGGGGCTGTTTGAAAATGACCGGGCTGCCCAGCATGATGCGCACCAGAACCGCCACCAGTATGTACAGCCAGCCGAACACGATCAGCGCGGCCAGTGCGCAGAGGATATCCAGCGGCCGCTTGAAATACGTTTCGTAGGGGCCGTAAGGTTTATGCTCCATCGTTACTTCTCCGTTCCTGTTGGATACACCGTCACAGTGGTCTGCCGCTTCTGCACGATCACGCTGCCCGCCGGATATGCACCCTTCAGCACGCTTCCCGCGCCGACGATGCAGTTTTTGCCGATGCTCGTTCCCCGGAGGATGACCACATTGCAGCCGATCCAGCTGTTGTCGCCGATCGTCACCGGCGCGGTGACGAATTTTCCCGCCCCGATGCCGCCGGGGACGCGGTAATCATGGTCGTGGTCGTAAATTTTCGTATCCGGGCCGATCTGCACGCCCTCGCCGATCACGACGCTTTCCATGCAGTTGACGCTGACGCCGTTTCCCAGCGCCGTATTGCTGCCGATCTCCAGCGTACCGCCGTCCATGGCCAGCAGCTTCGATCTTCTGTGGGCACGGACGTGCCTGCCCAGACGGATGGTGCCGCCCTCCGCGATGACGACCTCCGTGTTAGGAGAAAACCGTTGAATGCTGGAATAGAAAAAATGATGGAAATGAAACAGCTTCATGATCCCGAATTTCACCGCGCTGAACAGCACGCTGACCAGATTAAAGATGAATCTCCGCAATGAAACGCCGCCTTTCCAAACTATTCAAAGCACCGCCGGATGACCTTGATGATCTGCTCCTGCTGCTCCTTCGTCATCTTGTTGTCGCTGGGCAGGCACAGACCCCGTTCAAAAATGTCCGCACCCACGTCCTCCACGCCGCCGGCAATGTGGGCGTTGGCCTTTGCCCTGCCCTCGCCGGAGGCGGTGATGAAGCCGTTCATCCGGTACATGGGCTGCATGTGCATGGGCTTCCAGATGGGGCGGCCTTCCGCGTTGATTCCCGCAATGGCTTCCAGGATTTCCGTAGGGCAGCTCTTTCCCTGCTCCGGGAGATACAGCGCGTCGTTGTCGCTGCGCACCTGACGGCACATGGCGCTCCTGTCAATTACCAGCGCAGACAGCCAGTAGTTGGGGCAGGACGTTTCCGGGTCGAAGGGGTTCATCTTAACAGGGAGACCCCGCAGACAGTCCCGGTAGCGCTCCCAGATGGCTTTCTTCTGGGCGATGTGTTCTTCCAGATACGGATACTGACCCCGGACGACGCCCGCGATCACGTTGCTCATGCGGTAGTTGTAGCCGACTTCCTCGTGCTGATACCATGGCGTGTTTTCCCGCGCCTGTTTTGACCACTTCCGCGCCTTGTTCGCCACTTCCAAGTCATTGGTCAGCAGGCAGCCGCCGCTGGAGCCGGTGATGATCTTGTTGCCGTTGTAGGAGATCGCCGCGTAGTCGCCGAAGCTGCCCGTCTGTCTCCCTTTATATGTAGCGCCCATGGACTCGGCGGCGTCCTCGATGAGCAGCGCGCCGTGGGCGTCGCACACAGCGCGGATCTCGTCCGCCTTGCCGGGAAACCCGTACAGGTGCGCCGCCACCACCAGCTGCACCTCCGGGTAAATCTCAAAGGCTCTTTCCAAAGCCCGGGGGTTCATGTTCCATGTGTCCCGCTCGGTGTCGATGAACACGGGGATACCGCCCTCATAGACCACCGGGTTCAGCGTGGCGGCGAAGGTCATGTCGGAGCAGAACACCCGCCTGCCCTCCACTGCGCCGTGGCCGATGGCAGGTCTTCCGTAGAGCCGTTCCCCCGCGGCCCTGACGCACAGGTGCAGCGCCGCCGTGCAGGAGGACAGCGCCACCGCGTACTTCATTTCCGCCTTCTGCGCCGCGATATGCTCCACCTCGTTGATGTTCGCGCCCACCGTAGACATCCAGTTGGAATCATAGGCTTCCGTGATATATTTCAGCTCGTCACCATGCATCGTCGGCGAAGCAAGCCATACCTTCTTATCAAAGGGCTTTATGTCTTTTCTCCTGACATACATATCTCTATTCCTCTTTTCTGTGCCTCTGACAGACGTGTCATACTGAACTTCAATTTAATTGCCTGAAGGGCATGGAGTTCATATGAGACTTGTTTTGTGATTTCTTTCCTTATAAATCACAAAACAGGCAGCGCCGTCAGGCGATGCCTTCCTGATTAAAATTAAGATTTTAATCAGGAAATAGTATCAGAAAAAGCTGATGGCCTCTCCCGTTTCCTTTTCCTGATCCTTGACCCAGTCCGCGTTCAGATCGTTCTGCACCACGGAATGGTCGGTCAGCTCGATCACCAGCGTATCCGCTCTGGCGGAAATGGATTTCACCACATATTTTCCGGCGGCATTTACCAGCGCCTGCTCGCAGTCCGCGTACTGCTGATGCTCTCCATTGACCACCAGCTCCACCTTGCCGTCGGCGCATTCCGCCAGATTTTTCAGCGTCACGCTGCTGCCGAAGCCCTGAAAGAAGCCGGAATAGTCCTGCACCTCAACGGATGCTTCCCGGCAGATGTCCTTGATGCGGTTTCTGACCTCCTGCGGCATGACCGCGGAGGCGATAATGACGAAATTGACCCGGTACTTTTCAATGGCGCCCTTCAGGTTCTCCACGCCGTTGACCACGGGGACACCGTCCAGCAGAGAGCCGAAGCCGATCTCCTTGTAGTTGAGGGCGCACACCGGACGGACGGTTTTCTCCCGCTCCAGCTCCTGAAGCACGATCTTGCCGGTCCCGCCTGCGCCGATGACCATTGCGTTTATCGTTGCACCTTTCCCGTTATTTGCCACCCTGACCTTTTCCATAAGGAGCAGCCGGTAGGAAAACCGGCTCGCGGTGATGAGACACGTCTGGGTAAACGCGCTGAGGCAGTAGAAGGAAATGGGCATTCTTATAAGGGGCGTTCCCCGGAGCAGGATGAGAGTTCCGATGATGTGGACGATAAAGCAGACCACGTTTGCCCCGACGATGCGGTTCAGGTCGTTGAAGCCCGCGTACTTCCAGATGCCGCTGTACAGGCTGAAGCAGCAGAAGATCACGAGACAGAGAATGGTGTAATAGGGCGCGTAGCCGGTATAGGCTTCGATATACTGCGCCGCGGCGCTGTGGAACTGCTTCGCCACATAAAATCTGGTCAGCAGCGCAAGATAACACGCGGCATTCACCGCAATGATGTCATACACGACCAGTAAGAACCGTATGGCGAACCACCTGACGTATATCCACTTACTTTTCCTGTTTTCTTCCGGCATAAATTTCACTCTCCCAATTTCTTTGCACGTAATTTCGGTCTGCTCACAGGGGTTGCAGATTTCCGGTCTCGCCGCAGTTTTTCAGCTCCATATGGTCAAGGGCATATTGCAGAGCCATGCCGATCAGCTCGTTCCGGGAACGGTTCGTCTTGGCCGCCAGGCGGTTGTATTCCTCCTGCAAGGCTCTGTCTATACGTATCGTCATTGTGACGGTTTTGTCTTCCTTCGGCGTCACGATGAATTTCTCCATAAACGCAGTCCTCCATTCATTTTGTTACATTATAGTGTTCACAAATTGCATAAAGCTATAACACAATATCAAGTTGAATTTATAATGTATTTTTGTGTTACTTCATTTTCCGAAAATACGCAAATCCGCGGCAATCTCCCCCAAAATACGGCAAAAAAGAAAGCCTTGACCACGAAAAAACAGTCAAGGCTTTTTTGATGCGGTTTTCATTTTATTCCCTGCCGGAGCCGATGATCCCGTATTCCTTCAGCAGCGCCACCCGCCCGTTTCCGATCTTTATGGACTGGGCGGCATTGTTGTCTGCGGAACCTCCGGCGGTCTCCTTCCCGTATTTCAGGATGCGGTTTATCCACGCGACGGGCAGAAGATACGGCTTTTCTTTCAGGTAAGGGTAGCGCCCCGCCAGCTGCCGCGCCGGGGGGAAAGACGGTTCGCAGCAGGCCGTTTCCCGCTTTCCGGGCGGCCGGGCAGCGGACGACCGCCGCGTAGATCATCGGCAGCACGCTGTGGGACGCTGCCATGGCAAACAGCGCGTCCCATGTTTCCCGCTCAATATCCGTCTCCCAATCCACGGTTCTATCTTCCAGCGAGGCGCGGAGCGCCTGCAAAAATAACATACTTACCGGTTCCATATCCGTCACCCGCTTCCAGACTCTTATATCAGATTCTACCGTATCGGGCGGAAAAAATCAAGACAGTTCGGGACGTTGGCGGCAGCCCGCTGAAAAATGTTAAGGCAACACCGCAC
>ERZ1106976.2416-NODE-2416-length-16721-cov-7.995440_pt1 | contig 16721 bp, 9 predicted proteins | sample MGYA00403687_ERZ1106976 | MGnify/ENA primary metagenome ERZ1106976 (study PRJEB35170, sample SAMEA104062446) | human gut metagenome | biome: human gut; feature: human-associated habitat; material: faeces | place: Denmark | collected 2013-02-22 ... | reverse complement strand
ATAATTTTACGACATACGCCACTCCCGTTTTTATACGGTTGCCCATCAGCCATGTACCGCCGTCGGAGTCGGTATGGATATTATCGTATGTTATGGCTTTCAAGTCCACATAGGAAAGACCGGTGAAGCACATGAACAGGAACATGTCGCGCATGGCACGCTGGCGTTTGTATCTCGGTTCTATATGGATTATCCTTTGCAGTTCCTCTTCGGAAAGGAAAGAACGCCTCTTGTATTCGGGCATACACTCGAATGATGCGAACGGATGAACCCGTATCCAGCCTTTTTCCTGCGCGATATACATCAGCCACTTCAAGGTATTGACACGCCCGAAGACAGTGGAGTTTGCCAAAGCGCATGTACCGAGCATCCAGTTGTAGTAATCCTCGATGAATGATTTCTCAAGTTCTTCGATGACAATATCCTCTGCATTCTTCTTGCTTTTCATGAAAAGCAGGAGACTCTTGTAATCGGCAACCAGACCGCAGTAGGTGCTTTCGGCTTTCTCTATGCCGATTTTCTTTTTATACGGTTCCAGCTGTTCCCTGAAAAGGTTCATAAGGGTGTGGCATTCCTCTGAGAAGCCGACATAGCGGTTATAGACTTTCTTGGCTGTAACAAAACTGTCGTGGTCGCAGATGTACTGGTAGTGCCTGGTGATTTGCGCCTTGATATTGTCAAGCTCCTGATTGAGTGTACGGGCCTCCTCGGACTTGCCTTTGGCCCGGTTGGTTTTGACGTCCCACAAAGCGAGGGACACTTCTTTCTTACAACTGAAACCGGCTTGGGTTCCATTGATGGTGATACGGCCCATAATCGGTGTCTTTCCGTTTTTTACAGACTGTTTATTCTCAAAACACTTAGCTATACATGGTCTGCGATAAGCTAAGAGAGATTCCCCTTACACAAAAGCATGGCATCTCCTTGTCGTATCTCGCCTTTATACTTTTATGTATAGTAGTCTACCGGATCGAATGAACAAGACCTATCCCATACATAAACCAATTTAGACTGCTATGTTATTTTTGAGGAAGAAGATGGAATGAGACCAGATACCCTCTTTAAGGCTGACTGTAAGTCGATTAAATGTAGAAAAAGATTGCTTTTGTCACAAGTAAAGTGTATATTTGCATTGAAAGAATCGTTCTTTGACAGAGGCAAAAGAAAACAGAATATTGTAATTCGCTCGTTTCTAAATCGTTACCTGATATTAATTAAACAGAAATAACTGTTTAATTTTCAATTAGATAGAGATTGTATGATGTTTCCCGCAGTGCATTGTCGGATTGAACGATAATCCTGCGAGTCTGGCAACATGCCGCAAGGACATGTTCATCGTCTTATAGTAGCGTTTGATCGGAAAGACCTTATTACCTTCCAGATGCAGATTTTTATAACGGTCATAGATTATTTCGGCTATAGGAAGGAGTTTAACACGGAACTGTGTACCCGTCTTTTGCCGCTTGTCGATGATCCAATGATTCCTGTTGTAGTCCGTATGGATGTCCGCATGGGTAAGTTTCACCACGTCTGCATGGCTCAGACCCGTAAAGGCGCAGAAAACGAAGACATCCCGGTTGATGCCCGTTCGGTAGTTGGGAAGTTCGACGTCCATCACGGCCTGCAGTTCCGAAGCGGACAAATAACGTCGTTCGGCGTATTTGGGCCTGACATGGAATCCTGCAAAAGGATCGACGAGAATCCACCCGTTCTTATACGCCGTATAGGTCATCAGACGCAGTTTCTTGACCCCGGCACTGATCGTTCCGGAAGCAAGACCTTTTACCGTGGAGAGGTAAACGACGAACTTTTCGATAAAATTCCGATTCAACTCTTTGAAAGGAATGTCCTTGACGTGGTATTCGTATTCGAGGAAAGCGGCAAGACGTCTGCGACGCAGACAGTAATCCTCGTAGGTGGAATAAGCGCGGTCTTTGCCCACACGCTTGCGGAACTCCGCAAGATATTCGTCGAAGGTCTGTAACAGCAGGCGGCAATCATCGCCCATACCGAGGAAGGCGTTGCGGACCTTTTCGGCCGTAACGTATGAGTCCCGGTCGCAGAGACGCTGGTACTGTTTGCCGATATTGGTCTTGATATTCTCCAGCTTCTCGTTGATGCGCTGCGATTCGAGACTTTTGCCAGAGGCTTTGTTGGCTTTGGCATCCCAGAGAGAGGAACGAACGGAGAGTTTGCAGCTGAACTGCGACATCGTGCCGTTGATGGTGATACGGCCCATGACGGGAACCTGACCCGATTTCTCCGACTGCCTTTTCACGTAGAAAAGGACTTTGAAAGTGCTGCGTTGCATGATAACTTGAACTTTGAGGATGGGTTAAACGTTAAGTCAAGTTATTTGTTATGCGGAAATTCAATGCAACGAACTGAAAACGACTGCCTTAAATGCAAATCAAAGCATTTCGGGCAGGTAACGGATAAGTAACACAACTCACCGTTAAACCTGCCCGATTTTGCTTTTCTATTGCTCGGAGCACATGCAGAAGAGAGAATTAAATAACTGTAAACAAAATATTTACTCTTTTCTGCACTTTCTCTTACCTACAAAACTCCGGCTTGTAAGGCCGGGGTTTTTTGTTCCAACTCCCGGCGAGGCGGAGTTACCGGGTCGTCGGGTGTTGTTTGCGGCGAATTTGGGGATTGAATTTCTGTTTGTCAGATACAAACTATATTTTTTAGTTTAAAAACTATGTAAAATAGTTGGATGTGAATTTTTTTTAGTTGCCTTTGCTGGCGGACACTGGGATATACTCGTTTGCCCGGTTTTAAAAACAACCGACGCTATGGAAAAACTGACACGCAGGGAAGAGGAACTGATGCGCTGTTTCTGTGAACACGGCCCGCTGTTCGTGCGGGAACTGGTCGCGCTGGCCGCCGAGCCTAAACCCCATTTCAATACGCTCTCGACGATGGTCCGCGCCCTCGAAGCCAAGGGCTATGTCGGTCACAAGACCTTCGGAAGCACCTATCAGTATTATCCGGTGGTGACCGAAGAGGAGTTTTCCCGCCGCACGCTTGGCGGTGTCATCAGCAAGTATTTCGAGAATTCCTATCTTGGGGCGGTTTCCGCGCTGGTCGAGGAGGAGAAGATTTCGGTCGAGGACCTTCGAGAGCTGATCGACCGCATCGAAAATCAAAACCGCCGGTAGCCATGTACGCCCTGATGATCTACAGCCTGAAGGTCGGCGCCTGTCTGGCGGTGTTTTACCTCTTTTTCAAACTGCTGCTGAGCCGCGAGACCTTCCACCGCCTGAACCGTATCGTGGTGCTGGCGGCTATGGTGTTGTCGTTTATACTGCCGTTCTGTGTCATTACGATCTACCGTGAGCTGCCTGCCGCACCGGAGATGCCGGCTGCGGAGCAGCTCTTCGAGGCGTCAGCCGAACCGCAGCCCGAACCGTTTCCGTGGGATAAGGCCGCTGCCCTTGTTTTTCTGACCGGAGCGGGGGCGACGCTGCTCTGGACGTTCGGATCGGTTTTCGGCGTGATCCGCATGATCCGCCGGGGGCGTCGTGAACGGCTGGCCGACGGAACGGTGCTGGTGCGTATTGGCCGTTCGGTGACGCCTTTCAGCTGGTGTCGTTATATCGTGCTGTCAGAGAAGGATTTGGCCGAAAACGGCGACGCGATCGTCCTGCACGAAAAGGCCCATCTGCGTTTGCGCCATTCGGTCGATCTGCTGCTCACCGATCTCGCGGGCTGCCTCCAGTGGTTCAACCCCGCGATGTGGCTGCTTCGCCGCGAACTGCGGGCCATTCACGAATACGAAGCCGACGAGGCCGTCCTCGACAGCGGCGTCGATGCGAAACATTATCAACTATTATTAATAAGGAAAGCTGCCGGCGGGAGGTGGTACTCAGTCGCCAACAGCTTTAATCACAGTAAACTTAAAAACCGTATTACCATGATGTTACGTAAAAGATCGTCGCGGTGGGCCGTAGCCAGAGTGCTTTTCGTGCTGCCGCTTGCGGGACTCGCCCTCGGAGCGTTCGCCCGCACCGCCTATGTTTTTCCTGATGACAAAGGTAAAAAAGAAAATGTTACGATTCTCATTCGGAATGCAAAAATCGACCCTTCGGACGGAAAATCCGGCAATCCGCTGATTCTGGTGGACGGCCGCGAAGTGAAATCGATCGATTCGCTGTCGCCCGACCGGATCGCTTCGGTCTCGGTGCTCAAGGATTCCGCGTCGAAAGCTTCGTACGGCGAAAAGGGCCGGGACGGCGTGATTATCGTCACGACGAAGGAGGGCGGTGCCGACCCGCAGATGCAGACGTTCACGTACGGCGGCAACAGCAGTTCGACTGCCCTCGTGGTGCGCGGAGCCGGGACAGAGCCTGATTCCCTTGCGGGGAGAGTGCGTACGATGACCTACAGGATCGACGGCAGGCGCGACTCGCTCGGCGGAGACATGGTCTGGAAAATAAACGGGCGGGACGTCGATGCCGGCGACTTGGAAGAGTTGTCCGGAAACGTCCGGTCGATCCGCATTACCAAGGACGCCGCCGTGCAGGGGGAAGATTCCGCTGCTGCGGAGGGGATGATGCGCATTATGACCGGACAGACGATGCAGGCTGCGGACGCCGGCCTGAAAGCCGCCGAAGCGGGGATGCAGGCCGCCCGTGCCGGGCTGGATGCGGCACGCCGGTATATGTCGGCCGAGGAGTGGAAGCAGGCGCAGAAACAGCTCGAAACGGCGCAGAAGCAGCTGGACGAAGCCCGCGCGCAGGCAAAGTCGGAAATCTCCTTCTCCGAGGCGATCGCAGTCGATATGCAGGACTCCTCCGCCGATACTGCTGACGGCGGGGCGGTCGTCGCGGGTGCGGTCGGCGGGACGGCGTCGGAAACGCCGTCTTATTGGCGCGTTACGACCGGCGAAGGCACGACGCGCGTGGATCATTCGAAAACGGAGTCCGGCAAAACGGTCTTTACGGGCCGCGTCACGCTGCACAATCCTTCGGAGATACCGGATAACTACGTGATTTTCATTAACGGCGAGCAAGCGTCCAAAGCGGACGTGCTTCGGCTTGCACCCCAGAAAATCAAGCGTATGGAGGTGTTGCGGGGCAAGGAGGCCGCCAAGGAATACGGTGCCGGCAGCGAGGGCGTAATCAAGATTACGACGCGCAGATAGCCGCAGGTAACCGCAGACAGCCGGAGAGGGACGGATTGCCGGGTTGAGACGATAAAATCCGTTGCCGTCCGGTTGTACACGACGAAAACCAACCGCCATAAGCATAAAAAGTTCGCGCCCGGAACGGTTCTGCCGTTCCGGTTTTTTTTCGGCGTGCGGGCAATGCAGGCCCGAAACTTGCGGAAATCGTCCGTGACAAGTTGTCCTTGCCGGCGTAAATTCCGGTTGGCGGCAGTCTCGGCGGGCGTCGGCGCGGTGAATTTTCAGCCCGGCCGCCGTCGGTTTTGCCGGGACGACGCCTTCCCTGCGGAGACCGTTCCGTGCAAAACCGAAAAATTTGGTTCTGCGTCCGGCTTGCGCTATCTTTGCATGGGAAACACAAAACAGAAGCTATGAAACGCCTGCTATTTTTTCTTACAGTCGCAACGCTCGTCTCGTGCGGCCGGTCGTTCGAAAAATGTACGGCCAAATATGCCGAAGTAGGGGAGGTGAGCGACAACCGCGCGGCCGTGCTCGACATCAACGAGGGCGTAGGCCGCTGGGGCTATGTCGATGGAACGGGGCGGCTGGCGATCGAATGCCGCTATGCCGACGCCCGCCGATTTGCCGACGGACTGGCCGCGGTGCAGGTCCCCGAAGGAGCTTGGGGATATATCGACACCGTGGGACGGCTCGTGATCGCTCCGCAGTTCGTGCTTGCCGAACCGTTTGAGGACGGCATGGCGTGGGTGCAGGCCGCGGGCGAGCTTTGGGGGCGCGTCGATAAGTCGGGGAAGATGGTTATTCCCTGCCTGTACTCCGAAATCGGCGAGCCGGACGAGCGGGGCTGGATGCGCGTGCTGCGCGACGGCAAGTGGGGCTATCTGCGCGAAAACGGCGAAGTGGTCGTGCCGTGCGACTACAACCTGATCGGCGAGCCTAACGCATACGGGCTGATTCCCGTGACGAGCGGCGGCAAGCACGGCTTCTTGGACGCCGACGGTCGCGAGGTGCTTCCCTGCTTCTTCACCTACATTTCCGATTTCAAGGATGGTTATGCCCGGACGAACTACGGCGGCAGCATGGTGCTGCGCGACGAGCCTTACGGCGGGCAGTGGGGACTGATCGACACGCTGGGCCGCGAGACGATTCCGTGCCGGTACTACTACCTCGATACGCCGGGCGAAGGACTTGCGGCCTTTATGCTCGAACAGTTCGGCAATTACGGCTATGTGGACGTAAAGGGCAATGTGGCGATTACGCCGCGTTTCGCCGTGGCGCGGCCCTTTTCGGGCGGTGTCGCCGTGGTGAGCTACAACAATGTCAATTACGGACTGGTGGATCGCAACGGCAATGAAGTCAGCTCGTTCTGCTATAAACGCATCGGAAAGTTCCATGACGGTCTGGCGCCGTTCAATACCAACCTTTACGGCATGAATTTTCAGGGGATGGAGCCGCGCTGCGGGTATATCGACACCGAAGGGCGCGAAGTGCTCCCCGCCAAATGGGACGATGCCGGCGAGTTCAGCGAGATGCGCGCCCCGGTGATGCGTTTCGGCGTAAATTCCGAGGATTTCTACGACGCCCGCTGGGGCTATATCGCCACGAACGGCCAGCTCGTCGTACCCTTCAAATACCACGAGGCATATCCTTTCAGCTGCGGTCTGGCCCGCGTTTTCGTCAAGGGGCTGGGGTACGGCTATATCAACCGCAAGGGCGAAGAGGTCGTTCCCTGCAAGTATCAGGAAGCCGAAGATTTCCACGACTTTACGGCGAAAGTGAAACAGTACGACCGGGTGATGACGATCGACGACAAGGGGCAGATCGTCGAAGGGCAATAAAAAAAACGGAGGTCCGAGACCTCCGTTTTTTTTGTTTGCTGTCCGGTCTGCCGGCTTATTTGAATCCCACGATTTCGGGCCGTGTCGGACGGTAACGGTATTGTTCGATGCGGGTCTGGTTCGATACGCGGACATATTCGCTCTCGACTAGTCCGCGTTTGCCGAAGGCGAGTCCCAGACGTATCTGTATCGTGTTGAAAATCAGCCTTTCGTTCTTGATGCGCACGCCGAAGCCGAACGAAGTGAAGAAGTCGTTCTTGAAGATGTTGGGTGAATAGCCGATCAGTCCGAAGTCGGCGAATCCGAACAGGGCGATACGGAAGCCGAGGGGCTGGTAGGGGGTGAAAAATACGGTCTCCGTGTTGAGGATCATGCGGTTGGTGCCGGTGACATGCTCTTTGAGCGCCTGCAGTCCGTTTATGCGGGTCATGCGGATTATTTCGTCGCTGCCCGTGCCGCGGTTCCATCCCTGCGTATAGTTGAAGGCCAGAAACTGGCGGATGCGGCTGCGTTTGAACATGAATAGGTTCGAGAACCACTTCAGGTCCACGTCCACCGCACTATGGCGCCACATGCCGGTTGCGAGGTCGATATAGCTTCCCAGCGTGATACTTCCCATGACGTAGCCCACCGAGCGGAATCCGCCGGTCGTATAGGTCATGCCCAGATACATTTCGTCGTTGAATTCGCCCCACGAGTATCCGCTGACCAGCTCGGCCTTGTAACCCGTCGCAAGGTACTCCCTTGTGCCGAATCCGTAGATCATGTTGGCCGAATAGAACTTCTCGCGGTAGAGACCGGCCCCGAAGAGCATGGCGTCGTAGTCGTGCAGCGCGGGGTTGTGGTTGGGGGCGACCAGCGGCCGCCGGCTGAAACGGGCGTAGCTGTAGCGTCCCGTGAAATATACGCTCGAATTGATGGAGCGGATATAGCGCGACTTGCCGCCCCATGCGTCCAGATTGCGGACCTTGATGAGCAGCGAAGTGTCGAGGTCGATCATGTAGCGCTTCGACTTGACGTCGCTGTACGTAAGGCCGATTTCATAGTCCGTCGGACGTATGAACTCCTTGCGCAGCCCCATGTTCAGCTCCGAGTTGTAGAAGTCGCGTCCGGCCGAAAAATCCGCCGTGTAGAAACTTCCCAGAACGTTGGGGATTTCGTATTCGACGATGTTGCCGCCGTATGAGAAGTCTTTGCGGCTGAAGTTGGTGTTGAACTTCAGGGTGTTGCCCCAGCCGAAAATGTTGGCGTCCGACAGTCCGACCATCGTGCGGCCCTCGCCGTGGATGGCGCCGTCGACGCTGATCGTCCAGCTGTCACGGGTGCATATGACCATATTGACGCGTGTCGAATCCAGCGAATCGGGCATCAGGGTGATATCGACGTCGGAGATGTAGGGGCGCGAGCGGAGCAGCTGCTTGTTGCGCACGATCAGCTGCGGGTCGATCTTGTCGCCCGGCTTGAAGAGCAGGTCGCGGCGGATGACCCGGTCGCGCGTCAGCATGTGTATCTTGTTGCCCGTGCGTTCGAGCCAGTTGCCGTCGGAGTCGAAGGGATGCTGACGCTCGATGGTGATGTCGCCCACGGTTTTTCCCGCATAGGGTTCCAGCAGGCGGCTTTCGTCCACTACGCGGCCGCTGAATGTGGTGTCCAGCACGGGCTTTACGAAAAGCATTCTGTAGAGCATGCGCGGCACGGCGCGGCGGTTAGTCTTGGACTGGATGCTGTCATATAGCCTTTGATTGCGCTCGGAGGTGGCGGTGTTCAGGCTGTCGGGCTTGAATCCGTCGGGCGAGTTTATGTTGGGCGAAGTTATTTCGGGACCGCGCATGCCGGGACCGGCCGTTCGGGCGAAACAAACGCTCACTGCCGCGAGGACGGTTAGTACGAGTATGCAGATCCGGCGATACATGTCATCAAAGATAACGTAATTTTTCGGCAAAACGTATAAAAAAGCGGCTCCCCGAAACAGGAAAAGACGGCCGTGACGGTCGTCTTTTCCTCAATATACACTCTCTGCGGATGTTATCTCCGGGCATGTCCTGCGATTTTTCCGCCTTCCGGAATCGTACCGGGGCCGTGACGCCGCGTCGGAGTCCGTCTGCGCGCCCTTCCGGTTCTACCTGCGTCCCTCCTTGGCCTCGATACACTCGGTGGCGTGGGGCACTTTCATCAGGCGCTCCTTGGGAATGAGCTTGCCCGTGGTTTTACAGATGCCGTAAGTCTTATTCTCGATACGCACGAGCGCCATTTCCAGATTGCGTATGAACTTCATCTGGTGCGCCGCCAAGCGTCCGCTCTCCTCTTTCGAGAGAGTCGCTGCGCCCTCTTCGAGGACCTTGAACGTCGGCGAGGTATCTTCCGTGTCGTTGTCTGCCGTGTGGGTGATAGTGGCGCGCAGCAGCTCGTAGTCCGCACGCGCGTTCTCCAGCTTCTTCAGGATAAGCTGCTTGAACTCTTCGAGTTCGGCGTCGCTGTATCTCGTTCTTTCGTCTGCCATAGTCGTCTTCTCCTTAATTAGGTTTTATGTAAAATTAACTATTTTTTTCGTAAATACCAAATTTTACATCTCATTATACGATTCCGTCCGGACATACCCGCGCATCGTGCTCAGCATGAAACACTTGCCGTTCCAAATTCACCGAAAAAGGGATTCGGAGACGTTCCGGACGGGCTAAATCCGCGTTACGGCGATCCGTACCGGCTCGTCATCGACATCCGAATCGACGATCACTCCGCCCGCAGGTTGTGCCGCGGTCTTGACCTCGACGGCCAGCGTCTGCGATGCGATGTAACCGGCGTATTTGGCGACGGCGTCGGCCACGAGCTCCTTCTGCTCGATCTCGACCCGGATCTTGTCCGTCACTTCGAATCCCGAATCCTTGCGGATATTCTGGATGCGGTTTATCAACTCGCGTGCCACGCCTTCCGCGCGCAGCTCCTCCGTTACGGTGATGTCGAGCGCCACGGTCAGCTTGCCTTCCGACGCCACGAGCCAGCCCGGCATGTCCTCCGAGGTGATCTCGAAATCGGCGGGGGTTACGGCGATCTTCTCGGCGCCGAGGTCGAGGATCGTCTCCGGAGCGGCTTCGATTTCGGCGATCCGCTCCTGCGTGAACTCCGCGGTCATGGCGGCGATCTGCTTCATGTATTTGCCGTAGCGCGGTCCCAGCGTCTTGAAGTTGGGCTTGATGCGCTTGGTGATAATGCCCGCCGTGTTCTCGATCAGCTCGATCTCCTTGACATTCACCTCGTTCATGATGAGCGTCTTCACGGCGGCGATATGCTGCGCCATTGCCGGGTCGAGCACCGGAATCAGTATTTTGGTCAGCGGCTGGCGCACCTTGATCGAGACTTTGCGGCGCAGGGCCAGCACCATCGACGATACGCGCTGGGCCAGCGACATCATCTCTTCCAGATCGGCGTCGATCAGCTTCCCGTCGGCCTTCGGGAAGGTCGAGAGGTGTACCGATTCGTCCGTATGGCGGCCGCTTACGGCGTTCAGGTCGCAGAAAATGCGGTCCGAGATGAACGGTGCGAACGGCGCCGCGAGCATCGAAACGGTCTCCAGACAGGTGTAAAGCGTCTGATAGGCCGCCAGTTTGTCCTCGTTCATGCCGCCGCCCCAGAAACGCTTGCGGTTGAGGCGTACGTACCAGTTGGAGAGGTTTTCGCCCACGAACTCCTGAATGGCGCGCGCCGCAGGCGTCGGGTCGTAATCTTCGAGCGAACGCGTCACGTCCCTGACCAGCGTGTTGAGCAGCGAGATGATCCAGCGGTCGATCTCCGGACGCTTCTCCACGGGAACCTCCGGCTCCCGGCCCGTAAATCCGTCCACGTTGGCGTAGAGGGCGAAGAACGAATAGGTATTGTAGAGCGTTCCGAAGAACTTGCGGCGCACTTCGTCCACGCCGTCCCTATCGAATTTGAGGTTGTCCCACGGCTGCGAGTTGGAGATCATGTACCAGCGCGTGGCGTCGGCTCCGTAGGTGGCCAGCACCTCGAACGGATCGACGCCGTTGCCCAGGCGCTTGGACATCTTGTTGCCGTTCTTGTCGAGCACAAGACCGTTCGAAATGATGTTCTTGAAAGCCACCGAGTCGAACAGCATCGAGGCGATGGCGTGCAGCGTGAAGAACCAGCCGCGCGTCTGGTCCACGCCTTCGGCGATGAAGTCGGCCGGATAGACCGTCTTGAAATGCTCGCCGCCGTTCTCGAACGGGTAGTGCAGCTGCGCATAGGGCATGGCTCCCGAATCGAACCACACGTCGATCAAGTCGCTTTCGCGCTTCATCGGCTCGCCCTTCGACGAGACCAGCACGATGCCGTCCACATAGGGGCGGTGCAGGTCGATATTTTTGGTCGAATAGTTCTCCGCCGACATGTCGCCGACCTTGAAATTTTTGTAGGGATTCTCCTTCATGAAGCCTGCGGCGACCGACTTTTCGATTTCGCCCGTCAGCTCTTCGATCGAGCCGATGCACTTCAGCTCCGAGTAGTCCTCCGTCGCCCATACCGGCAGCGGGGTTCCCCAGAAGCGCGAACGCGAAAGGTTCCAGTCCACCAATCCTTCGAGCCACTTGCCGAAACGGCCCGTGCCGGTCGATTCGGGCTTCCAGCGGATCGTCTTGTTTAGTTCGATCATCCGCTCGCGCAGGGCCGTGGTGCGGATGAACCACGAGTCGAGCGGGTAGTAGAGCACCGGTTTGTCCGTACGCCAGCAGTGGGGATAGGAGTGGGTGTGCTTCTCGATCTTGAAGGCCTTGTTTTCGGCTTTGAGCATCACCGCGATGTCGATGTCGAGCGTCGTCTCGGCATCGCAGGCGATATTCGGATCGTATGCGTTTTTCACATAACGGCCCGCATACTCCCTGTATTTTGCGGCGTCGACATTATTTTTCACGAATTCGGGATCGAGCTCCTCCAGCAGAAAGAATTTGCCCTGCCTGTCTACCATCGGCTGATTTTTGCCGGCCTTGTCCACCATGAACAGCGGCGCAATGCCTGCGGCGCGGCCTACGCGGTCGTCGTCGGCACCGAACGTCGGCGCGATATGCACGATGCCCGTACCGTCCGAAGTGGTCACGTAGTCGCCGACGATCACGCGGAACGCGTCGCCCATCGGCTTTACCCACGGGATGAGCTGCTCGTAGCGGATGCCTTCCAGTTCGGGACCCTGCCAGCTTTCGCCCGTAATCTCATAGGTTCCCTCCATTTTCTTGGTGAAGTATGCGGGCACGAGCTCTTTGGCGAGGATGACCGTCTGCGGACGGTCGGTATAGGGGTTGCGGCATTTGACCTTGACGTATTCGATCGCGGGACCTACGGCCAGCGCCGTGTTCGAGGGCAGGGTCCACGGCGTGGTAGTCCAAGCCAAGAAATAGAGCGGTCCCTCGACGCCGGCGAAAAGCTTCTCGCTCTTCTGGTCGCGGATGACTTCGAACTGCGCCGTGCAGGTCGTGTCCTTGACGTCGCGGTAGCAGCCGGGCTGGTTCAGCTCGTGGGTCGAGAGACCCGTTCCCGCCGCCGGCGAGTAGGGCTGGATGGTGTAGCCCTTGTAGAGCAGCCCCTTGTCGAAGAGCTGCTTGAGGAGCCACCACAGCGTCTCGATGTATTTGTTGTCGTAGGTGATGTAGGGATCGTCCATGTTGACCCAGTAGCCCATCTTGCGGGTCAGGTCCTCCCACATGCCCGTAAACTCCATGACGGCTTCGCGGCAGGTGCGGTTGTATTCTTCGATGGTGATCTTTTTGCCGATGTCCTCCTTGGTGATGCCGAGCTTCTTCTCGACGCCCAGTTCGACCGGAAGTCCGTGCGTATCCCAGCCCGCCTTGCGGTGCACGAGGTAGCCCTGCTGCGTTTTGTAGCGGCAGAAAACGTCCTTGATCGTACGGGCCATGACGTGGTGGATGCCCGGCGTGCCGTTGGCCGACGGGGGGCCTTCGTAAAATACGAACGCGGGGTGTCCTTCGCGCGTGGTGATGCTTTTATGGAATGTATCGCGGGCGTCCCACTCGCCGAGCACGTCGGCGGCCGTCTGCGCCAGATCGAGACCTTTATACTCTTTGAACTTCATGGTGTATGTGTTTTGTTTTCGTTCGGATCCTGCACCCGGAGCAAAGCCGGAACTGCCGGAAACGTCATTCGTTTTCCGACAACTCGCAAAGATATAAAAAAGATTTGAAAATCTGCAAAATTCCGCCGATTAGGCCGCCGCCGCAAAAACGGCGTGGGCTTATTCCGCGATCGGCATTTCGACCCGGAAGCAGGAACCTTCGCCGACGGCGGAATCGACGCCGATTTGTGCGCCCATCTGCTCCGCGATGCTCTTGCAGATCGAAAGTCCGAGTCCGGTGCCCTGCGTGAAGGTGTCCACCTTGTAAAACCGTTCGAAGATTTTGTCCAGCTCTTCGGCCGGAATGCCGATGCCCGTGTCGCGGACATAGAGACTCAGCCGGTCCCGTTTGCGTTCGAATCCCACCGTGACGAATCCTTTTGGTGTGAATTTCAGTGCGTTGCGGATGAAGTTGGCCAATATCTGCATCAGCCCCTGCCTGTATTGGCAGACGGTGCAGGAGGGCAGTCCCTTTTCGACGTCCAGCACGACTTCCTCCGGAGTCTGCAGGCGGAACGTTTCGACGGCTTCGCGGCAGAGCGTCCGCAGGTCGAACCGGGTCCTGACCAGATCGGCATGCCCCGATTCGATGCGCGAGAGGTCCAGTACGTCGGATATGATCTGCAGCAGCAGTCCGTTGTTGAGCGACACGATGTCGTTGTACTCTTTGCGCACTTCGGGGTCCTCCTCGGTGGTCAGCAGCTGCGAAAAGCCTACGATGGCGTTGAGCGGCGTGCGGATTTCGTGGCTCATGTTGGCGAGGAACGCCGTCTTGAGCTTGTTGGACTCCTCGGCCCGCTCCTTGGCGGCGATCAGCTCCTGCTCGGTCTGTTTGAGCGCCGTGATGTCGTAATTGATTCCCAGCATGTCGATCACCTGCTCCTGCGGCCGGTATTCGCGGCAGATGAGGTGGCTTTTGATCCATGTCGTCCGGCCGTCGTCGTGCAGGACGCGGCAGGAGACCGATGCCGACTGTATCTCCCCGGACTCGAACTGCGCCAGCCGGTTCAGCAGCACCGTGCGGTCGTCGGGGTGGATATGACGGTATTTGCCGATGACGTCGCCGATGGCGGCCGTGTCGGCTTCGCCGTAGTTGCGCAGCCAGACGCTCTGCGCATAACCCTCTTTGTTGCAGAGGTTGTAGTTGATGTATCCCACCTGCGCGTATTCGGAGATAAGGCGGAACAGCGCTTCGAATTCCGTGAGCCGGTCCTGCGTCTGGCGGAGTTCCGTGTTGTCGATGTTGATGAGCAGGTAGTGGGTGATTTCGCCCGTGTCGTTGTAGAGACACCGGATGCGGGCCGTCCAGTCGATGTAGCCGCTCCGGCTGGTGTCGTAATAGCTTCGGGCTTTCGAAAAATCGTAGCGTGTGGTGAAGTCCGTACCCCGGCCTTCGCGGATGCAGTCCTTGATCTCGGCCGAGAAGTTGGGGTTGTCGAAAATGCTGAGTCCCCGGATGCCTGCCGGATCGGTTACGCCGAACATTTCCAGATCGCGGGCGTTGATGTCCACCAGATGCCCTGTGCGGTCGTATATCTCGATGCCGATCGGGGCGTTCTGAATGACGTTGCGCAGCAGTTTCTCCTTTTCGTCGAGCGCCTGATGCGCCGTGACGACGTCCGTGATGTCGAGGATCAGGATCACGATCTCCGTCGCGTCGTTGGGGGTGTTGTAGAGGAAGCTGCGGCAGTAGCGGCCGGTTTTGGAGGCATGCCACTGGTCCATCTTGTAATCCCCCAGCCTGATGGCCGCCAGCTCGTCGATGTGCCGGTCTACGGGGATGTCTATTTCGCGGGCGGTCTTGTCGAGGTAATCAGCGGCGTCTACGCCCAGAATCTGCTGCGCCGTCTGGTTGACCGAGAGGAAAAGGTAGTCGGTCGCCTGGCCGTCGTCGTCGTAGAGCAGCCGGATGCGGAAGTAGCCGATCGGCAGGTGGTCGAGCAGCTCGTCCATGTGTTTGTTCTCCTTCAGCACCGCGTAATAGTTGCTTTCGAGCGTGAGGACGTCCGCCTCTTTCCGGCCGGCGACCGGAACGCGCTGGAGGTAGCCGAAGAGTTTGATGCCCTGCTGCGGGTCCGATTGTTTGCGGACGAGCTGCGTATGGATCCATATTTCGCCTTCCGGCAGTACGACGGGGAACGTTTCGTCGAAATGGTTTCCGACCTTGAGCGACAGGAATTCGTTGTGTATCCGTGTCCGGTAATCTTCGCGCGTCAGCGGCATCAGTTCCCCGACTGCGGCCCGGTTGCTGCCGAGTCCCAGCAGATCGACGATGTAGTCGGAGAAGAACAGTTCGCCCGTGCGGAAATCCGCCTTCCACCACCCCATTTGGGCCGCGTCGAGCAGCTGCATCAACGATTGAAGATCGGGAGCGCCGGAGGTAAACATAACGGAGTCGCAGTTAAGTGTATGAAAGCGTGCGGGTGACGCGGGCCGGATTGCCGACGGCAACCGAATCCGCGGGAATGTCGCGCGTAACTACCGAACCCGCTCCAATTATCGCGCCGTTGCCGATCCGGACGCCCGGACAGACGATGACGCCGCCGCCCAGCCAGCAGTTGTCGCCGATGGTGATGGGCTTGCCGGCTTCGCGGCCTGTCGCGCGCAGGTCGGGGTCCAGCGGGTGGTGCGGGGTGAGCAGCTGTACCTTGGGCCCTATCAGCGTATTGCGCCCGATACGGATCGGAGCCAGATCGAGGAAGACGCAGTCGAAATTGACGAAAGAGCCTTCGCCGATATGGATGTTGTAGCCGTAATCGCAGTAAAAGGGCGCGCGGATGAATCCGGCTGCATTGGGACAGAGCTCGCGCAGAGCGGCGCGGTATGCTGCGTCGTGGCCGGGACATTCGACGTTGAGCCGGTGCATCAGCAGCGTGGCGCGGTCGCGGTCGGCCGTCAGCTCCTCGTTGCGCGGGTCGAACCATTCGCCCGCCAGCATCTTCTCTTTCTCGCTTTTCATACGAGCGGGATATTTTATTCGAACGACTGCAGTTCGATCAGTTTGGCGTAGATTCCTCCGCGGGCCATCAGTTCGGCGTGCGTGCCCTGTTCGGCGATGCGTCCGTGATCGACGACGATGATCTTGTCGGCGTTGTGGATCGTGCTCAGACGGTGTGCGATGACTACCGAAGTACGGCCCTCCAGCAACTTGTTGAGGGCGTCCTGCACGAGTTTTTCGCTCTCGGTGTCGAGGGCCGAAGTCGCCTCGTCGAGAATCAGGATGTCGGGGTTTTTCAACACGGCGCGGGCGATGGAGAGACGCTGCCGCTGGCCGCCCGAAAGTTTCACGCCGCGGTCGCCGATATTGGTCCGATAGCCTTCGGGCGCTTCGGTGATGAAGCAGTCGGCGTTGGCGATTCGGGCCGCTTCGACGATCTCCTCGTGCGAAGCTCCGGCCTTGCCCATGGCGATGTTGCCTTCGATGGTGTCGTTGAAAAGCACGGTGTCCTGCGATACGACGCTCATGTGTGCGCGCAGGCTCTCCTGCGTGTAGTCGCGGATCGAAACGCCGTCGATGAGGATGTCGCCCGCCGTAACGTCGTAGAAACGCGGGACAAGCTCGCTGAGCGTCGATTTGCCGCCTCCCGACGGTCCCACGAGCGCCACGGTCTCCCCGCGTTTGATGTCGAACGAA
>ERZ1106976.2405-NODE-2405-length-16792-cov-16.723128_pt1 | contig 16792 bp, 16 predicted proteins | sample MGYA00403687_ERZ1106976 | MGnify/ENA primary metagenome ERZ1106976 (study PRJEB35170, sample SAMEA104062446) | human gut metagenome | biome: human gut; feature: human-associated habitat; material: faeces | place: Denmark | collected 2013-02-22 ... | reverse complement strand
AAGACAGAGGCCTCTCACGCCTTTAACATCGGTTCGAATCCGGTACGGGTCACCAAGTTCAAACTCCACCGTTTGGTGGGATGTTTTAGCTCCATCTTTATGATGGAGCTACTTTTTTCGATAGGAGGCCCCCATGGCAAAGCAATCCATCCGTCTCTCCGACCATTTCACGTATGGCAAGCTGCTGCGCTTCACGCTTCCCTCCATCTGCATGATGGTCTTCACGTCCATCTACGGCGTGGTGGATGGTCTGTTCGTCTCCAATTTCGTGGGCAAAACGCCCTTTGCCGCCGTAAACCTGGTCATGCCCTTCGTGATGATCCTGGGCGGCATGGGCTTCATGATCGGCACCGGCGGCACCGCCCTGGTGTCCAAGCTGCTGGGCGAGGGCAAGCAGGAGGAGGCCCACCGCACCTTCTCCATGCTGGTACTGTTCACACTGCTGTTTGGCGCAGTACTGTCCGCCGTGGGCATCCTCACCATGCCCGCCGTGTCCCGTCTGCTGGGCGCGTCTGACGCCATGATGGCCGACTGCATTCTCTATGGCCGCATCGTCACCGGCTTCACCTTCGCCTTCATGCTGCAAAACGTGTTCCAGAGCTTCTTCATCGCCGCCGAAAAGCCTCGCCTGGGCCTTTTCGTCACCGTGGCCGCCGGCGTCACCAACATGGTGCTGGACGCGCTCTTCATCGCCGTTTTCGACTGGGGCGTGGCCGGCGCGGCCATCGCCACCGGCCTGAGCCAGTGTGTAGGCGGCGTACTGCCCCTGATCTACTTCCTGCGGCCCAACACCAGCCTGCTGCGCCTGCGGCCCGCCGCCCTGCGTCTGCGCCCCATTCTCCAATCCTGCGGCAACGGCTCCTCCGAGCTGATGAGCAACATCTCCTCCTCCCTGGTAGGTATGCTCTACAACTTCCAGCTCATGCGCCTGATCGGCGAGGACGGCGTCTCCGCCTACGGCGTTCTGATGTACGTCCAGTTCATCTTCGTAGCCATCTTCATCGGCTACTCCATCGGCAGCGCGCCGGTGGTCAGCTTCCACTACGGCGCGCAGCACCACAGTGAGCTGAAAAACCTCCTGCGGAAAAGCGCCCTGCTGATGGCCATCGGCGGCGTGACCCTGACGGTCCTGGCCCGTGTGCTGGCCGCCCCCTTGTCCCGGCTGTTTGTGGGCTATGATGCCAGCCTCTACGCTCTGACCACCCATGCCTTCCGGCTGTTCTGCTGGTCGTTCCTACTGGCAGGCTTCAACATCTTTGCCTCCGGCTTCTTCACCGCCCTGAACAACGGTGCCGTCTCCGCTGCCATCTCCTTCCTGCGGACGCTTGTGTTCCAAGCCGGCTCCGTCGTCATCCTGCCCATACTTCTGGGCGTGGACGGTATCTGGTGGGCCATCACCGCCGCCGAGATCTTTGCCTTTATCATCTCCGGCATCTTTCTGGTGCTCAAGCGGAATAAGTACCACTATATGTGAGCGTTTTCCCCTTGCAATCACATAAACATAGTGCTATACTATGTTTACTAACATAAGGGAGGTCTTCCCATGCTCGTATCTACCAAAGGCCGCTACGCCCTCCGGGTCATGCTGGAGCTGGCTCAGGACGACAGCGCCGCCTATCTCCCCCTGCCCGCCATTGCCGAACGGCAGGGCATCTCTGAAAAATATCTGGAGAGCATCATTTCCGTGCTGTCCAAGGCCGGCCTGGTGGACGGCCTTCGTGGCAAGGGCGGCGGCTACCGCCTGAACCGCCCCGCCGCCGACTATTCCGTGGGCCAGATCCTGCGGCTGACCGAGGGTTCTCTGGCCCCCGTCACCTGCCTGGAGGGCAACGAAAACACCTGCCCCCGTGCCGGTCACTGCACCACGCTCCCCATGTGGGAAAAGCTGGACACCATCATCAACGACTATCTGGACAGTGTCTCCCTGGCCGATCTGCTGACGCAGACCGACGGCAGCGCCCTCTGAAAGCATACCGAAAAACCTCCCGGACCACGCAGTCCGGGAGGTTTTTGTTTTTCAGGTCCGACTCAGCCCTTGTGCTCCGTCTTGGCCGTATCCGTCTTGCTGGCAGTGTCGGTCTTATTGGCGGCAGCATCCTCCACCGCAGAGACATTCGCGGCAGCGGCCGCGGCGTCTGCCGCTGCCTTGTCCTGGATGCGGTCCGCCGGGATACCGGCAGCCTCGGCCTCACCGCGGGTCATAGTAATGGGCGCGGCGGAGTCCTCCACCAGCTTTGCCATCAGCAGATAGCGGTGATGATCGTCGCCGTTCTTGCACACGGACAGCACCACCACCTTGTCGCCCGCCTGGGGCAGGTTGGTCTTGTCCACGTTCACGCAGCCCTCGGCACTGTAAAAGGCGTTCTGGTTGGTGTCGCTCTTGTACTTAGGATCGCTGGCCGCCTTGCCCAGCGCCTCAAAGAATGCGTTAAACACCTTCTCGTCCTTGAAGTCGTGGTAGTACAGGATGTGGCTGGTATCATAGGGGATGCATGCGAAGAACTTATAGGTCAGCTGACGGCCCGGCTGATAGATGTACATCACGGCGTTGTCGTCGAACTTCAGCGTCTCGCCGTAGCTCTGCAAACCGCCGAACATGGTCCGGTTGGCCATGTTGTGGCCGTAGATCACCGTCATGGGGTCGCTGAGGTCAGACTTGTTGTAGTACGCCTGGATGTACAGCGAGCCGGCCTTGTTGGTCTTGCCGTCCAAATCGCGCTGCAGGTAGTAATCGTCGTCATACCCGGTGCTGCTCTTAGTGGACTTGGGACTCTGCGCCAGATAGTGGCCCTTGCTGATGGCGCACTGGGTGGCGTTGGGGATCTGGATGAACCCGAACACGTCCGGGTACTTCTTCTCATCGAAGCTGACGCCGTCCGGCAGCTGGATGGGCTCCGGCTCCACGATGACCTCATCCTTGGGGTCCGGTTCCGGTTCCTTCTGCTCGCCGCAGCCCACCAGCACGGCAGAGCCCAGTGTCAGCAGCGCCATCACAAGCGCCATTCGGCGTAAAAAGTGCTTCTTCATCTTCTCCATTGCTGCTCCTTCCCGCGGCTCCTCTCTTCCTCTCGAGCCGCTGCGGCGTGTCCGCCGCGTTGCAATATACTTTGATATGATACCATACAGCGCCCCTGATTGCAAGCACTTTTCCCCTATCCGACCCTTATGCCAGCGTCATGCCGTACTGGCCCAGCAGCTTCTCGAACCGCTGCCGCTGCACCGGTGTCATGCGGGCCGTATACTGCGCCGCCAACGCCTGGGCCAGATCGCCGTTGCCCCGCTTCAGATAGTTCACCACAGCCCGCTGCAGGCTCTCCGCCGCCGTAGAGCTCAGGCTCTCGCCCCTGCTGCCGGTATCTCCACTATCTGTAAGACGGACGCCGGAGGCGGAAAGTTTCCTCTCCTGCTCCGCTTTGTCGGAAAAATGTGCCAGCAGCGCCTGATACAGCTTCTGGTCCTGACTGCCCGCGTCCTCATACGCCGCCTGAGCCGCCTCCAGCTGCTTCTGCCAGTCGCCACGCGCCTCCTGCCAGCGGTCATAGTCCGCCTTTTCCTGCGCGTCCAGCATACTGTACTGGTTCTGCAAAGCCTTGCCCTCCTGCTGATACTCCGCCAGCGCTGCCTGCCGCAGCTCCGGCACCAGCGCTGCCAGCTCCTGCAAATAGCCGTTGTACGCCTGCTGCCCCGCGCTCTGGGCGTAGCTGGAGGCATACCCGCCGGTCAGGGCCGCCGCCTTGCCCAGCGTGTCCTCCATGGCCGCCGCGCCGCGGGCGGCATACAGTCTGGCGTACCGCTGGTACGACTCGTCCTCCTCCGGATCGTAGTCAAAGGCCTCCCGCCCCGCGATCTGGTCATACAGCGCCTGCAAACGCTCCTCGAACCGGGACCGGTACGCCTCCGGCTCCAACGCCGCCACGCTGTCCCGGTAGGCCTGCGCCGCCGTCACCTCGTCCGACGGCGTATAGCCCCTCTCCAGCTCCTGCAGACGCCGCGCCGTGCCCGCCGTGACCTCCGCTCTGGGTGCCGCCGCCTCTGCTGCTGCGGCGGCCTGCGCCGCCTGCTCCGCCGCCGTAGGCGCGGACAGCAGGCTCCCCCACGTCTCATCGCCGGCAATGCCGTCCACCATCGTCAGCCCGTTCTTCTTCTGATAGTCCCGTACCGCGGCTCTCGTCTTCTTGCCGAAGATACCATCCTGGTCCAGACTATACCCCCGCTTGTTCAATTCATTCTGCAGCTGCCGCACCGCGCTGCCCTGTGAACCGTATGCCACCATCGTATACGTCGATGCCATGCCTCTCTCCTCCTCGTCATGTCGTGCGCCGCCAGCCATACACGCCGGCGATGCCTGTCTCCACGCTCTCCCACGCTGCGCCTGCCGGTGTCTCCGGCGCCGCAGGGCTGTCTGTCAGGCGCACGCTGCCCACCGGAAACAGCATCGCCTCCACTGTCTGTCCGTTCACCGTCAGTGCGCCGGATACCGCCACATCCCCGTAAAACACCGCCGGCCACACGCACTCCAACGCCTCCTGCTCCGCATATTTGCCGAAGGCCGCGCCCATTCCGCCGGCGCGCAGATGCAGCGTCACCCGGCTGGTGGCCGCCGTATACCGCACCACCCGCACGTTGCCCACCGTGTCCTCCGCGCTCAGCTCCACCTCATAGGAGGTCCCGCCGTCCAGCCCGCCGCCCAGCAGCTGCTCTGCCCCCGGCAGCAGCGCTATATAGCCGCTCCACGCGCCGCCCATAGGTCGGAAGCGCGCCCGCAGGACCACCGTATTGTGCCCCTGCACATCGGCGCACTGTGCCGCGCACTTCACCTTCAGATACGCCCCGTCGTCCTTCTCTGTGCCGTCCGCGGCGCACCGCGCCGCCATGGACGCCGTGATGGCCGGCGGATAATACGCCGCCACCGTCACCGCCTCGCCTGTCGCCGTCGCCGACCGTCCCCGGCTGTCCGTCACCGTGACCGTGGGCCGCAGCGTCCCGCTGATGCCGATGACCGCCGTCGTCCCGGTCGTGCCGGTCAGCTCCTGCCCCGCAAAGTGGAATTGCACCGACCGCACGGACGCGCCGCCCTGTGCCGCCGCCGTCGCCGCGTACCGTATCCGGCTGATGCCCTGCACACACAGCCCCCAGCTCTCCGCTGCCGTACCGTCGTTTACCACCTCCGTGGTCAGCGCCGCCGTGGGCCGCATGGTCTCCGGCACATAGGCCGTGAACGCCGCGCTCAGGCTCCCCACCGGCGTACCGCCGCTGTACACCTTCACCGTCACCGTCCCGGTGCCGTGCGTTGTCTCCGGCAGCTCCCCGGCCAGCGACTCCGGCACCGTCCACTGGTACACCACGCGCCCCGCGCTGCTGCTCACCGTCCGTAGCGCACCGCTGCTCAGCGTTCCGGAGGCCGCCCCCAGCACATAGCTGAACGTAAAGCTGTACCCATACCCGGGCCGCGTCAGCGTCAGTGTCCCCGTCTGTCCGATCACCGCGTCCCCCGCCGTCAGCGAGAAATCTCCAATGTCCTCCACGCGCTCCACCGGCAGCGCATAGCCGTAGCTGTCGTCTCTGGCAGACCCGGAGCCGCTGTACAGCCGTATCCCCAGCGGCGCGGTGCCCACTGCTCCTGCCGCTGTTACCCAGCCGCTGTCGTACTCGATCGCGCTGCTCCACCGGCTGGGCGATGCCGCCTTCAGCGTCTGCCCGCTGCACACACTTCCGCCGTCCACCGTCACCGACAGATAGATAGGGTACCCAAAATACGATGCCCCTGTCAGCGGCGCCACCGTCACATAGATCCTGTACTGCATCGCGCTGCCGCTGCGTCGGCTGTCATAGCCGAAGCTGACGCCGATCTTCGGCACGCCGCCCCACTGGATGCTGTCCAACGCCGTATAGCTCACACACTCACCCTCCGATCCACCGGAAGGCCAGTCCGCCCTCCGCCGCCTCCATGCTCCACTGCCCTACATCGATACCGCCCAGCACCGTAATGTTCGTGATGTACAGCCGGTTGTTGGACACATAGGCCACCTCCGTGGCGTCCTGCCAGAAGGACAGCCGCGTGGCGGTGAACACCGCGCGAAAGTTGTTCTGCTCCACCACCTTTTCGCCGTCCACCTCTCTGCACGTCAGGTCCTGTCCCACAGCCACGCCATACACCGGCGCGGCCCCGTCGTAGTACACGATACCCGTGCGGATATACCCCTCCGTGTCCAGCTTATAGTGCGCGAAGGCCGCGTCCACCTTCTCCACGTTGGCCTGCAGATCAGAGAAAAAGCTGTAATACTGCGTCACCGCCTCCGGTGCCGCCTCCAGCTGGGCGCTGAGCTTCGCCACATAGCTGCCGAAGTCCGAGCTCGCCACATATTCCTCCTCCAGCTTCGCCGTCAATGCCGCCGTGGTCTTCTGTACCTGGTCCGCCGTCTTCAGGATCATGCTCCGCAGCGTCTCATACTGCCCGTCCGCCGTCTCCAATGCCGCCGTGCCCAAGCGCCCGTTGGCCTGCCGCCGGGCGGAGGCCTCCCCTGCTCCGCCGTCCAGCGCCTCCAACTGCCCCAGCGCCAGGTTGAGCTGCTGGGCCATCTGCACCAGATACGCATACTGCTGCGTCACCTGCTCCTGCACCGATCCCGCCGGTGCCATCGGCAGGGCAAGCACGCTCATGGCCCGTCACTTCCCTTCTCATACACCGCTGCCGCGCTGTACACCCGGCACGGTCCGTCCCCGGCCAGCTTCAGCCGCAGGTGTCCGCACCGCCGGGGCCGCACCTGCAGCACCGCGCCGCGGGTCTGCCCCACCTCGCCGGATACACCGCCCACCTGTTCCCAGACGTTGTCCCCGTCATAGCAGACGTACGCCTTCACCGTGCTCCCGGCCGCCGTCTTCAGCCGCAGCTCCAGCCGCGAGAGATACTTGTGCTCCGGCGTGTACAGTCCCAGGTCGCCGCTTTCGGCGCTCCAGGAGAACCCCGTCTCCGCCGTTCCCAATGTACCGCTTGTATCCAGCAGCCGTCCGTCGCTGCACAGTACCGTCATCTCCCCGTTCCACCGGGCGAAGGCCACCGCCGCCGTATCGTCCTGTCGGTGCCACAGCCGCTTCTGCGTGTCGTACACCAGCAACTCCGTCTCTCCCGCCGCGTCCACGGCGGACAGCCAGTACCGGCCGCTTTCCCCGCCGGCCACGCCGCCGGTATACCGCTTGTCGCCCAGCGCCCGGGATACGCACACCGGCATACTTCCGTCAAAGGCGTACACCCCGTCGTTCCCCAGATAGTACACCACACCGTCCGCCACAGCCACGGTCCTCTCCGCGCCCTTCCGCACGCCGCTGCACGGCACCGTCACGATCTGGTGCCCGCCGCCCGCCGCCGGATAGATGCGCTCCATGCAGTTCTCCTTGAAGAACACCACGCCGCCCATGCAGGCCGCCGCCCCGGTAAAGGGTCCGTCCGAGCCTCTGGCGGCGGCGTAGCTGTCGGTGCTCAGCCCCGCAAAGCTGTTCCAGTTGCGGAAATCCCCCAGCGCGCAGGCGTATATCTCGTTCACCGCCTGACCGTCCACGATGCCGTACTTGCACCCCCACAGCCGGTTGCCCTGCTCCACCACAAAGTCCATCTCCGGCATCAGCCGCATCACCGTCACCGCCGCCGTCTGGCTGTCCAGCGTCCGGCACAGCGCCGGCACCAGCACCCAGTCGTCCTCCGCCGCCTGCAATACGTGCAGGCCGTTCAGCTCCGCCGCGCCGCAGCCTGCCACCGTCACGCCGTCCCCGGCGCGGAAGCCCAGTCCCACGCCCACAGCGGCGATCTTTGTGTACACCTCCGCCAGCGCCGTCCATGTGCTGCCGTCATACCGCCGCATCACGCTCTCCGATCGCTCCGTGTCCAGCCACAGGTCCCCTGTCCGGGGCTCCTGGGGCGCCTCCGTACCCGCCGCGTAGCTGCCCAGGCTCTCCCCCGTCCCGTCGCACAGGGTGAACGTCACCTCTCCCGTGGTGGCCCGCACGTTCTCCATGCTTCCGAAGTCCGTCAGATCCTGGGTATTGATGTACTTCTTGTCCGGAAAGATCAGCAGATACGCCCCCATGCTCACCAGCTGCTTCCGGCTGTCCGTCAGCACCAACCCCGTTTTCGCGCCGTTCACATACAGCGCCGTGCCGTCCACCCAGAACAATCCGTCCTTCTCCGTCATGCCGTTGGGCTTTGTCAGCTGCGTCACCGTCCGCCGCAGGGGCCGCGTCTCCAGCGCCGGATACCCGCTGCTCCACAGGTTCTCCATCTGCTCCAGGCTCCCCGCGCCGCTGCCCGGACGGCGGTCCAGTCCCCCGAACTGCTCTACGCCTGCCCGCTGCTGCGCCGCCGCCTTCAGCTTGGGAAAATACATCTCCGCCGCCCCCTTTCAGCACAGCCGCAGCGCCGGCGCGCCGCCCTCCGGCACCGCCGTCCTGGCCCGGTAGTCCCGATAGGTCAGAAACGCGTTGTTCCACAGTCCCGCCGCGCTGTTGTACCGTGCCGTCTCCCCGTTGGCATAGTGCACCTGCGCCTCCACATAGTGCCGGTACAGCTCGTCAAAGGGCGGCTCCGCCGTCAGCTCTGTTACCTCGGTCAGCGCCGGCAGTTCCCCCGTCTCCCGGCACAGCTCCCGCCGCACAAAGCCCTCCGCCTGGGCCAGCCACCGCAGCTTCTCCGCGCGCGCATACCCATTGGGCAGCAGCGCGTCCACCCGGTCCAGCACCTGTTTTGCCGTCGTCCTTGCCATGGCCGTCACCTCAGGACGCTCTCTCGTCCACATAGCGCCGGGCCGCCTCCGCCATCATGGCGGCGTTTTCCAGCACCTCCGCCACGCACACCGGTACGCGCACCTCCACGCCGCGCATGATCTTCCAGCTGCGTCCGTTGACGGACACGATGACAAAATTCTCCTCCTGCTTTCTGCCTCTGGGCAGCAGCACCGTTGTCATTTTCTCCTTCATCTCGCCCTTCTCCTTTCCCCATGTAAGACCTCGCCCCGCCGTCCGCCCGCGTTCCGCAGGGGGCGGTGGCCTCGACGTCCCGTCAGCGCGGCGTGGCCGCGCTGACGGCGGCATTTCCCGCAGGGGCGGACGACCCGTCCGCCCCTGCTTCACGCTCCGTCAGTTCGCCTTGTCCTCGTCCGAATAGCTGCTGCCGCACTCCACGCGCACCATGTACTCGTCGTACAGGATAGCCGCGGCGTGTACGCCCTTCCAGCCCACGCTGGAGCGCTGGTCCAGGGGGTCGGCGGTGCCGGAGCTGCCGCGGGGCTTCACGATGACCTCCGTGCCCTCGCTCAGGTCCACCACGCCATAGGCGCCCTTGCCCAGGAACAGGCAGCCGTACACGGCGCAGCCCTGCTTGCCGCCTTCGCCGGGGTAGATGACCTCCTTGTCGCCCACGGTGACGGTCTTGTCCAGCACCAGCTTCGCGTCGGTGTTGCTCACCACCTGGCAGCGGGTGCCGCCCAGCACCACATAGCGGCCCGCCAGTGCGCCGGCGGCCACAGTACCGCCGTTGAAGGTCACGTCGGTGCTGGCCATAACATTGCCGTTCACCTTCAGCGTGCGGCTGTCGGCGGCCAGGTCCTCACCGCGATAGATCTTCGCCTCCGTGGTCTCCACGAAGCGCACGCCGTGCAGCTCACCGATCTCGCCGGAGAACAGCTCCGTGGCCCCGGCATACTGGTGGGCGGCGATCCACGCCTCGTCCTGGCGCAGGTCAAAGGCCACGCTGGGGTGGATGATGCACACATACTTGCCGTCAAAGGTGGGCGCGTTCATCTTCTTCAGCTGGGTCGCCGCCTTAGCCACCAGCTCGCTGGTCATGCGGCAGTCCTTGTCCAGCGTCATGCGGCTGGTCACGTCGGTCTTGGTGCCGTCGCTGCCGATCTTGGGCGCGTAGATCACCTGCTTGCCCTGCTGGATCTCGTTTCGGGTCACCGTGTCCAGCGTCAGGCCCATATTGCTGCCGTGGCGGTCAGTGATCTCCAGCACCACGTCGTCGATGGCCGTCAGATCCAGCATATCCGACACGGTGGTGTAGTCGCCGTACTGCGCCAGCTCCTTGGTGATGTAGCTGACGGAGATACCGCTGCCATCGGGCGTCACGCCCTCGGTCAGAGGCTTCAGCGCCTTGTCAAAGGCGCCGAACTTACGCCACTCCACGGTCTTGCCGCCGCCGGCAGGCAGGCCCTTTGTGGCCGCGAACTGGTTGTGCACCAGCTGCGGTTTGGCGTTCTCCAGCAGCTCCATGCCATAGTAGGTCTTCATCTCCGCGCTCAGGCCCGCTGTGGTCTGGGTGTTCTCCGCAAACATCTGCAAATTCATCTCCATGTTTTCTCTCCCTTTCTAAAATCTGATCTTCTCTCCATCCTGTACTCTCTTCCGTATCGCCGCCAGCTCCGCCCCGCTGAGCCCCCTCGGGTCCCAGCGGCTGACGCTCCTGCGCCGTCCGCCGTTCTCCGCCACGCGGCTTCCGCCGCTGGCGATGGCCTGGGCCATCTGCTGCCGCGCCCGGACCACGGCGAATTCCATCGCGGCCCGCAGCTGCGCCTCCTGCTCCCGCTGCCGCGCCGTCTCCGCCGCGGCCGCCATCTCCCGCAGCCTCTCGTTCTCCTGCCGCAGCCCCCGCAGCCGTCCGTCCAGTATTCGCCGCACCCGTGCGTCGAATTCCCCCTTGTACCGGCCGCGTATCAGCGTCTCGAAGTCCTCTTCCCCGCCAGGTACCCCCTGTTCCCCGGCAGGTACCTGCTGCTCCCCGGCGTCGGGAGCCATTCCGCCCGTCTCCTCCGCAGTCTCCTGCGACGTCTTTTCCAGCTCGTCCATCCGAACTCTCCTCCCCGTGGTAGGTCACAACCCAACTTCCACCCTGCCGGGGTATTGCTGCGCCAGCAGCTCCAGCCCGCACCGCACCAACGCGAACTCCCGGGCACAGTCCCCTGTCCCCGCGATCTCCGCGTATCCCGGTGCGCTTCGGAACCGTTCCAGCCGCCCTGTCTCCCGCAATCTCCCCGCCAGCGCGTACACCAGCGCGGACGCCGCCGCGCATACGATGTCCTTCCCATACTCGCCATACCCGGCGTGGCCCCGCACCGTAAGGTGCGCGCCGCCGCAGCTGGCCCGTATCATCTGGGCCGTACCGCCTGCCGCGTGGCCTGCCGCTGCCGCGTCACCGCGTCACTGCTTCGGCGCACCGCCGCCTTTCCGCCGCTGCTCTCCCGCTTCTCCAGCTCTCGCTCCAGCGCCTCCGCCAGATGGGTCCCCTGGCTCTTGTCCAGCAGCGTCACCGCCCGCCGCAGCGCCTCCGTCAGCCACGCCTTCTGGTCCGTCTCCTTCTGTCCCTGCCGGATGACCTCCGCCAGCGTGTCCTTGCTGCGGAACCGCATCAGCTCCAGGCACCGCAGCGCCTGCTCTGCCATATCGCTGCGGAAGAACCCCATCTGAAACAGCTGCAGGGCCAACTGGTTGTACTCCATGGTCTGGTACGGCGTCTCGTCCTGTGCCATCACCTCCAGGTCGAACTCCGGCACGCGATAGCCCCCGGTCAGCAGCGCCCTGGGCCGCAGGCCCCCGTTGCCGTAGGCGACGAACGCCCCGCCGTCCCGGCCCAGCAGCCGGAACTGCCGCGGCACGTCGTAAAACTGCCGGATCAGCTCGATGCACAGCGTCACCACCTGCGAAAACGCCTCATACCCGTCGTCGATCATATTCCGCGACAGCTTGCCGCCCGCCTCCTGCAAAGCCGCAATAGCCGTGGCCGCCGTCACGCCGCCGGCGGTGCCGCCGCTCATCACGTCCCGGTTGCCCGCCGTCTCCTTCATCTCCGCGATCTTGTTCTGCAGCACCGCCACATACACGCTGTCCAGCGCCGGCACCCGGATCGGCGCGATGGAGTCCGCGCCCAGGTTCCCGTTGGTGTGCACGAAGGGCCTCGTCCAGTCGGCGTACTCGTTCTCGTTCACCGCGCCGTCCGCCCGGATGAAAAACCGCGGCGTCGCCGCCGCCAGCGTGTTTTTCAGAATAGCCTGGTTCATCAGGTCGATCTGCTTCTGCGCCGACTTGCACAGATCCACATACCCATACCCGCAGGGCGTCCCCTCCTCGGGAAACAGCGTATCGAACACGAACGGGTACTTCCCGTGGTCGTACCAGCCCCGCGCCGCCATCTCCGGGTCGTTCTCCGTGGCATACAGCACATTCTCCCCCACGAACTTGCAGTACTGCAGCACCTGCCGTCCCTCACGCTCCGTGTGGTAGTACCAGTCCACCACCAGCGACTGCTCCGACGTGTCCACCTTGTCGTCGAACAGATACCGGCTCACCTGCGCGCCGCCGCGCCCCAGCTTCCCCTCCAGCTCCGGCCATCTCCGCACCAGATGGTTGTTGGGCACCAGCTCCGTGCAGAAAAAGTGCTCCGACTCCTGTATGTCCGTGACCCCCGGCTCCCAAAACAGGTTCAGCACGTCCATGCTGCGGATGCTCACGTCGCCCAGCCCGTGCAGCTTTTCGTTGTCCCAGAACACGCCGTACACGGCGCACCCGGACTTCAGCTTGTCCCACCACGCCTTGGAATACGTCCGCCTGAACCGGTCGTTTTTCAGCAGCACCGGCAGGATACGGCTCAGCGTCTCTGCCTCCTGCCGGTCTCCCGGCTCCCGGGGCAGCACCGTCGGCTCCGGATAGCAGTCCATGGCGTCCGCGTGCTTGCTGAGGATGCAGTTCACCAGCCAGCCGCTGGCCGGCCGCACGTCCTCCGGATTGCCGCCCTCGCCCGCCTTCTCCATCTGCTCCCAGTGCCGCAGCTTCCAGAACTGCTCGTTGTCGATGATGCGCCTGTCCAGATTTTGCTTGCCCGCGCGATAGCGCCGCAGCACCTCCGCCGCGGCCCGTACCGCCTCCGCCCCGATCTTCACCGGAGCACCGGCGTCCCGCGCGGTCCTTGTCTCCTGCTCCATCCGAGCACCTCCCTTTCATGTTCTGTCCCTGCCCCCGCCCAGCCCGAAAGTTGCCCGCAAACGTGCAACACCCCCCAAATTTTTTGTCCCAAGCCTTCCCCCCCCAAAAAAAGCGCAAAAAAAGAAAGCCCTTACGGGCTTTCTTTTTTATTTGCTCTTAGTGACGCTTTTTAGCGGTCCACGCCATGCCGGTCACGGACAGCACCGCCGTCACGGCGTAGATACCCACGCCCGCGTCAAAGGTCTTGGGAGAACCCTTGGTGGTGTCGGGGGTGGTGGTGCTGGGGGAATAGTAGTAATAGGAGGAGATCTTCGTTACGGTCCAGGTGCCGTCGGCATTCTGGGTGGCCTTGTAGCCATTCGCAACAGTAGGTTTATCGCTGAACTTACCGCCAGTGATTGCCGTTTCGGTTTTTCCGACATTGGCCGCGTTACCATAATCAGCCGCGGGCGCAGTCACACCAATATCTGCCAAACTAAGCACCTGATACGCCTTTCGGCCAGTTGCATTCGTCTTCAACACAGCATTGCCGGAAATATCAACACTCTGTGCTTGTGCGACCCGGCCCAAATCATAAATGGCCACGGCACTTCCCTGCCCATTTTCGCAGTTAAATGTACCGCCGGTAATATTCAGCTTCAGTGCATTACCGTGTGCATCCTCGCTGTTGTAAGTACCGCCAAACACATACAGAGCGTCAGGCAGCCAAGCGTTTCCGCTGTAATTATAGTATTCCTTAGGATTATCAATGTTTTCTTTGGTTGCATTGATCGTACCACCAGAAATGTCGACCTGACCCATGCGCAGAGAAACACCGCCATTCAAAGTACCATTAGTGATGGTAAGCTTGACCTGATTCGGCATATAAATGGCTGGGCCCTCCTTTGCCGTCAAGGTACCGCCATTTATTTCAAAGTTCATTGTTCCTGTGGTGTTGTTACCGCTCAGCGCAGCCCATTTGGACTCAATTTCGCCACCATTTACCGTCACGCTACCACCATTCAATGCGTATGTGCCATAATCTCCGGTGCTCACAATTTTTCCGCTGTTCAGTGTCAGACTGCCACCATCAATTTTGATAGGTGTCTTAGACGCAGTGATGGTTCCTTTCCCCTCAATGGTCAAAGACCCTTTCACATAGATACAACAGTCTTCATCGACCGTCAGTGTTTTTTCATTCAACTTGAGCGTGACAGCAGTACCTTCGGGAATAGTAACCTTCGTATTCTCCTGAATGGTCATATTCTCCGTCAACGTGATCACGCCATCCACTGCATCAGGCAACGGCGCATATTCACCCGCCGCCCAGCTGGTGGTGCACAGTCCCAGCGCCATCACCAGCGCCAAAATGGTTGCCAATATCTTTTTCATTTTTCTTACTCCGGGTTTTTTAGATTTCCGCAGCCCGCTTCGTTTTAAGCTTGTTAAAACGCCAAAGCAGGAGTACTCCTGCGGATAGTCATATTATAGCACAGTCACATCGTTTGTCCAGCCTTTTTCTGGAAATTCTCCACATTTTCGTCGTCTGCGGAATTTAGACCGGGGGAGGGGCGCAGCCCCTCCCCCGGTTTCTCACGGCTCCCGCCGTATCTCCGTCCTCTCCCGGGGCGCGATGGGCCGCATCATGCAGAAATACCGGCTCTCATCCGCCGCGTGGTCCTCCTGTCCCGTGTCCACATCCTCCGGCGCCGTGGTGCTGTACGACAGCCCCGGTACCGTCCGTATGAACGCTCGGCAGTTTTCGAACACATACAGCATGGGGTACCCCTCCCCGTCAAAGCTCATCCGGTAGTGCAGCTGCATCCACCCCGGTATCCGCCGGTTGTCCCCCTTTTCAAAGAACAGCCGGTGCTTCAGCGCCGTCTCATAGATGCTCTCGCCCCGGCTGGCGTCCCAGATGGCCGGGTCCGCCACCCCCCGTATGGTCCGCCCCCGCAGATATGGGTGCTCGTCCTCCATCCGCCGTATCTCCGCGAACTGCCGCTCCGGTGTCCACAGCACGCCCTCGTCCGGCGTTCCCGTGCAGCCGTACAGCTCCAATATCCGGTACACGCACCCGTCGAAGTCCACCGCCCACCAGCCGCAGGAAAAGGGCTTGGCGTAACCAAAGTCGTAGCTTCTGTACACGTTCCACTCCCGCGGGATGTCAAAGGGCCGGATCACGTGCGTCCACCGCCGGTCCGCGTAGTGCGCCGGGTCGTCCGTGAACTCCTGGAACACCTGTCCCGCCAGCACGTCCCACCGCCCCTCCAGCCACGCCGCCCGCAGCTTCGGCGGCAGCGCCTCCAGCTGCCGTATATACTCCGGCTGCCGCGCCAGCAGCGCCCCGTTGTCCGTCACCCGCGCCGGTATGAACGCGTACTCGCCCCCGTTCTCCCCCGGCTCATACCGCCGGTCGATAAACAGCCGCTTGATATACCCATGCCCCGGCCCGCCCGGGTTGCACGTGTAGTAAATGCGCTTGGGAAATCCGTTCACGCCGCGCACGCACGCCGCCAGCTTCCGCATCCACTGCTCCTTCAGCTGCGTGGCCTCGTCGAAAAAGATCACGTCGTACTCCGCGCCCTGATAGCGATCCGCGTCCCGGTCGCAGGCGCAGTATCCGAACTGCAATACGCTCCCGTTCCCGAACACGAACCGTCTCTCCTCCGCCCGGTATACGGCCGTACCCGCCAGCTCCAGCCGCAGCGTCTCCAAATGGTTTGCCTCGATCTCCGGCATGGTCCGCCGCACCAGCAGCATCCGTATCCCCGGATACCGCTGCGCCAGCAGCTTGGCCTTGCACCGCACCGCCCAGCTCTTCCCGCCGCCCCGTGCCCCGCCGAAAGCGACGTACTTCTTTTTGCACCGCAGAAATTCGTCCTGCTTTGCGTTCGGCGTCCCGATGTATATATCCTCCATGTTCTCTCCCCCTTGTCTCTCTTCTCTCCGCGCTTACTCGCTCAGCTCCCGTACCCCCTCTCCCAGCAGCACCTGCACCGTCTGCACCGCGGTCCCGCCGCCCAGCTCCTTCTCCAGCCCCGCCAGCGTCTGCAATATCCCCGCCAGCTCCTTCAGCTCCTTGGTGCACGCCTCACCTTTTTCCGCCTCCTCGGCCGCCCGCTTCGCGCCCCGCATCAGCGCCCGCGTCATTTCCAGCAGGCAATTCCTGCTCTCCGCCCTGCGCCGTCTCTCGTTCCGGCACCCGCTGACCCAGTTCTCCTTCCGCGCGTGCCGCCCCACGCTCTGCACCGAAACGCCGTATTCCTTCGCCAGCTGCATATAGGTATATCCGCCCGCCTCGTACTTCTCCCGCAGTTCCTCCCAGGGTGCCGTCTTCTTATGCATCCGCCTCACCTCCGACCACCTCATACGCCGCCAGTATCTGCGCCGCGAAATCTGCCAGGCAGCCCCTGCACACGTTCTCACCGCTGATCCGGTAGTATCGCTCTCCCCGCCGCAGCTCTCCGCCGCACAGGTCGCACTGTCCGCACACCGCGTCCGTCCCGTTCTTTCTGTACTTCATATCCGTACCCCCTTATCAAGATCGTCTGCCCCCATCCCCGAAAAGCAAAAAAGTTGCCCGCAAACGGGCAACACCCCCAAAATTTTCCCCCAGCCTTCCCCTTGAGGGGTTCGCGGTGTTGAATGACAGGCCGGTGGCCTGTCAGATCCGCGAACCGACCGACCCGTAGGGAGACAGGTGCCCCCGCAGGGGGTGGATAAGGTGTAGCCGCACAGCGGCGTAAAACGCCCCCGTCCCGCCCCGCACCGCCGCACAGAAAAAAGGGCCGGCTCGGGCGTGTGCCGATAAGACAGTAATTTGAGAAAACTACAAAATCGGCATCTG
>ERZ1106976.2390-NODE-2390-length-16849-cov-5.222222_pt1 | contig 16849 bp, 20 predicted proteins | sample MGYA00403687_ERZ1106976 | MGnify/ENA primary metagenome ERZ1106976 (study PRJEB35170, sample SAMEA104062446) | human gut metagenome | biome: human gut; feature: human-associated habitat; material: faeces | place: Denmark | collected 2013-02-22 ... | reverse complement strand
CGTTGCGCTACATCGCCGGGGAGCATATCCCATCAGGCCGGTCATTCGATTGGAATAATCCATCGATGAACTGACTACATCATAGCTCATTTTTGACCCCTTTCCCGTATGTCCAGAAAATAGGAATACCGCCCCAAAATCGAAAATTTCCACGATTTCGGAACGGTATGGTATAATGAAAATAAGAATGGCAACCAGCCACAGGAAGGAGTGTCCGCCCATGAAGGGAGCGACCACCATACAGGAACGCCTTTGGGAACTTCGCAAAGACAAAGGCTTGAATCTGGAAGAACTGTCACAGAAAACAGGCATTTCAAAGTCTGCCCTTGCCAGCTATGAATCGGATGATAACAAAGAAATCAATCACGGCAGCCTTATTGCACTGGCAGACTTTTATGAGGTGTCTATTGATTATCTGTTTTGTCGGACAGAAAACCGGGAGCAAATCAACACCCCGCTGTCTGAACTGCATTTGACTGATGAAGCCGTGGAGCTTCTGAAAAGCGGTCGTATCAACAACCGGCTTCTTTGTGAGATTGTAACCAATGATAAATTTGAGCAGCTTATGACCGATACGGAAATTTACATTGATGGTCATGCAACCTTGACCTTCCGTACTCTGTATGAATCTTTGGAAGAACAGCGGCAAGTTATCGTTCAGAAATACAAGCAGGCGGACAGAGATTTCTATTCGCAGACACTTCTTGCCGCAGAAGTAAAGGAAGAAGATTTTTTCTGCCATGTGACGCACAAAACATGGGACGCCATTCTCCACGATATACGGAAAGCCCATGAGCATGACATTGACAGTACGCCGGACTACTCCCTCGCAAAGAAGATGGGGCTGGAAATCCGAAAAGCCATTCAATCCTCCGGGGATTATCTCGGAAAGGTGTGGGCAGTTATTTTCAATATGCTCGGCATGGATTTTTATAAGCTACCTCCTGATGAACAGAAAACATTCAAAAAGGTTTTGTCAAAATCGCCAGCTATCAAAAACAGCCCGGTCAACTTCCGCCGCAAGAGAAAATGAAAACAGCCGTTGTGGGTTTTCTACTCCCGCAACGGCTGTTCTGTCTTGATTATTTTGTCATCGCATAACCCGATTATCCCATGCTGCATTCAAACAGGAACATTTCACATTGATCGTCAACAGCTCTTTCTTTTTCAAACGAGGAATAGGTTTTTACGGTTGTAAATCCAATTTCTTTCAAGTAGTGTTCCATCTCGCCAAATTTATATAGATGGGTTTGAAAGTCCATCGGCTCACTCTGTAACAGCTTTGTCCCATCGTATAGTTCATAGATTGCCGGAGAAAACTGCGTCTGGGTTTCCTCGTCGTAATAATTCTTGCTTCTCAACAGCAGATCAAATCCCTGATCTGTTTTTACAGAAACGGCAGTTTTGTAATCGCTGTCGTTCTCACATCTATCAGCAACGGTATCGACAGCAAACACAAACTTACCTGCCGGAGCCAGCATTTCCTTTAGTTTAGCCAGAATCTTCTTGCATAGGGCAATATCTGTAAACAGCGATACGGAACCAGAAGAAATAAAAATATAGTCGTACTTCTCGCTGGATGAATAGTCTAAAATATCTGCCTGCACGATCCTTGCATCGGGAGCCTTTTGCTTTAGCTTTTCCAGCATTTCACCTGACAAATCCATTCCGCAAATATGGAAGCCCCGTTCCATAAAGGGAATAAGGAATCGTCCACTGCCACATAAGGGTTCTAAAATCTTTTTTCCTTTTTCGGCATAGGAAAGATAAAAGTCTAACTCATCCTGTGGTGCTTCTTCATGTAAAATTTCGTACATTTCAGTACACAAACTGCCGTAATAATTTTGTTTTAACTCACTCATATTCTTTCCTCAATCCTTGTTGTTAATGTTAATTTTCATAGCCTTTTCGTAAAACAAATGATACGATTTACTTCTGCAAAGTTCATGGCTTTATGGAAACGAAAACTGCCGATGTTATCTATTTCGCAATCGCTGGCAAATTCATGGCAGCCATTTCTTTTTGCCCATGCTTCGCACTCAGCCAATAGTTCTTTGGCATATCCTTTATTACGATAACCTTCTTTCACAAAAATGCCCTCCAAATATCCAACGGGCGTTGTTTCAGTTCCTTCCACATAATCATGGCGCAGCTGACATTGTGCAAAACCAACTGGCATATCCTTCTCATACTTTAAGAAAAACTGAGATTCTCCTTTGGACATAATCTTTGAAAACTCGTGAAATAAATCTTCTGCGGAATGATTCTGCCACAGTAACGCCGCCAGACCTGCCAGTACTCCCAAATCATTAACTTCTGCTGATTTTACCATTTTCATTCTCTCTTTCCAACGCGTATATCGCTTTTAATCAGTGTTTTATTTGTTTCGTATAAACGGCTTTTTCACTTCAAAACTAACCAAGTCCAAATATGCCGCAGGTTTTCGGTAGGCATTTCCCCATGTTTCCTGCTCCCGATATGCTCTAATGCGATCCATGTCAAACTCTGCAATCAAAATATCTTCCAAAATATCATTGGCCTTTACGACCGCATTGTCCAGGCAGTTCCCATTTTCATCAAATACCACAGGGGAAAAAGCACAGGAACCGCCCCATCCTTCGCCTGGATAGTTTGCCATTGCAACCCCAACCATATTTTCAAAAGCTCTTGTATTCAGCTGATTGATTCTAAGAGAGTTCATATCGCAGGCGTTGGGAACCAGAATGATTTCCGCACCTTTCAGCATTAGCGCACGGGCGCTTTCTGGAAATTCCCGGTCATAACAGATCATTACGCCTATTTGAACCCCTTCAAAGTCACACACCTTAAATTCGCTGCCATGCTGCAACAGTTTTTCTAATGAAAAATCGCAGGTATGGACTTTGGCATAGTTCAGAAGGATACTCCCGCTTCGGTCAATGATTACAGCGGTGTTTTGGAATTTTTCATCTGCCTTTGATAAAAATGTAGCGCAAACTCCAATTTTGTATTTTTCGGCAGCGTCTTTTATAACGACTACATAGTCGCTTTCGATTGTGACAGCACTTTCAAGCCATTCTTTGCGTTCTTCTTCAAAAGCAGGGTTGGTCGGATTGTCAAAAGCTCCATCAAACGGTGCAGCATATCCGTTAGACCACATTTCTGGAAAAAGCACAATATCTGCACCCATGCAGCTTGCTTCTTTTATATATTGAACGGCCAACTCCAAATTTCCGTTTTTGTTATTTGGTATAGCTTTCTTTTGTACCAGAGCAATTTTAATTGTAGACATCTATCTCCCTCCTGTGTCATCCCTTTAGCCCAGTGTGTTTTCTGTATTGTATGTAAATCATGTCACATCAAGGCTCTTTCAAAAATGGTGTAGTTGTGGTGTAGTAAGCACCTTTTCAAGCCGCAAAACCATTGGTATATCAGGCTTTTTCAGGACTTTTCGAGATACTGCCGTGGCAAATAAATAAGATTTTTGTCATTTTTGTTCCCCTATCTTCATTTTGACTGTACCGCTATTCTACCATATTCCCGTTTCATTTTCCAGTGTAAACAGAAGCCGCCGTGCGCGCGCCGCCATTATGCGGTGGATTTCGGAGTGGTCTTTCCCCACAAAAAAACAGCTGCTCCTTGTTAAAAAGAGCAGCTGCTTTTCTATGGGATTTGAGTGAAAACTTGTACGCAAATTAAGAATCAAGAATATTATGGATACCCTGCTGAACGGTTTCATAGTCTTTTTTTAAAGACGCCAACCGTTCCCGCCCAGCGTTTTCAATATGATAGATCACACGCATGCGGGAACGCCCCGTGCTCATGCGCGTTACGACCTCCTCGCCGGTGATGTACCCATCATCCGCCAAGCGGTACAGAAGCGGATAAAATGACCCCTCCTGCACTGTAATGAAACCTTCGCTTCGCTCCTTGATCTTCTGCACAAGCTGGTAGCCGTATGCGTCTTCTTCACACAGCAAAAACAGCGTGAGCATTTCTATGGAGCCTTTTTTCATGGTATCAATAGCCATAGTGGAGATACCTCCTGTCAAGTAATAGATTACAGTAAAACGATTTATAAGTCAATACCTATTTTCAATAAAGTGTATTAACAAGCAAACTTTCATGTGCTATGATGACAGCACGCAGAACATGCGCAATTTATACTGTTTTAAAGATTTATATATCGGCATTATTGTCTTAGTTGTCAAGCGGCGCGGCTTCTTCGGGCACGTCTTCTGCTTCGGCTTCAACGGGCAGCACCGCAAGCAAATCGAGCAGACCGGTACGGCCATATTAACCGAAATGTTCCTAAAGAAAAAACGCCCCGCAAAGCACTTAGCAAAATGAGCAAAGCGCAGATACGCCGTTTTCGTGCGCCTGCGCTCTTATTTTCATATTTACTTTCTGAAAAGCTTATCCAGCGTCTTGCCATCCTTACTTTTCCATTCCGCCCAACCGTTCGCACTTGCACCGAGGACGAACATAGCGGCCGAGCTCGGCGACGAAAACGACATCGATTTGTTCAGCACATATTCGCTGTTTACATCGGTCACGTCTCCGTTTTTCAAAGCTGATCGTCTCTGGCGCGCAATGGCCGGTGAAAGGCTTTTATATTCCGTGCGCCCGATACGCGAGCCCTCCAGCACCTCGAACTGCTCGCCGTCATACACGCCAAACGCTTCTATGCCGTTGCGTGTTGTATGTAAAACCGTTTCTTCGCTCTGCACCGCTTTTGCATCGTTCATTTTATAGCCCAGCGTCGCCATGATGAACTGAATTTCATCGTAGACTTCCTCCACAGTAGCAAGGTCATATTCGTCGATCTCATATTTCGGCACAACACTGTTTTCCACCGTGTAGCGCTTGGATTCCTGCGCTTTGATGATCGCGTATTTTTCAAGCCCGCTGATCATATCCAGCGTAAAGGTCTTGCTCTCCGCCAAAAACATGATGGCTTTGTTCCAAAAATCTTTCGAGCGATTGTGGTCGTCCAGCCGCAAAATGCCGTTGCGCGTCTGACCGATGTAAATTTGCGCGATCCTATTGTCTTCGCTCTCATTTATTAAATAATAAATGCCGTGCCGGTTGATGCCCGTAATGTTCTTCGCTTCGGAAAGCAGTGGGCGCGGTATCACATACGTCGTCATGGTAGATAAACTGCGGCGGATGGAGCGAATACCGTCCGGCTGTCCGTTGTGATAAATCGTTTCAAGCTTTTTGCTGATGCCCATAGTGTTTTCCTCTGCTCACCCATCAAATTCAAGTTTATATATGTATTATACCACATAACATACTTTCGCGCCAGTGCCAAACGCATATTATATGAAACTTCTGCAAATTTCATCCCAAATAAATTGCCGCACGTTTTTAACGCCACGCCAGCCGCTGTCCGACGGGCGCGTATACATCGAGATTCCTGATGTCGGCACGAAATCTATGATGCCAAAACCATGACCGTCCTCGCCTCTGTGCCGGACGGCTTCATCGAGAACCTCAACACGCGGCTCATCCAAAACAAAAAGTAACGCAAAAAAATTAAAAGGCTCTGCCGCGCACCGATTTGATGCCGACAAAGCCTTTTCCTCGTTTTAGGGTGTTAAATGAATCTGAAATACATGCCTGCACTGCCATAATTACAGTAGTGCTCGTCCGTCGACATGACATCAGCCTTGCTGATCTCTCCCGTGATCAGTTTTTCGCACAGCACTACCATATCCTGCACGATCTCGAGCCGCAGCGGGTTATAATAGACCGACCTGCCCGCAAGGTAATCCTGCTGGTGCTGCTCATCGCAGCCGTTTTCCTGAATGGAATGCCCGCCGAACCATGCATAATCGCGCAACGCCTCCGCACGCGGCAGGAAGCACTCAAGGTTCTTTTTGTAGCTCTCCAAGACCTTATACATGTCTTTTTCCGGGCAGATCATCAAAACGATATACCCGGAGCCGATGGCGTCGCCGGTAAAAAGCGCCTTGTAGTGTGCGCACGCGAACACCACGGAGTTTTCCGTGTGTCCGCCGAGATTCAGCACATCCACCGTCACACCGCCGCCGAGGTCGATCACGCTGCCCTCGTCAATAGGTACAAGCTGCGGGTATTTGCCGCCGTCGGAAAGCGCCGCCGCAAAGCAGTTTTCGTCTTCGCGGATCTTCTCCACATCGTTTTTGTGCAGATATACTTTTTCAAATCGGTCGATGCGGAACATGTGGTCGCGGTGCGGGTGCGTAATCGCAACCTCGACCGGCAGCCGCGTCAGCTTCTTCACGGTGTCGAGCAGGTCGCCCTCGCCCATGCCCGTGTCGATCAAAAGCGCCTTGTCCCTGCCCTCAATGAGGTAGCACGTCGCCGTAAAGTAGTCATCTATCCGCCAAAAGCCGGGCTTTATCCACGTCACTTCAAGCTGCGTGCGTCTATCCTGCTTTAGCAGCCAACGAACAATTTCCCCGTCCGCAAAGACATTTTCCCATGCGTTTTCGGGGTTGATCTCCGTGCGCTCCACCGTTTCGGAGCCTGTTACGCGCAGGCTCATCACAAGCTTTTCCGCGTCTGCAAGCACCTTGCCGTCTGCGAGCACATTGCCCTCACCCGCGAACGTATACACCTTCAGCGGCATGAATTTTGCCGCGCGTACTTCATAGGGGTCTGCGTGCCCGCCGAGAATTGCCGCCGCGCTGAAGCAATGCGACAAATGCGAAATCAGCCGCCACGCCGCGTCCGCGCAGCTTTGCGATGCCGTGAGCGACAATTTACATTTGTCGATGATGCCCGTCGTCTGCCATTCAAAAACCAAGCTCTGCACCGCTGTTTCGGGCAATATACCGCCCGGTAAAATCAACGCGGTTACCTGTGCTTCTCTGCAATGCGGCTCGAGTTTACTTAAACAGCTTTCCGCCTCCGGCTCATTCGAGACAAGACACAGCAGCGTCGGCTTCCCGCCGCCCAGCTCCGTGCCGTTCACGCACCATTTGAGCACCTGTCCGTCAAACACTTTTTCAAAATAACGCATACCTTTTCCTCCCCATTACAATGACCCGCTATTTTGTGAATAAAACAAAAAGACTCCACATTTCTGCAAAGTCTTTCATGGTCGAGGTGAGAGGATTTGAACCTCCGGCTTCTACGTCCCGAACGTAGCGCTCTACCAAGCTGAGCCACACCTCGATATAAGCCTTGAATACTCAAGGCCATTTTGGCAGCGGTACCAGGATTTGAACCCAGACAAACAGAGTCAGAGTCTGCTGTGCTACCATTACACAATACCGCTATCTGTTTCGCTGTCTTTCTTTCGTTTCGTTTGTTTCCGTCGGACAACGTAGTCTATTATAGCAGATATCCGGGAAAAGTCAACCCTTTTTTCAAAAAAACTTTAAAAATTTGAAATTTATTTTTCGAGTGAGAATTAAAACGCGCAAAAAAGCGCGGAATTATGCGGTTTTTTTGCCTTTTCAGCCGTTTACGGGCTCTGCCAAAAAACACGCGCCAAATGCCTTCGGCATACGCTTTGCGGCATTTTCCGCCAAGCTTTTTTCAGAAAAAATTCCAAAAATTGCGGAGCCGCTGCCGGTCATCAACGCATTTAACGCCCCGTTTTCGCACAGATATTTTTTTATCTCCTGCACAACGGAGATTTGCAGCGCGTCGTCAAACCGATTTCCGAGCGCGTTTGCAATTTCCTCAATCGAGTGATGCTCTACCGCGCGCACCATACCCGGCGTGTAGCGCATGCCGCCGTCCGGCACGTTATCGCACGCACGGTACGCTTCCGGCGTGCTCACGCCCACGTCCGGCTTCACAACGACAAGGTAACACTTCGGTATCTCTGCCAGCGGCAGCAACTGCTCGCCAATGCCAAGGCAGCGATATGTGCCGTTTAAAATGCAGAACGGCACATCTGCACCGATGCGCAAACCGAGATACAAAAGCTCTGCCGTATTGAGCGGCTCCTCCCCCGCTTCTGCGCAAAGATGATTCAATAATTTCAGCACGGCTGCTGCATCCGCACTGCCGCCGCCCATGCCCGCCTGATCCGGGATATGCTTTTCAATATAAATATCTGCGCCGAACGGCACACCGGTAGCGTCAAAATAATACTGCGCAGCCTTGTATGCCGTGTTGCGCCCGTCGCACGGGATATGCGGCTTCGAGCACTTGAGTATAACCTCCCCCGTATCGTTCAGCGTCACGCGCACACGGTCGCAGAGAGACACGGACTGCATCACCATGTCGACCGTGTGGTAGCCGTCCTCGCGCCGCCCGGTAATATCGAGCGATAAGTTGATTTTTGCATACGCATTACATTCGGCTGTATTCATATTCAGTCCTCCCTCATAGGTCAAACAGTGAAAACCGCTTGATATTGATGACATGCTTCGGGCACATTTCGTGGCAGCAGAAGCAATGGATGCACTTGCTGTACTCGATGTGCGCCTTGTGCTCCCGCAACGTTATGGTGTGCTGCGGGCAGCTTTCCGCGCACTTGCCGCAGCCCACGCACTGTGCCGTGTTGATCTTCGGGTACGGCGTTAAAATTCTCTTTGCAAGCGGCTGCATGAACTTCGGAACGCGTGTCGTAAAATCGATGCTGCTGGAGCGTGCACGCTTAAAATCGTGTACGACAATATTCTCAAAATCGTCACCAAGCACTTCGATCTCCGAAAGCTTTCCCGCACAAAGTCCGCGCTCCTGTGCGTTTTTGAGCACCAAAATTTCTTCGGGCTTCATATCGATGAGCTTCGCGCCGACCATATCCGCTTCGTAGGGACTTTCAGACCCCACAAGTGCGCCGACAAAGCGTTTTTGGCCGCCCGTAGGTCCATCGCCCTCCATGGCATCTATCGCATCTATAATCGAGAAATCCGGGTGCACATATTCGCACAAATCGACGAGCATTTCCGCAAACGGCTCTTTTTCCGGGTAACGGCTGTGCAGCTCCGGCTTTAATAGCCCCGGCACCACACCGAAGAGATTCTTCACCGCGCCGGAATAACCCATCATGCCATGGGTCTTTAACTTCGCAATGTCGATGACGAGCGTCTCGCGCGGCCGCGCGAACAGCTCTATGACGGTCAGCGTATTGCAGCGCTTGCCCTCCGGCAGCTGCACTGCCGTGCTCTTACACGCTGTATATAACGAAAAGCCGTATTTTTCCGCCGCTTCCATATAGCCGCACGCGCGGAACGTGCCTTTCATCATAGACGTATTGTACGGCCCGCCGCCGCTTTCCGCCACCAGCACGTCCGCGCTCCGCCGCAGCAGGCAAATCGCGACCGCAGCCGTCACATTCGGGTGCGTGATAATGGCCTCTTCCGGCGCAGAGCGCATGACGAGATTCGGCTTCAGAATAACGGTCATATGCGGTTTTATGCGGCCATAAAGCGCCGAAGCGGTGAACATTGCATCCACCGCTTCGGTCAGCCGTTCTATGTCATAATCCGCAAGCCGCTTTACATACGCGCTCACTTTAACTCCTTCAAAAATGCGCCGATGCGGTTCAGCGCCTCTGCAAGGTGCTTGATGGAATACGCATACGAAATGCGTACAAAGCCCTCGCCGCACGCACCGAATGCCGAGCCCGGCACCACCGCGACGTGTTTATCGTAAATGAGACGCTCACAGAATTCATCGGACGTCATGCCGGTGGACTGAATGGACGGGAACACGTAAAACGCTCCCTCCGGCTCAAAGCAGGTAAGGCCGAGACGGTTGAGCCCATCCACAATCAAACGGCGGCGCATGTCGTACTGGTCGCGCATTTCGGCAATGTCGTCATCACCGTTTTTCAGCGCTTCGATCGCCGCGTACTGTGACATCGTCGGGGCACTCATAATACCGTACTGATGCAGCTTCGTCATCGGGGAGATAATCTCCTTCGGGCCCGCCGCGTAGCCCATGCGCCAACCCGTCATCGCATATGTCTTCGAGAAGCCGTTGATGACGATGGTGCGCTCCTTCATGCCCGGCAGCGACGCAATGGAGACGTGCGGCTCGCCGCCGTAAGTCAGCTCACTGTAAATCTCATCGGAAAGCACGATGAGGTCATGGCGAATGATCACTTCGCTCAGCGCTTTCAAATGCTCGCGGCGCATCACGGCACCCGTGGGGTTATTCGGATACGGGAAAATAAGCACCTTCGTCTTGTCCGTAATGGCGTTTTCAAGTTCTTCGGGCGTCAAGCGGAATTCGTTTTCCGCTTTCGTTGCGATGGAAACCGGCACGCCGCCCGCCATACGGGTCAGCGGGTCGTAGCACACAAAGCACGGCTCCGGGATAATAACCTCATCGCCCTCGCCCACAAGGCAGCGCAGCGCCATATCGATAGCCTCGCTGCCGCCAACGGTGACAAGAATATCGGTAGCTGCGGTGTATTCCAGGTCATATTTGCGCTTTAAAAAGCGGCAGATCTCCTCGCGCAGCGCCATCAGGCCGCGGTTCGGGGTGTAGCGCGTTCTGCCCTTTTCCAGCGTCGTGATACCCTCCTCGCGGATATGCCACGGGGTGAAAAAATCCGGCTCGCCGATGGAAAGGGAGATCACGTCCTCCATTTCGTTTGCAATGTCAAAAAAGCGGCGGATACCGGAGGGCTTAATCACGCGCGCACGGTCGTTCAGGTATTTGCTGTAATCAATCACAAAGGTTGCTTCCTCTCTCGTCAATCTCATCGTAGTCGGTGACAAAGTCCACGCCGCCGTCCTTATATTTCGTCAGAATAAAGTGCGTGGCAGTGGAAAGCACACCGTCGATCGGCGCGAGGCGCTTTGCAACGAACATCGCGATCTCAGACATGGTATTCGCCGTAACGGTTACGGCAAGGTCAAAGCCGCCGGACATCAGGCAGACGCTTTCCACCTCGGGGAAGGCCTTTACGCGTGCGGCAAGCTCATCAAAGCCGGAGTCCTTCTTCGGCGTAACGCGCAGCTCAATGAGTGCACTTGCGCGGTGCACATCCGTACGCTCCCAGTTGATGAGCGTGCGGTAGCCCTTGATGACGCCGTCTTTTTCAAACTTATGAATGGCAGCCGCCACTTCGGCTTCGGTCATATCCAGCATAACGGCAAGCTCCTGCACGGTCAGCTTGGCATCATCCTGCAAGAGCTTTAAAAGCTTTTCCATTTTCTTATCCATGGTGTTTTATCCCTTCTGTTTTTATTTTGCAGGCCTGCTGTACCTTTTGCAGCAGGCAGTGTAATCTGTTTTATTCGATTGGCACCTGCACCGGCTTGCGCTCTACAAACACGGTGTACTCCTTGTAGCCGATGTCGCTCAAAAGCTCCATGGCTTCCTCTACGCCGCTTGCAATGTTCTCCGTGCGGTGTGCATCCGCGCCGATGGTGACAAGCTTACCGCCAAGCTCCTTATAGCGCGAATAGACTTCGCGGTCGGGCAGCTTCGGCGCATCCGTGCGCAAAATACGGGAGGTGTTGAACTCCAGCGCGATGTCCGACTTGATGAGCGCTTTTAAAACCGCGTCCAGCTCGTCCTGATACGGCTTGTAGCTGGGCGTTTCCCCCGCCTTACACATGTAGCGCAGCGGGTAGGTGATGTGCGCCAGTGTATCGAACTTGCCCCACTCCACCATTTCAAGGCTCTCCGCAAAGTAGGCGTGCAAAGCGTTGCTGATCTCCTGCTCGGTGGGATTATGCTCGCCGATGTGGTAAAAATCGTCGTGATCGCGAATGTTGTGCAGCGAACCGATTACCACGTCGTAGTCGCGCCCCGTAAGCGCATCATGTGCTGCGTTTAGGTCCTGCAGAGGCTGGCCGAGCTCAATGCCGCGCAAAAGCTTCAAATTCGGGAAACGTTCCTGATTTTGCAACAGCTCCGCATAGGACTGACGTACGACATCGTAATACCGTCCGCCGGGAATGTGCGGCACGTTCATGTACTGGTTGCACTCGCAGTGGTCGGTCACGGCGTAGTAAACCAGACCCATCTCGATGGCGTTCATGCACATATCGCGCATGTTGCGGGTGCCATCGAACGAGCAGTTGGAATGGCTGTGACAATCGGATATATTTTTGTAACGCAAAAGATCATCCCCTTAAAGCACTTCGACCTGTATGCTCAAAACAATATACAAATTGATTTTAACACAATAAAAATCATTTTGGAATACCCAAAGCATAAGTTTTGCAACTTTTCGCCTAAAAACGCATTGTAAAGCGATGTGAAAGTTTCTTCCGATTTCCCCGCACCGTACCTTTTTGATTTTTACACCACTATTTCCTGCAAAACACCTTTTAAACCTTGACAGCGCCCCACATTTGATAGATAATAAAGAAATAGAAAACCACAGCAAAGCGCTTTTATGTTTTGCAGGAAAGGGTAGGGTCATTTTATGAAAGCAGTCATCACCGTAATCGGAAAAGATATGGTCGGCATTCTCGCGAAAGTCTCCACCGTATGCGCAGAAAAAGGCATCAATGTCATTGAAGTCACACAGTCCATCTTGCAGGATATGTTCGCCATGATCATGATCGTAGACATCAGTGCTGCGACCGTGCCGATCAGCGAGCTCTCCGATGAATTCGATACGCTTGGCGAAAAGCTCGGCCTGAAGATCCATGTTATGCACGAGGACGTTTTCAACTCCATGCACAGAATCTAAATCTATTACCGAAAGGCCGGGAATGAAACTATGATCGATACACATGATATTCTGGAAACCATAAATATGATCGATAACGAGAACCTCGATGTGCGCACCATCACGATGGGCATTTCGCTTCTCGACTGCATCGATTCCGATATTGATAAGGCCTGCACGAAGGTCTACGACAAAATTTGCAGCTATGCCGAAAACCTCGTCAAGACCGGCGAGGACATCAGCCGCGAGTACGGCATTCCGATTGTGAATAAGCGCATCGCCGTCACGCCCATCGCCATGCTGGCGGGGGCAAACCCCGGTGCAAGCCCCGTTCGCTTTGCAAAGGCACTGGACCGCGCCGCAAAGACCGTCGGCGTCAACTTCATCGGCGGCTATTCCGCGCTCGTGCATAAGGGCTTTGCCCCCGGCGATTACGCTTTGATTGAAAGCATCCCGGAAGCACTTGCGGAAACGGAATTCGTTTGCTCCTCCGTCAATATCGGCTCTACAAAGGCCGGCATCAACATGGATGCCGTAAAGAAAATGGGTCACATCGTCAAGGAAGCCGCCGTCCGCACCGCGGACCGCGACTGCATTGGTGCGGCAAAGCTCGTCGTGTTCTGCAATGCACCGGAGGACAACCCCTTCATGGCGGGCGCTTTCCACGGCGCCGGCGAGCCGGACTGCGTCATCAACGTGGGCGTTTCCGGCCCGGGCGTTGTGCGCGCAGCCATCAAGAAGGCAAAAGATACCGATAATATCACCGAGATTGCGGACATCATCAAGAAGACCGCGTTCAAAATCACGCGCATGGGTCAGCTCGTCGCGCAGGAGGCTTCCCGCCGTCTGTGCGTGCCGTTCGGTATTGTCGACCTCTCCCTCGCCCCCACACCGGCCATCGGCGACAGTGTAGCGGATATCCTTGAGGGCATGGGCCTTGCGCAGTGCGGCGCACACGGTACCACAGCTGCACTGGCTCTGCTCAACGACGCTGTGAAAAAGGGCGGCGTCATGGCGTCCTCACACGTTGGCGGCCTTTCCGGCGCGTTCATCCCGGTCAGTGAAGACGCCGGCATGATCGCCGCAGCAAAGAGCGGCGCGCTTTCCATCACAAAACTTGAAGCCATGACGGCGGTCTGCTCCGTCGGCCTCGATATGATCTGCGTTCCGGGCGACATCACCCCGGAGATTATTTCCGGCATCATTGCGGACGAAGCTGCCATCGGCATGGTCAACTCCAAGACGACCGCCGTGCGCCTCATTCCGGCCATCGGCAAGAAGGTCGGCGAAGAACTGAACTTCGGCGGCCTGCTCGGCTGCGGCCCTGTCATGGAAGTCAATACGAATTCCCCGGCCGTGTTCGTCAACCGCGGCGGCCGTATCCCCGCCCCGCTGCAGAGCCTTAAAAACTAAAAAACATAAAATTCAGTTTTTCGTTCATACTATCCTCGGTGAGCAAAGCGTTTTGCCTTTGTTCTCCGAGGATTTTTTATCGCCTGCGTTCGATTTTCGCCATCGGTCGGGTGCAGGCAAATGCAAAAAGGAGCAGAGTATATGCTGGACGTCATCGCTTTGATTTTGACGGTGATCGGCGGCATCAACTGGGGCCTCATCGGCATTTTCCAGTTTGATCTCGTCGCATGGCTTTTCGGCGGACAGGGCGCCGTTTTGAGCCGCATCATCTACACACTCGTCGGCATCGCCGCCGTATGGTGCATTTCCCTCCTGTTCAGGGACAATGACCTCATTGAAAAGTAAATGCACCGCAAAAAGCCGAGACACTTCGTTTTGAAGCGCCTCGGCTTTTGTTGTTATATACGTCGGTTAAAAGTTTTGTCTGAAATACGCACATGCGCCGAGCAGGCCGGCGTTGTTGCCGAGTGCAGCGGCCTCCACCTCAAGGTCTTTTGCGAACTGCTCCATCGCGCCGTTCAAAATCTTCTCGCGAAGCGGGCGGATAAAATGTTCGTCTTCCCTTGAAATACCGCCGCCGATGAGCACCATTTCCGGGTTGAAAATGTGCACAAGACCGATGATTCCAAATGCGATGCTGTCGATCCAGCTGTTCACCGTCGCGCTGACGTCTGCGTCATCGAGGTGGTCAAAGATCACCTTGCCGTTGACGTCTTCTGCCGGTACGCCCAGCTTTTCGAGCAATGCAACATTCTCCGTAAAACGGCGCACAAGCGCGCCCGTAGAACCGTAGCGCTCAAAGCAGCCGCGGTTGCCGCACGGGCACTCCACACCGTCAAAATTGATGATATAATGCCCGATTTCGCCACCGATGCCGCGTCTGCCCTGAATGAGGCGACCGTTTTCGATGATGCCGCCGCCAATGCCGGTGCCGACCGTAACGACAAGCACGTTCTCCTTGCCCTTTGCGCGACCAAACGTCTGCTCGCCGAGCGCCGCTGCGTTCGCGTCGTTGATGACGGTTACAGGCAGATGAAACCGGTCTTCCAGAATTTTCTTCACCGGGCTGCCGAGCCAGTCGCCGAGCTGTGCACCCACGCCGATAACCGTGCCGGAGTTCACATCAATCTGCCCCGTTGCCGAAACGCCGATGCCCTCGATTTTCACGGGGCTCTTTTCGAGAACTTCTCCCGCAAGGTTCGCAACCGTCGTCATGATGGACGTTTTGTAACCGTCAAAGCTGACGCTGCGCTCGGCGCGGCGCAGCACCCTGCCGTTCTCATCGACGAGCCCCAGCTTGACCGCCGTGCCGCCGATGTCAACGCCCAGATAGGTTTTACTCATAGCGCACCTGCTTATTTGTGGTTGTTGATGGCCGCGGTGTAGCGGGCCGTGATCTCCGCCGGGCGGGTGATGGCGCCGCCGACGACGAGGGCGAACGCACCGGCGTAGAGCGCCTGCACGGCCTGCTCCGGCGTGTGGATATGGCCCTCGGCGATGACCTTGGCCGGGCACTCCCGCGCGAGCTGGGCGATAAAGCCGAAGTCCACATCGTTGATGCCCGTCGTCTCGGGCGTGTAGCCGCGCATCGTCGTGCCGACAAAGTCCGCACCGGCCCCCGCGCAGGCCAGCGCGTTCTCAATGTTGTCGCAGTCGGCCATAACGAGCTGGTCGGGGTACTTCTCCTTGATGGCGCGGATGAACTCGGCGCTCGTCTGCCCGTTGGGGCGCAGGGCGCCGGTGCCCTGCACGGCCAGAATGTCCACGCCGCAGGCGACGAGCTCGTCAACCTCCTGCATCGTGACGGTGATGTACATCGGCGTGCCGGGGTAATCCTTTTTGATGATGCCGATGACCGGCAGGTCCACCACCTGCTTGATCTGGGTAATATCCCGCACGGTGTTGGCGCGGATGCCGACAGCGCCGGACTGTGCCGCCGCCTTGGCCATCAGCGGCATGACGCCGCCCTCTTTTGTATACAGCGGCTCATGCTCCAGCGCCTGGCAGGAGACGATAAGGCCGCCTTGGATCTGGTTGAAGATTTGTTCGTGGGTCATGATGGCAAACTCCTTCTTATGTAAGCATTGTAGGGAGGGGTCTTGACCCCTCCGTGCCCGTTCGCGGCAACCGCAAAGCTCCCGGGACGCATATATGCGTCCCCTACTTGTAGGGGTGGCATACATGCCACCCGGGAGCGCAGTGGCCGGTGCAAGGTCCCGCGGAGCGGTCAAGACCGCTCCTTACAGAACTACAATGCATTACTTTTATTATTTCATCAAAATCTTGACCACGGCTTTTCTTACGTGGTCGCAGCCGGGGGTCTTGCAGCTGGGCTTGTGCAGCTCGCCGGGGAAGAAGATGGCAAACCGCCCGCCGCCCAAAACGCCGCCGACGTGCTCGGCACCGGACTTGAAGCCGCAGTCGGCGGCTTCGTCAAACTCGCCCTGCTCCGTGCCCTCGGACGCCCAGCCCCAGTGCTCGCTGCCGGTCAGGTCGATCTGCAGGTCGGCATAGCGGCGGTGGTACTCGAACGCAGCGCCGTCGGCATCGCGCAGGTCGGCGTCCATCACGTTGACAAAGACGTTCTCGCCGTCAATGATGGTCTTGCCGTTTTCCATTTCGAATTTGACGATGGGATTGCTCATGGTTCTGTCCTCCTGATTTCAGTTGTCGTCGATGGGGATGGTCTCGGCCTCCAGCTCGTAGCCGTGGGTGTTGACCCGGATGGTCTGGATGACCTGATGCTTCAGCGGAACGTAGTAGCCGTCCACCGGCTGGGAGGCGATGGAGTCGATGACGGACAGCGTCTCCTCGTCCAATGCCGTGCCGAAGGCGGCGTACTGGCCGTCGTACTCGGGATAGTTGCCCTGC
>ERZ1106976.2384-NODE-2384-length-16895-cov-6.395428_pt1 | contig 16895 bp, 14 predicted proteins | sample MGYA00403687_ERZ1106976 | MGnify/ENA primary metagenome ERZ1106976 (study PRJEB35170, sample SAMEA104062446) | human gut metagenome | biome: human gut; feature: human-associated habitat; material: faeces | place: Denmark | collected 2013-02-22 ... | reverse complement strand
CGAAGTTTACATCCTCTGTAACCTGCGGACGGTTGTCCTCTTCCAGATACTGGATGAACTGCTTCGGAGCACTTGGAAGTTCTAATTCCTGTGGAAGTCCCTTGAACTCTACTAATGCTTTGATAAGCTGCTCCTTAGTAGGGTTCTTACGGAATTTAACGAATACAGCTGCTGTATGTCCGTTCAGTACCGGTACACGGATACACTGGCATGTGATAACCGGTTCTGTAGCAGGTTTGATTACACCGTCTTCTACTTTACCCCAGATTCTTAATGGCTCTTTCTCGCTCTTCTCTTCCTCGCCGCCGATGTATGGGATGATGTTTCCAACCATTTCCGGCCAGTCCTTAAATGTCTTACCTGCTCCGGAGATTGCCTGATATGTAGTAGCAACTACTTCATATGGCTCGAACTCTTTCCATGCAGTTAATACAGGAGCATAACTCTGGATAGAACAGTTTGGTTTAACAGCGATAAATCCGCGTGTTGTTCCAAGACGTTTCTTCTGGGATTCGATTACATCGAAGTGTTCCGGATTGATTTCCGGCACTACCATCGGTACATCCGGTGTCCATCTGTGAGCACTGTTGTTGGAAACAACCGGTGTCTCTGTCTTAGCATATTCTTCTTCGATCTTCTTGATCTCTTCTTTTGACATATCTACAGCAGAGAATACGAAATCAACTGTTGCAGCAACCTTCTCTACTTCGTTTACGTTCATAACAACAAGATTCTTGACACCCTCCGGCATTGGAGTATCCATTTTCCATCTTCCGCCAACTGCCTCTTCGTATGTCTTTCCTGCACTTCTCGGACTTGCAGCTACAGTTACAACTTCAAACCATGGATGATTCTCAAGCAGAGAGATAAATCTCTGACCTACCATACCTGTAGCACCTAAAATACCGACTCTAAGCTTTTCACTCATAATATCTTTCTCCTCTTTATCTTCTGCCCGCGTCTCTACCCTTTCGCGGACATTTTTATCCAGGTGTCCTTATATTGCGTACATCTGTCTTTCTTGTACATACTATAACAAACCAAAATAAATTGCAAGCATTTTTTTAATTTTCTTCCAGATATTTTTTGTTCTCAGCGATCACTTTCTCCATCACGTCAGGTCCCGGCGCACCGATGGTCATACGTTTTTCTACACAGGTTTTCATACTGATCGCTTCGTAAATATCATTCTCGAATACCGGGCTGATGGCTTTATATTCTTCAAGAGGAAGTTCATCCAGAGAAATCCCTTTATCAATACAGGTAAGCACCAGACGGCCTACAATGCCGTGTGCATCGCGGAAAGGTACTCCATGATTTACCAGATAATCGGCTGCATCTGTAGCGTTTGTAAAGCCATTCTTTGCACTTGCTTCCATATTCTGTTTGTTGAACTGCATAGTGGAGATCATGCCTGTGAAGAGGGCAAGACATCCTTTTACAGTGTCAATGGCATCAAATGTAAGTTCTTTGTCTTCCTGCATATCTTTGTTGTATGCAAGAGGGATTCCTTTCATGGTTGTAAGGATAGATGTTAATGCTCCGTATACACGTCCTGTTTTTCCTCTTACAAGTTCTGCGATATCCGGGTTCTTTTTCTGAGGCATGATACTGCTGCCTGTGCTGTAGGCGTCGTCAATCTCTACAAAGCGGTATTCATTGGAGTTCCACATGATGATCTCTTCGCAGAAACGGCTCATATGCATCATAATTGTGGAGAATGCGGACAGAAGCTCAATCACATAGTCTCTGTCTGATACAGAGTCCATGCTGTTTCTGGTCGGGCCGTCGAAACCGAGAAGCTGTGCTGTATATTCTCTGTCAAGTGGATAGGTGGTTCCTGCCAGTGCGCCTGCACCCAGAGGACAGGTGTTCATTCTCTTACGGATATCTGCAAGTCTGCTTCTGTCACGTACAAACATTTCAAAGTATGCACCTACGTGGTGAGCCAGTGTGACCGGCTGCGCTTTCTGGAGGTGTGTGAAGCCTGGCATGTATGTGTGGACATTCTCTTCCATGATCTTCTGAAGTGCTTCGAGAAGTTTCTTTACCAGTTCGTCTGTCTCGTCAATCTCATCTCTTACATAGAGTTTCATGTCAAGGGCTACCTGGTCGTTACGGCTTCTTCCTGTGTGAAGTTTCTTGCCTGCATCACCGATTCTGTCGATAAGGTTTGCTTCTACAAAGCTGTGGATATCTTCGTATTCAGATGTGATCTCAAGTTTGCCGGATTTTACATCTGCAAGGATTCCGTCAAGACCTGCTTCGATCTGATCTTTTTCTTCTGCTGTCAGGATTCCCTGTCTGGCGAGCATTGCTACGTGTGCTTTGCTGCCTCTGATGTCCTGCTCATAGAATTTCTGGTCAAAAGAGATGGATGCATTGAAGTTATATACAAGTTTGTCTGTTTCTTTTGTGAAACGTCCGCCCCAAAGCTGTGCCATTGTGTTATTCCTCGTTTCTTCTTTATTTTTGGTATTATTGCTTTTACGTGTTAGTGTAACATATTTTTTCAGTATTGCAAAGTAGTTAGTTTGGAATCATTCAAAAGGTACGTGAAGAAAAAGAAGGTGTGTTGGGGCTTAGTTTCGGAACCCTGTAATTCTAAGGCATTCGGGAATCTGCTAAAACCATGAGCCGCCTTCTCAAACTCGCTCCATTGCAAACTTCGCTCAGACACGTGAGACGGTCGGCTCATAACGCAGATTCCCGAATACCAAGAATTACAAGAACCCTCAAATGCGCCCCAACACACCTTCTTTTTCTTCACTGGGTATTGGCTATATGTTACATAATTGTGGTTACTGCTTTATTTTCTGTTTTCAGCCTCTCTTCGGGAATAGACGCAACCGCAGTAGTTCTGACGGTAGAGGTCGTATTCGTGGGATAGTTCGATGGAACGTTTGTAGCCGTTTTTTTTCTTGAAGTCGGATGGGAGGTGTTGGACGTGGTAGATTTCTGCCAGTTCTTCACCGATTTCGTTGATCTTGGCTGCGTTTTTCAGAGGGCTGATGGAAAGGGTGGTGGTAAAATAGTCATAGCCGCCCTCTTCTGCCAGTTTTGCTGCTTCTTCCATGCGGAGGCGGTAGCATTTGAAGCAGCGTTCGCCACCTTCGGGTACGTCTTCGAGGCCTTTTGCCATCTGGAAGAATTCCTGTGGGTCGTAGTGACCCTCTATCAGTTTGACAGGGTGTTCAAATTCCATGGAGTTTACAAGACGGGTAATTTCATGGACTCGTTTGCGATATTCTTCTTCCGGGTAGATGTTTGGGTTGTAGTAGAATACTGTGATGTTGAAATATTTTGACAGGTATTCCAGTACGTAACTGCTGCAGGGTGCACAGCAGCTGTGGAGAAACAGGCTTGGGATCTTGTTATCTTTTTGCGCCTGATCTATAAGTTTTTCCAGTTCTTTCTGATAGTTTCGTTTATTCAACAGTATTATTATATCCTTTCTGCATCTTCACAAATGCTTTTTATTATCTTTTAATAAAATGCGAATACCTGTTCAGATATTCTCTATTGTGCCTTCGTAATGATTCTTTGTATTTTTTAACTTCCTGCACTCTCCTATTCGTTCGCCCATTTTTACAATAGTCTCATATCCCTCTTCTGTATTCTCGATCAGATCATAATCAATACGGACTTTTCCCGGCTGGATGAGGAGGATTATTGTGGAACCTCCGAATTCGAAGTTGCCTTTTTCCTGGCCTTTCTTTACTGTGGCAGGATTTTTATGGAGATTTGTGATTTTTCCTACCATCATGGCGCCTACTTCCATCATGAGGATGGTTCCGAATTGTTTTGTTTTCAGCAGAGTGTATTCTCTGGCATTTTCTTTGTAGATGGGATATACATCGTTTGCTGCAGGATTCACTGTGTGGAAAACGCCGGGCAGAGTTACATTCGCGGATTTTCTTCCATCTGCCACATAGCAGTAATGATGATAGTCATCTACTGTCAGTCTGAAAATCAGCGCATAGCCGCCTGTGTATCTCTCAGCAATTGCCTTATTCTTCAGAAGCTGTCCTGCTGTATATTCTGTATCTTTGATGCTGAAACGTGAGTCTGAGCTGATCCTGTGTACGGAAAGTTTTCCGTCACAGGGGCTGATCAGGATGTTTTCGCGCATATCGATCGGGCGTTCTTCTTTTCGGATGCGCCTTATAAAGAAGTCATTCCATGAAGAGAAGTTCTGTTTTTCGTAAATGCTCAGGTCAATCTTGTTGTTTTTTACAAAATCCGGTACAAATCTGGCAGAAAGTCTGGTGTTAAGCAGGACTCCCGCTGCCTTTGACACGAAAGGTCTGATCAGGAGTTTCAGGCAGAGTCTGCCACCCCGGTCATTATATAGATGCCGCAGGAATTTATCCTGCTCATTCTCTTCAATCGTGATATTTCCTTTTCTGTCAATATACTTCATAAATAAATCCTTTCCTTTGTCATAGGCAGAAACCCACTTCCTTTAGGCGGTGGGAGGAGCCTTGTAAATTGTTACCCAATATGCTACAATAACCGTAGCAGTTTTTAAAGAGAAAACCGTTAGATGTGCTGCTCATCAAAGACACTCTTTTGTGCATTGACAAGATATGAGGTTGCAATACAAAACTCGCGTATTGCGTAAAATCTTACCCGTAAAAGAATGTTTGCTGTATAGCATGGGAAGTTTAGTACCTGATACAGTTACAGATGAGTATATCTTGTCTGTAAAGGATGCTGTCAACCACCCTATGATGTAGCACCACTTTAGGTAGCAATACCTATTGGGGATAAAAGGTCGAAGGCGTAAACCGTTACTACGACTGGGCAGTTACAAGCCCATTGCCTTTAGGTAATGGGTAGTTGACAGTTATACAATAGTAAGTCACAAACTCACATATGAAACATATACTAATATCGAGAACTGCAATCTATTATTGTCAGATTCCACGACAACTGCCGGAATGTCCTGTAAAATTACAGTCTGCCAGGCAGACTGTCTAGTCTGACGATATAAGATTTTTCCAGAGGTGATACTTTTCTATGCTGTTTAGTCGTCATACCTCAGATGATCCGGAATTATCCGGTACATCCTGTTGCAACAATAACAATCGCTGCAGCTGTGACTGTCAGGGACCTCAGGGGCCGCGCGGTTGTCCTGGTCCTACCGGACCCAGAGGCTGTCCCGGTCCCGTTGGTCCAATGGGACCTCAGGGCCCCCAGGGTGAACCCGGACTTCAAGGCTACCCAGGTCCTGTCGGACCTGTTGGAGCCACTGGCGCTACCGGACCTGTCGGAGCTACCGGACCTACTGGCCCTGCCGGGCCTATCGGACCTACTGGTGCTGCCGGGCCTATCGGACCTACTGGTGCTACCGGGCCTGCCGGACCTACTGGTGCCACTGGTGCTACCGGACCTGCCGGTACTGTAGCTCCGGCAGCGGCCGTAGCAGATGCCACAGGTCAGACAGATATTGTAACCCAGTTTAATCAGCTTCTCGCAAATCTCCGCGCAGCCGGACTTCTTGCAACTTAAACCCCAGGAGGGGCAAATGCTCCTCCTGATTTTCTCAAAAGGTGCTTTAAATTATCTTCCATGATTTCTCTCAGCCTTTGTATGATTGTAAAAAATGAAGAAAAAGTATTGCCGCGTATCCTGAAACCCATGAAAGAAATTGTAGACAAAATTCTTATCTGTGATACCGGTTCTACAGACAGGACCAAAGAAATTATCAGAGAATTTACAGCAGAAGTTTATGATTTTCCATGGAAAAATGATTTTTCTGCTGCCCGGAATTTTATTTCGGAAAAAGTCAGTACTGATTACTGGATGTGGCTGGATGCAGACGACATGATCACTCAGGAAAATCTGTACAGACTAAAACAATTAAAAGAAACACTGAGTCCGAACACAGATATGGTTATGATGGATTATGTCACAGATTTCGATGAATGGAATCATGCTGCATTCTCCTGTTACAGAGAACGCATCTTAAAAACTTCCCGAAATTTCAGATGGCGAGGAAGAGTTCATGAATCCATCATTCCCACCGGGAACATCCTTTATTCTCCCATACAGATTGAACATCGCAAAATAAAACCCTGCTCTTCCTTTCGAAATCTGCACATCTATCAACAGATGATCGAAGAAGGAGAGCCTCTGGAACCCAGAGACTTATTTTATTATGGCCGGGAACTTTTTTACCATAAGCAATACGAGTATGCCATTTGTGTTTTGAAAAAATTTCTGAAAGAGCCAGACGGCTGGATTGAAAACAGACTGGACAGTTGTCTGGTTCTCTCCTATTGTTATCAGGCATCAGGCAATGACCAGTATGCTCTTGAGATACTGTTTCACAGTTTCATGTCAGATATTCCAAGAGCCGAAATATGCTGTGAGATTGGGAAAATATTTTTTATGAAACAGAACTTTTCCATGGCAGCTCACTGGTATCATCAGGCACTTCTTGCACCGGACAACAACCAAAACGGAGGATTCTATATTCCGGACTGCCATAATTTCATACCATTTCTGCAATTATGTGTATGTCTGGACAAATCCGGAATGCACAAAGAAGCTTTTGAATTTCACCGGAAAGCCAGAACACTGAAACCGGAACATCCTTCTGTTATTCAAAATCAGATCTATTTTCATGAGATTCTGGGGTTTTGAAAAAAAATGCCACAGACCGTATTAATCCTTTACAGTCTGTGGCATTACGCTACATATTATATTGTTTTCGTTACTGGTGAACCGGCACTATTCCACAGTTACACTCTTAGCCAGATTTCTCGGCTTATCTACATCCAGGCCTTTGGCTACGCTGACATAGTAGCCAAGCAGCTGCAAAGGAATAACTGCCAGTGAAGTTGCAAAGTGTGGATCTGTTTTCGGAATATAAACTGTGAAATCTGCAGTATCTTCTATATTATAATGTCCATATGTGGTGAGTCCCATCAGGTATGCACCGCGGCTCTTACATTCTACCATATTGGAGACTGTTTTCTCATAGAGATGATTCTGCGTGAGAATACCGATCACAAGAGTTCCGTCCTCAATCAGAGAGATTGTGCCATGTTTCAGTTCTCCGGCCGCATAAGCTTCTGTGTGTACATAACTGACTTCTTTCATCTTCAGGCTGCCTTCCATACTGATGGCATAGTCAATACCACGCCCGATAAAGAAAGCATCCCTGGCATTTGCCTGCTTAGCCGCAAACCACTGGATACGCTCTTTGTCATCTTCAATGATCTTGGCAATCTTATCCGGAAGTGTTTTCAGCTCTGCGATCAGCTCCTGATATTTTTCTTCTGTAATCTGTTCTCTGACTTTTCCAAACTGCACTGCCAGTGCATAGGAGGCAATCAGCTGAGTACTGTATGCCTTGGTAGTTGCTACAGAAATTTCCGGTCCCGCCAGAGTGTAAAAAACATTATCCGCTTCTCTGGCAATGGAAGAACCTACCACATTGACAATTCCCAGTGTACGAATACCTCTCTGTTTCGCCTCACGAAGTGCCGCAAGGCTGTCTGCTGTTTCCCCTGACTGGCTGACAATGACCACAAGACCTTCCGGATCTAAAATCGGATTTCTGTATCGGAATTCCGATGCCAGTTCCACACGTACCGGAATCCTTGTCAGATCTTCAATCACATACTGGGCTGCCATTCCCACATGGTAAGCAGAGCCACAGGCTACAATATAGATCTGGCTGATCTTTTTGATCTCCTCATCTGTAAGACCTACTTCTGAGAGATCAATACGATCATCTTTGAGTACAGAATTCAAAGTATCCCGAACTGCTTTCGGCTGTTCATGAATTTCTTTTATCATGAAATGTTCAAATCCCGCTTTCTCCGCCGCTTCTGCATCCCATTCAATTGTTTTCGGCTCTTTCTGGATCTCATCACCATCCAGATTGTAGAACGTGATCTCCCCTTTTCTGATACGAGCCATCTCCAGATTTCCAATATAATATACATTTCTGGTGTATTTTAAAATTGCAGGAACATCGGATGCAATATAAGATTCACCGTTCTCCACCCCAAGGATCATCGGGCTGTCTTTTCTTGCCACATAAATCTCTCCCGGGTAGTCTTTAAACATGATCGCAAGAGCATAGGAACCGCGGATACGGACCATTGCATGGTTAATGGCATCTACCGGTGTTCCGAGATATTTCTTATAATAATAATCTACAAGTTTAACTGCTACTTCAGTGTCTGTAGATGAATAAAACTCATAGCCATTGCGGATCAGTTTGTCTTTCAGTTCCTGATAATTCTCAATGATTCCATTATGAACTGCTACTACGTTACCGTCATCACTCATATGGGGATGCGCATTTGTCTCAGATGGTTCTCCATGTGTCGCCCAACGGGTATGTCCGATACCACATGTTCCAGGTACAGATTCTCCATTATTAGTTTTATCTGCAAGAACTTTCAGTCTGCCTTTCGCTTTAATAACCTCTGTATCACCTTCGCCGTCGCGAACTGCAAGTCCCGCTGAATCATAACCTCTATATTCAAGTCTGGACAGACCATATAATAATATAGGTGCTGCCTGATGATTACCTGTAAATCCAACAATTCCACACATTTATATTTATTCCTCCCATATTTTCCAGATATTTACAGCATTATAAAAATACTGCTTTATTATATTATAAGAGCATTATGGAGTAATTTCTTATAATATAATAAAATTTCAGGGGTTCTCTCTGTCATATCGTGTCTCATTGTATCATGATGTTCCACATATGGCAAGAAAATCCCCTGAAACTGTGTACTCTGTTTTTACGAAAGTACTTTCATCATTGTTTTATCCACGTTATCCTTTGTGCCTTTTTCTGATTACCGATTTCATTTTACTTTCTGCTTCTTTACTGTTGACCAGCCGCTGTATATCTTTCTTCCATTCTCATCATATCTGTATGAACGGATTCTGTAATAATATATATGTCCTTTTTTCAGTTTTGCATTTGTGTATTTTGTAGTTGAACCGGATTTAATTACCGCTGCTCTTATGTATGGATTAGTGGTTCCTGCCCGGCGATAGATCTCATATCCATCTGCACTCTTTGCCTTTTTCCATGTAATCACAAGTTTTCCGGCAGTCCTGTTTGATATACCTGTAATTGAAGTTTTTGCCGGTTTTGCAGTCAGATCATCAGCAGAATACGTTTCCTTCGCCATATAAAGAATGGAATTTTTTCCGGTTCCATATAAGCTCTTTGCTTCTTTGTCATATGCAAAATATATATTCGCACTGTCTGTCGCATATGTATAGCCCCGGGAAATACTTCCTGAAATCGGAGTATCCAGAAACAGACCTCCGTCTTCTCCAACTGTTCCTTCATCGCTGTTTGTGATATCTGCCATATAATATTTACCGTTATTTGCCACAATATTCCACATATGAGGACCTTCACCTGTACCGCCATTCATCATACCGGTCACTGTATAGCAGGTAATGTCACTGAGATCGCACAGATACTGAAATGCCTTGGAATAACCTTCACAGACCACATTAGTACTGTCATCTCCGTCAAAAACATAGATTAACTGCCATGGATCTCCGTATTCATCATCCTCCGTCACATCATCATTGTAGGAAGTCAGGTAGCAGATCATTTCTTTATATCCGTACAGCTTTTCTGTCTCTGTATAACCCTGAAATTCTTTTACGATCATTCTGGCATTTTCTGCTGCACTTTTTGCAAGCTGTACAATCCCTGCATTTACTTTATATTTACCGGAAGCATAACTGCTGATCACCGGCATAGATATGGAAAGATTTTCAATTTTTACAGTTGTTTTGTTTCCTGTTGCCTTTGTGCTGTAACCATACTGCCAAGTAGTAGCTGCAGTCTTTTCGTACCAGTACAATTCATATGGACAATCTACAGCCAGGCAATCGATAATCTTTGAAATATCCAGTTCATTAAGGTGTGCGGCTACTTCTCTTTTGAGCGCATTACCGCTTGCTGTTGTCTGCCAGGTCAGTCCCAGATCTGAACTGACTTTAAACCTGGTAGAACCACCTTTCGATGCCACTGCGCTGATTTTACTCTTAAGTTCCTCATATAAGGTCTGCTGCTGTCCATTCAATACATCCTCACCCAGAGAAGCTGCTGGCTGTGTGTCCGGATCCTGTCCGTACAGAATGTCATTCAGATATTTCTCCAGAAGCTGTCTGTTATCCACAGCACCGTTTTCGTCCGGAATTACAGCCTCTGCAAAGACTTCTTCGTCTGAATCTGCTTCATTTGAACCTGCTTTGTCCGAAATGCTATCCTCTGTATCTGATGCAAACTCCGCATTATCCGCAGTTTCCTGTTGTACATCAAATTCTGTTGCATCATCTGAATTAAATTCAGGAACTGTACCATCTGTGAAATCTGCTGCTGTTACAGGTGTTACCGTAATTCCTGCTGCCAGAACCAGGCTCATTCCCAGACTTATAAAATTTTTCTTTCTGTACATAACGCATTTTCTCCTTATCTGTCGTAAATATAGTATATTACTACAATACTTTATTTCGACAGATAAAACAAGATTTTTTTATAATCCTTGTTCTCCCGCCAGATAGCACAGGTCTGCAAGACGTTCATATTTTGTCTGCATACACGCAATATAGTCATCCAGAAATCTTTTTACACGATACGGGATATCTAAGCGCTCATATCGGTTCTCAAATTCCGTCAGGTCACTGTTATCCTGCCTGATATACTCATCTGCTGCACTGATTTCCGCTTTCAGAGCAGAAAGTTTCTCCTCGTAACGACCTGTTAATTCCATTTCGCACAATTCATTCATTTTGTTCATCTTATTCTTTTCTCCCTATTATTATTTTTACATTTGTGGTAACCTTGTTACCTGTGTTTGCTGTGTTTGTTGTGTTTGTTGTGTGTTGTTTTGTTATATGTTGATTTGTTGTGTTATGTGTGTTATGTACCCGATGTGTGCAGATCGGTACATACCGTTTTCTGTCTTATTACAACTATAATTGTAATTTTGTTTAAAGAAAATGTCAATTTATTTCGTCCGACATCTTATGATATGATTCGACATTTATCTGAAAATATAACAAAAAAAACTGCTGTTCCTCACGATCACTGTAGGAACAACAGTTTTTTTTCATCATTTTTTATGTTCGGCGGATAATCCTGTTCAATTTCACAAAATCTATTACCGCCTGTTTTCCGATCTTACAGATTTTCTTCATGTTAATGGAATTCACCCCGCCCTGACGAGGTCTGAATGTGACAGGAAGAAATTTGATGCTGCATCCCTTCTTCTTATAAATAACAGCCAGAAGTACATTGGAAAGATTAAAATCCTTCGGGATCAGATGTATGTACCTGGCCATCGTCTCTGCTTTCATCAAACGGTACGGAGTGTTGGCATCTGTCAGATTTACCCCAAAACAGATACGGATAACCAGTTTCAGAGTTTTTGTTACAAAAACACGTGATATTCCATCCTGTCTGTCTTTTCTCCAACCGATGACCATATCACATTTCTGTCTTCGTTTCCAGAACGGTTCAAATTCTTCCGGCAGTGTCTGGCCGTCTGAATCTGTCTGGAAAATGTAATCTGCACCATTTTTGAGTGCATACTTATAGCCATAAAGCACAGTTGCACCATGACCGCCGTTTGGTTTTGTTATCGGAATCAGCAGAGGGCGTGTCTTTGTACACTGTTTCAGTTTTTCATATGTAGAATCTTTGCTCCCGTCATCAATGACAATCAGACGTGACTGACCGTTTCCGTTATGCTTCTCTATAACAGGATACCAGTCATTAATGACCTGTTCAATGTTATCCTGCTCATTGTATGCCGGGATAACAATGTATAACTTATCCATATTTCTCTCCTTTGGATGATTGATGGTATCCATTATAGCATACATATACATGAAATAATAATATTATTTCGAAAACGATGTACTATAGCTGTTACTGTTCACTGGTAATATCCCGCGAGGTGTTTTTTGTGAGCGAAGGTCACAGAAAACCCGAGACATACCGCGCGAATTTATGCGATTAGCATAAATTCTGTGCATCGCGAAGCGTGTTGCTGGGAACGGAGTGAACAGTAACCTATAGCTCTGCCAGTATTCCCAGCTCCCGCGCAAGGCGAAGCAGTTCCCTGTTTGCGGCATTCACTGTTCCGAAGTCTTTCAGAGGGCAGATAACTTTCTGACATTTTTTCATCAATTCCACAGCCTTATCATAAGATTCCTGTGAAATACTTTCGAAAGGTTTCTCTGTAATCACCTGGTCTGCAAGTGCACCGGCTACCTGACAGTCTACATCATTCGTGTGAAGCACTCCTGCCGCAAACGGAATTCCCTGTCTCTGCAGTTTTCGATAATACGGAATTCCGCTTCCATTACCGCCAATTACAAACACCTGAGGTTCACCTCTGGGCGGATCCATCTCCACACATCCAAAAGCAGCATTATAGCTTCCTCTAGTAATTCCATACAACTTCCGAATATACTCAGAAGTAAAGATTTCTTCCGGAGCACCATATTTTTCTATATATTCTCCATGTACACAGATAACTTTATCAGATATTTTCTGTGCAAGATCCAACTCATGCAGCGACATGATCACTGTAAGCTGATGATCCAGCACCATCTGTTTCAAAATGGTAAGAAGTTCCAGCTTATGACGGATATCCAGAAAAGAAGTCGGCTCATCCAGTACAATGATCTCCGGCTCCTGACAGATAGCCCGGGCAAGAAGGATTCGTTGTCTCTGACCATCACTGATGGCTGTAAAATCCCTGTCTTTTAAATCCCATGCATGGACGGTTTCCATTGATTTCTTTACCTTTGTCTTATCCTCTGCGGAGAGTATTCCCAAAGTTCCTGTATAAGGATAACGCCCTGTGGCTACAATGTCTTCGCAGGTCATCAGTTCCGGACGCATACGCTCTGTGAGCACGACTGCCAGTTTCTGAGAGACCTCTTTATTGGTCATCTTTGCCATTTTCTCTTTATCCAGATAAACAGTACCGCTGATCGTGGCAAGCTGTCTGGTGATGCTTTTAAGAATAGTGGATTTTCCGGCACCGTTAGGACCGATGAGAGTGAGGATTTCTCCCTTTTTCAGCTGAATATTGATTTCTCTGATAAGAGGTTTTCCGTCATATCCCACAGTCAGCTGATCCGTACGGAAAAAATACTGTTCCTGCCGGTCTGCTTTGTTATTTTCTGTTTCCTTTATTACATCTGCTATTTTCTCTGACATATTTTTTCCTGTTTTCCTTTTTTATGCTGCATCTTATAGTAATCTGCCCGGATAACGTATTCTGCTCCTGCTTTTTATATCAATTTCTCTTCTGTCTGCGGATCATGATATAGATTACAACCGGTGCGCCAAACACTGCTGTTACGGAACTGATACTGAGTTCTGTAGGTGCAAATACGGTTCTGGCGATCAGATCACAGAAAAGACAGAATACTGCCCCTCCCAGAAAACAGGCCGGGATCACAAGGAGCGGTCTGGCTGTTTTCAGCAGGCTTTTTACAATGTGAGGCACTGCAATGCCAACAAAAGAAATTGGTCCTGCAAAAGCTGTCACACAGGCAGACAGAATACTGGATAAGAGAATCAGTCCTATGCGGAACAGCTTGATATTCACTCCCATATTCTGGGCATAAACTTCACCCAGCTGATAGGCACCGATAGGCTTAGACATAAAGAACACGATCACCATTGTGAGCAGAACTACTATTGCCATTACTTTCACATTACCCCAGGACATTCCTGAAAAACTTCCCAGTGACCAGTTGTGAAGATTGACAATATTGGAGTCATCCGCAAAGGTAACTACGAAATCTGTAACTGCAGAACAGATGTAACCGATCATGACACCGCTGATAACCAGCATGGACATGTTGTGGACTTTTTTGGCAACCAGCAGGACAAATCCCATGGAAATCATAGAACCGATAAACGCTGCAATGATCATGACTGCAGAACCCATGGAAATAGATCTGCTCAGAAAATAAATCATCAGAAGTGCAACTACCAGCTTGGCTCCTGAAGAAATTCCAAGTACAAAGGGACCTGCAATAGGGTTATTAAAAAATGTCTGAAGAAGAAATCCGGATACAGAAAGTGCTCCTCCAAGAATGATCACTGACAGAATCCTGGGAAGACGGATTTCCCATATTATATTGTAAGCAGTCGCATCTCCCTGATGTCTGAAAATAATATTCAGAATCTCACTCACTGAAAGATGAATGCTTCCGGCATTTACATTCCAGACAAATAAAATCATCAGAAACACCGCCAGTATAAGAAATGCCATCCAGTATCTGGCTGTACGTTTTTTGTCATCCATATTTTTTGTTCCTTTTGTTTTTATATTTCCTGCTTTTGGCAGTTCTGCAGAATCCCACAAACATATTTCAGTGCCATTCGTAAATAACTATACCAATCGCGTAGGATGCGGATTCGAGTGTGCCGAAAAGTTATAAATATCATTTTAACTTATGCATATATGCAAGTTCATCCAGCGAATCATCATCTGTAGTAAGGATTGTATGAATATCTTCGATCATGGTTCCAAGTTCGGTGGTTTCCTGGAAAAGATTTTTACCCGTACACCACACATTTCCATCCTTCACTGCCTTAAAATCTGCCAGAAGATTACTTTTTGCCAACAATTCATCAATAGTAGAAAGTTCACCGTCGATAGTACTGTTATAGATGATATAGTCCGCATCTTTTGCTTTGGCATAAAATTCTTCCATCTGCATATTCATGGTAGACAAAGCGTTATCACTTTCTCCTGTATCTTCGGGAACATATTTGCCGCCTGCAAGCTCGATCATGTTTGAAACATAATCACCATTCTTTCGCACATTGACAGCACCTGTGGAATTAATGTAAAAGAATGCTACTGTTTTACCTGTATCTTTATCATCAGAGGTCAGAACTTTGTCAAGCTTGTCTGTCTGCTCCTTAAATGCCTTCTCAGCTACATCTTCCTTTCCGAGAAGCACAGCATAGAGTTTCATCCATTCAGTTCTTCCCAGAGGATGGCTCTCATAACTGGAACGTTCTACCATTACCGGGATACCAAACTGTTCCAGTTTCTCTTCCACCTCCGGATTATGATGGATCATAGTTGATTCAATGGCAAGACCACAGCCTTCATCCAGGATCAGTTCATAATCCGGTGCATTGTACTTGCCTGCATAAATCATTTTTCCGGATTCCATGGCATCTTTTGCTTCCTGGATATACCATCCATTCTCCTGAGTTCCTGAAAGACGAATGCTGTCAATACCGTCAATTGCGCGGAAAAGATCCATGGCAGAGGTTGCTACCAGATAGATGTTGTTCAGCGGTTGTTGAATAACTGTGATATCTTTTTCAAGCCCCTTTGGAGCCTTTTTTCCCTCTGGAACTACAAGAAACTGTCCTTCCTGATCGATAGTAATCAGAGCATAGCCATCATTGTAATAGTCTACGCTGAATTCTTCTGCGTAGGAAAGTTCCATACTGTGGTCATAGGTAAGTCCCGGGATATCCACAGGAGTTTTTGCATTGTCTTTATCTGCTGCGTATGCTGTACAGACAGTGCATATACAGATAATAAATAATGCAACTGACATAAAACCGATAAATATTGTTTTTTGCTGTTTCTTTATTATGTTTTTCATCTTCATAATTGTTTCTTTGTTTGTATATGATTATTTTGCTGTTTTTTCTGCTTCTTTGGCAGTTGTGGAATCAAAATTTAAGGTGTAGTCAATCTCGTGAGGCTCACTCATTGCTACTGTATCTGCTGTTACCTCCATCTCTGCATCAAATACGCTGACAGGGATTTCAAAAGTGGAGTTTCCGTCTTTATTAACCGGCTCATATTTCTCACCATCCACAAGCATATAATCATAGTTCGGACTGCTCCATACGATAGTTGCTGTAGCTTTATCGCCTTCTACATTAATGGCTGCAGGAGAATCAATGGTTGCTCTTCCTGAACCGCCTGTAAGAGTTACATCCATGGTATAGTCGCCGTCTTCAAGATTCAGATCTGCCAGAGTCTTACCTTCACTTGTCTTACTGTCTTTCGCATCTTTGTCTGTGTCATCTGCTTTGGAATCTGCATCTTTATTTTCTTTATCATCTTTTTTTGCATCTGTATCATCAGATTTTACAGGATTTTTGACACTTACCTTATGGTCATACCATTTTCCTTTTGTTCCGATCAAAGCTACATCGAATTCTTCATCAATTGCGGGTACCGGGATATCAAATCCATATACTTCCTCACTCATTCCATCGCTGTATGTAACAGTATCTGTGGTTGGTTCAAGAATCTCTGCCCCGTCTTTCTGTGCATCTTCTGCTTTTCCCACAAAAAGGTTTACAATTTTCTTAGAAGCAAGGCTTACATGGATAGTCATCTTGCCATCCTTTACTGTAAGGGTTCCTTTTCCGTCGTTTGCTTCATTTACATGGAACATTCCGCTGTCTGTATCAAATTCTGCTGTGTAGGTGCCATCCTCTAATGTATCACCCTTGGATGCATCTGTTTCTTTATTATCTGTGTTTTCTGAATCAGCATCTTTTGCAGTGGTTTCTTCTTTATCAGTGGTTTCTTCTGTTGCCGTATCAGTATCTGTCTTTGCAGCAACCGGGCTTGTACCGATCAGAGTGGCTGAAATAGTAAGTGCTGACATTAATAATGTAAATGAACGTTTCTTCATGATTATTTCTTCTCCCTTATCTTCGTATTTTTTATAGTTTTTTCTATCGTGCTGTTCAACCCATCTGCTGCAGAGCAACAGGCTTTTGAACAGGTGATGGCAAATATATTATAGTAATTCCAGAAAATAATGCAATTAAGACAGTTCCTCCGGATCTTTCTCAGATGTGCGCACGT
>ERZ1106976.2382-NODE-2382-length-16911-cov-26.057902_pt1 | contig 16911 bp, 18 predicted proteins | sample MGYA00403687_ERZ1106976 | MGnify/ENA primary metagenome ERZ1106976 (study PRJEB35170, sample SAMEA104062446) | human gut metagenome | biome: human gut; feature: human-associated habitat; material: faeces | place: Denmark | collected 2013-02-22 ... | reverse complement strand
TTTCATAGGTACTTCGGAAGCCCGAAGCTTCCGTGGGTGCCTGCCAAGAGGTTCTCATAAAAATATATATAAAAAACTCTCAGCAAGGCATCGCCTTGCACAAGGCAGAATTGCGATGATAGACAGAAGAATTACTTCTTCTTGCCAGCCTTCGGGCGCTTTGCGCCGTACTTGCTGCGGGCCTGCATGCGGCCCTGAACGCCCTGGGTGTCGAGCGTACCACGGATAATGTGGTAACGAACGCCAGGAAGGTCCTTAACACGGCCGCCGCGGATCAGAACGACGGAGTGCTCCTGCAGGTTGTGACCAACGCCGGGAATGTAAGCGGAAACTTCATAACCGTTCGTCAGGCGCACACGGGCGATCTTACGAAGAGCAGAGTTCGGCTTCTTCGGGGTGGTGGTACGAACAGCGGTGCAGACACCTCTCTTCTGAGGAGAAGACAGATCGGTGGTCCGGTTCTTCAGCGTGTTGACGCCCTTCTGCAGAGCAGGAGCGGTGGACTTGTAGGTAGACTGTTCTCTTCCCTTTCTTACCAGCTGGTTAAAAGTAGGCATGTTGTTCCTCCTTTCTCGGATTGTCGCTGCTGTGCAGCATGTATTTTATCCCGAAATATCAAAGATATTCCGTTGGGACCAGAAAAAAGCGCATTTCAGCGCAAAAGTGCGGCGCAGGCAGCGCCGACATGAATCCCACAGAGCCTCCCGAGTTCCTTCATCGTTGCAACTTCGACGAGTTCAACGTCGGCGGAACGGCACTGCTCAATGAGCGGTTCGCGGAGGATGGGGTCGGCATCGGCGGCCACATAGGCGGTTCGTACACGCCCGGCCTTCAGCGCTTTGCGAAGCTGCTTCGTACCGATCACCTTTCGGTTGCTTGTCAACCGTTCCGGCATCCAGACACCTCCATGGAAAATACGCGCAGGCAGACCCACGCAAACATGGATTATAGCAGAAATCACGAAGTACGTCAACAAAAAAACGCGCAAAAAGAAAATAATTTTTTCATTTTTCCTTGAAATTGCAGCGCTTTTCGGTCTTTGGCAGAATGAACAAATACAAATGTCCACCCGTCGGCGTACAGCGCGCAGCGCAAAAGCAGGCGCGCGGCATGCCGCACCTGCTTTTGTATGATACAGATGCTTATGACGCCTGATCGAACTGGCTGTTGTAGAGCGCTGCGTAGAAGCCGTTTTGCTGCATAAGCGTTTCGTGCGTACCGCTTTCGATGACGTCGCCGTCCTTCATGACAAGGATGAGATCGGCGTTTTTAATTGTTGAGAGGCGGTGGGCAATGACGAAGCTTGTGCGGTTTTCCGTCAGCTTATCCATGGCGCGCTGGATCAGCAGTTCCGTGCGCGTATCGACAGAACTGGTTGCCTCGTCCAGAATCAGCATCGGCGCATTCTGGAGCATGGCGCGGGCGATGGTCAGCAGCTGCTTCTGTCCGGCAGAGATGCTGGTGCTCTCGGACAGGACGGTATCGAACCCGTTCGGCAGCGAACGGACAAATTTATCCAGTCCGCAGGCACAGCAGACACGGTTTAATTGCTCATCAGTCACATCCGGCAGATTATAGACGAGATTCTCCCGAACCGTGCCCTCAAACAGCCATGTATCCTGCAAAACCATGCCGAACAGCTTATGCACGTCCTCACGTCGGATATCCTGCGAGGGCACGCCATCAATCTTAATGCAGCCGTCGGCAATTTCATAGAACCGCATAAGAAGGTTTACCATGGTAGTCTTACCGGCGCCGGTCGGGCCGACGATCGCAACCTTCTGACCAGGTGCGACATGGGCTGAAAAGTCCTTGATGATGATCTTATCCGGCGAATCCGGATAGCTGAAGCGGACATGCTCAAAGTCCACTTCGCCGCGCACGGGTCGGGGCAGTTCCGGCTTTTCCGACTCGTCCGGCATTTCCTCGCTGCCGAGGAAGTCGAAGATCCGGTGTGCCGATGCGGATGCCGTCTGCAGATTCGTCATGCCCTGCGCAATCTGGGTCAGCGGGGAGGTGAACAGACGCACATACAGAATGAACGAAACGATCACGCCGATATCGATGATTCCCTGGATTGCGAGAATCGAGCCGAGCACGCACACGGCGACATAGGACAGGTTGCCGATGACATTCATGAGCGGCTGCATGACACCGGACAGGAACTGCGAACGCCAGTTGGCATCATAAACGGCGTCATTCAGCGTGTCAAAGGTCTTGCCGACAGGCTCGGCCGCGCGAGAAATGCGCACGACCTCATGGCCGGAGTACATTTCCTCCACATAGCCGTTCAGCTTGCCGAGGCTTTCCTGCCGGGCGGTAAAGTACTTCTGCGAACGGGACATAATGAACACAACGAGCAGAAGGCCCACGAGCGTAATGCCCAGCGAGACGAGTGCCAGCCGCCATTCCGTCACGAACATCATGATGAGGCAGCCCAAAAACTGCGTTGCAGCAGAGATAATCGTCGGCAGACTGTTGGTCAGGCCCTGCTGGAGCGTGGAAACGTCGTTGGTAATGCGGCTGAGAATATCGCCCTGCGCATGAAAGTTGAAGTATTTCTGCGGCACGCGGTTAATCTTTTCGGATAATTCCGCGCGCATGCGGTAGGACATTTTGAGCGTGACGCTCGCCATAATATAGTGCTGGATAAAGCCGAAGAGCGCGCTCAGGCCGTAAATGACAGCAAGCAGAATGCCGACTCTCGCAATGGCGGCAAAATCAATTCCGCCAAGCAGGCCATCGGACATGATGGTTGCAATCTTGCCGACCTGATCCGGGCCGATAATCGTGAGAACAGCGCTGAGCGCCGCCAGCACGAGCGCCAGAACCACGACGCCGAGGCTTTTGCGCATATATGTGCTCAGATCGTTCAAAGCGCCTTTGAGGTCTGTTTTTTCCATTGGACGCATATTGGGCCTCATTTGGACACGCCTCCTTTTTTGAGTTCTTCCTCACTCAACTGCGACATGGCGATCTCGCGGTAGACCGGGCAGGATACCATCAATTCGTCATGTGTGCCGAGCCCGGCAATCTCGCCGCGGTCGAGCACGAGGATCTGATCGGCATTGCGGATAGTGCTGATGCGCTGGGCAACGATGATCTTTGTCGTGCCGGGCAGCTGCTTTGCAAGCCCCTCGCGGAGCACTGCGTCGGTCTTATAGTCCAGCGCGGAGAACGAATCGTCGAAAATCAGAATTTCCGGCTTTCTTGCCAGCGCCCGTGCGATGGAAAGCCGCTGCTTCTGCCCGCCGGAGACGTTCCGGCCAAGCTGGGCGATGGGGTGCGCGGCCTTTTCGGGGTATTTGTCCACGAATTCCGCAGCCTGCGACAAGGAAAGCGCAGCCTGCAGCGACGCATCCGTCTTTTCTGCCGCACTCTGCCCGAAGAAGACGTTGTCCTCGACCGTACCGGAGAACAGAACAGCCTTCTGCGTCACATAGCCAAGCTTGTTGTAAAGCGCATCGAACGTGTACGCACGCACATCCACGCCGTCCACAAGAACAGTGCCTGCCGTCGCGTCGTAAAAACGAGGGATGAGCGAGGCCAGCGTCGTCTTGCCGCTGCCGGTCGCACCGATGACAGCCAGCGTCTGACCTTTGCGCACCTTGAAGCTGATATGCTCCAACTCGTCCGCCGCAGCGCCCGGATAGCGGAAGGAGACGTCACGGAATTCGACCGTACCGCGCTCCTCCCCTTCTGTTTTCGTACCGGGGACGACGTGCGGCTTCGTGTCCAGCACTTCGTTGATACGTTCAGCCGAAACCTGCGCCTGCGGCACGAGCATGAAGATCATCACGAGCATCATGAAGGACATGACGACGTAGGTCGCGTAGGTGCTGAACACCAGTACATTCGTGAACATCGTCAGCCGCGCGGCGGGGTCCGTCAGCGCAATGGATTCAACCAGCGCCGCACCGACCCAGTAGATAGCGAGCGCCAGACCGTTCATGCCAAGCCCGAGCATCGGCTGGAGCAGCGCGAACAGCCGTTGGTTTTTCAGCTGCAGATTCATCATGTCGCGGCTGGGGCCGTCGAATTTCCTGTTCTGATAGTCTTCCGCGCCGAAGGCGTGGACAACGTTGATGCCGGTCAGATTTTCCCGCGCGACGCGGTTGATCTGGTCGGTCTTTTTCTGCACCTGCCGGAACCGGGGCAGGCAGCTGGACATGATGAGCAGCACCATCACAACGATTGCCACAACGACGCCGCCCGTCACAGCCGAGAGCGTCCAACTCTTGCCCAGAATTTTAATCACGGCCCACACTGCCATGATGGGCGCCTTCATGAGCATCTGCAGGCCCATGGCGACGATCATCTGAATCTGGGTAATATCGTTGGTCGTTCTGGTGATGAGGCTGGGGACAGAAAAGGACTGCATTTCCTCGCTGCCTGCGTCCATGACATGGTGGAACAGGTCTGCGCGGACGGAAAAACTGAAGCCGGACGCCGTCTTTGCCGCCAGATACCCGCAGCCAACAGCCAGCACGGCGCTGGCCAGCGTACAAAGGAGCATCTGTCCGCCGACGGACAAGATATCCGACGTGACGCTGCCGGGGGTTTTGATGAGCGTGGTGAGCCGGGTCATATAATCCGGCAGTTTCAGGTCAAAATAGACCTGCGCCACAACAAGAACCGCGCAGACAAGCGCCATCAGCGCCTCGCGTCTGCGCATCCGTTTGAGTAACTTGATCATGGATTCTGAATCTCCGTTCCTTTGGAATTTTCTGTGCGGATTCGTTCAATATTGCGGTCAAAAGCAGCCACGCAGCGGCGGAAATGCGCCAGATCCTCCTCGCTCAGGCCGTCAATCAGCCGGTCGGCAAATGCCTTTTGCAGCCCGCGCCCCCGTTCGACGACAGACTCTGCCTTTTCCGTCAGCACGAGTGCCGTCTTGCGCCGGTCGCCTGGGACAGACTGCCGCAGCAAAAAGCCCTCGCTCACGAGCCGGTCAATATGAAACGACACAATGGCCGACTTCAGTCCGCGCATCCGGCAGATCGCCCCCGCCGTCTCGCAGCCGGGATTGTTGGCCAGAAACAGCAGAATATCCGCCGCCGCAGGCGGCAGGCCGGTTTCTGCGCATAACGGCGAGAGCGCGGCATGATAAGCATCCGCAAAGCGCGCGGCATTGGCAAACATGGCAGATGCGGTTAAGAGGGGTTCCGGCATATTAAGACCTCCAATATCGAACTGTTCAATATTGAACTAAATAATACACAAGAAATGTGAAAAGTCAAGGAACGAATTGTGAACTTTTTTTAACGGTTGGAGGCGGCGTTCCACACTCACCGCTTTTCGCGCAATGCGCATTTGCAGGCGCTGCACGCAAAAACCGGGCCGTCCACAAAGTGGGCGGCCCGGTGCCTGATTCTATTCGTTCAGTCTACGATCTCGACGCTGACCTTCTGGCCGGTGCGCTGGGCAACGGACTTGATGATCGTGCGGATCTCTTTGGCAATGCGGCCCTGCCGGCCGATGAGTTTTCCCATATCCTCGGGCGCAACACGAAGTTCAAGCACAGTCGTCTCGCCTTCTACCTCAGTGACCGTAACGCTGTCGGGATTGTCAACCAGACTTTTTGCCATATACAGCAAAAGATCCTTCATGCCAGTACCCCAGACTTACAGGACGTTTGCCTTCTTGAGAAGACCGCGGACAGTATCGCTGGGCTGTGCACCGTTCTTGATCCACTGCTTGGCCTTGTCGGCGTCGATGGTGATGGCGTTGGCCTCGTTCTTCGGGTCGTAGGTGCCGATCTCTTCGATGCAGCGGCCGTCGCGCGGGAAGCGGGAATCGGCGACAACGATGCGGTAATACGGCTCCTTCTTGGCGCCCATTCTTCTCAGTCTGATCTTAACCATGATTGTTCCTCCAAAAATAAATCAAGTTTTCTTATTTCGTAAAGCCAAATCTGTTACGGCTGAAACGATATGCTTACATGCCGGGGAAGCCGCCAAGGCCGCCCATGCCGCCGAACTTGCTCATGCGCTTCATCTTGCGCGAGGCGCCGGGCCCGGAGAACTGCTTCATCATCTGATTCATCATGTCAAACTGCTTGAGCAGCTTATTGATGTCCTCGACCTTGACGCCGGAGCCGAGCGCAATACGACGCTTGCGGCTGGAGTTGAGCACGGATGGATTCTCGCGCTCGTACGGGGTCATGGACTGAATGATGGCGGCCGTGCGGGCCATCGCCTTTTCATCGACCTGCGCGCCCTTGAGCGCTCCGGCGTTCATGCCGGGCATCATGGCCGCGATCTCGTCGAGCGATCCCATGTTTTTCAGCTGGGAAAGCTGATCGTAGAAGTCGGAAAGGGTGAATTTATTGCTCTTGAGTTTCTGTTCAAGTTCGGCAGCCTTCTTTGCATCGAACGCAGCCTCTGCCTTTTCAATCAGCGTGAGCATATCGCCCATGCCGAGAATGCGTGAGGCCATGCGGCCGGGATGGAAGGGCTCGATCTGGTCAAGCTTTTCGCCGGTGCCGATGAACTTGATGGGCTTACCGGTCACAGCCTTGATAGAGAGCGCTGCGCCGCCTCTGGCATCGCCGTCAAGCTTGGAGAGCATAACGCCGGTGATATCGAGATACTCGTCAAAGGTCTTTGCTGCGCTGACAGCGTCCTGGCCGGTCATTGCGTCAACCACGAGCAGAATTTCATCCGGGTTGACCGCGGCCTTGACGGCCTTGAGTTCGTCCATGAGTGTCTCATCGACGTGCAGGCGGCCTGCGGTGTCAAGGAAAACCATGTCGTTACCGTGGCGCACGGCATGGGCAATGGCAGCTTTTGCAATGTCCACCGGGTTCGTCTGGCCCATTTCAAAAACAGGAATGCCAAGCTGTCCGCCGACGACCTGCAGCTGTTTGATGGCTGCGGGCCGGTAAATGTCGCAGGCCGCGAGCAGCGGGTTTTTATTCTGCTTTTTGAACAGACCTGCCAGCTTCGCGCCGTTGGTCGTCTTGCCTGCGCCCTGCAGGCCGACCAGCATCACGACGGTCGGCGGCTGGGACGCGATCTTGATCTTCTGGTTCTCGCTGCCCATGAGCGCGGTCAGTTCCTCATTGACGATCTTGACGATCATCTGCGCGGGCGTGAGGCTTTCGAGTACGTCCGCACCAACACAGCGCTCGGTTGTCTTTTTGGTGAAGTCCTTGACGACCTTGTAGTTGACGTCGGCCTCGAGCAGCGCCAGACGGATCTCGCGCATGGATTCCTTGACGTCGGACTCAGACAGGCGGCCCTTGCCGCGCAGCTTTTTGAACGCATTCGAGAGTTTTTCAGTTAAGCCTTCAAATGCCATGTATTACTCCTTTATCTCCCGCACGGCGCGCAGGATCGCGCCGGCCTGCGGCGCAGCCTCCGGGACGGACGCAAGCGCCTGCGCATTCTGTGTGATTGTGTCCAGTGCTTTTTGCAGCAGCCGGTCACGCGCGATGCAGCCAAGCGATCGCTCATAGCCCTCGAGCAGTTCTTCGGCGCGGGCAAGCGTATCGTGGACACCCTGCCGGCTGATCCCGGCTGCGGATGCGATCTCGCTGAGAGAATAATCCTGATTATAATAGAGGTCAAATAATCCGCGCTGCTTTTCAGTGAGCAGTTCGCCATAATAGTCGTACAGCAGCGTCATGGTGAGCGCATCGGACCGCATGGCAAGACCTCCAGATCAATCGTTCCGGTATACTATACAGGATTTTGTCTTGGCTGTCAAGTGTTTTTCCTTGACAGCACTTCAAAAAAGTCTGCTTATGCGCGATATGCACTTACCCCGCAGGGACAATCATGCTGTCCGCCCGATGGGCAAGCATTCCCGGCAACCCCAGCGAAGCGGTTCGGCGGGAAAGAGGAGGAAACGGGCGCAGAGGACAAGAGGCTTCGCGCACAGCGCAGAAAATATTTCTCCTTCTCGCGCTCTTTACTTTTTTCCCGCTTCATGTTAACATAATGCTCATCCCCTTTTACTCTCATTTTCCCCTCGAAAGGAGCCTCAAACCATGAAAAACAAGCTGAAGCAGATCGCCGCATCGATACTGACGCTGGCGCTGCTGGCCGTGCCGGTTCTGGCTGCGGCAGAGTCTGTCGGGAGCAATTCTCTGAATGTGGCAGACGGAACCGTCTATACATACAGCACCCAGGCTGTCACCTCCGATTCCGGCAAGCAGACCAATCTGCACGAGAACATCTTTACCTATAAAAAAGAGTCGCAGGTGCGTCCCGTCGTCGCCTTCGGCACGACGCTCTATGGCACCAGCCCCATGAACAAGACCATCAAGACACTTGAGGAACAGGGCTACAGCATGGTCGCGGGAATCAACGGCTCGTTCTTCGACCGCTCGACCGGCATCCCCTACGGCATCGTCATTACAAACAGCATTCTGCGTTCCGGCGGCTCGGCCAATGCGGTCGGCTTTCTGTCCGATGGCTCCGCGCTCATCGGCGACCCGACCGTCGCCGTCACGCTGGACTACGGCGCGGATACACCGCTGGTGCTCAACTATAATAAGGCCATGACGGTGCAGAACGGCGTGCTCCTGTATTCGCAGGACTACGACACCCGCACCAAGAATACCATCGATGGTTATCACGTCATCGTCCGCCCGGTCGGTTCCCGCGCGGCAGAACTGCGTCTCGGGCAGTCGCTGACCGTTGAGGTCATCGGCATGGTGGAGGATACAAAGTCCTGCTCCATCCCGGAGGACGGCTTCCTGCTTGCCATTGCAAACGACACCGCCTATAAAAGCGCACTTGCCGCGCTCAAGGGCATGGTCATGGGCCAGCAGATGACCATACAGGTTACATGCGCCTCCGGCTGGGAGAATGTGACCTCCGCCTGCGGCGGCGGCGACATGCTCGTTGAAAACGGGCAGGTCTGCACGGACTTTACGCTCGATTCCGCAAAGAAAATGGCCGCCCGCACGGCCATCGGCGTCACGAACGACGGCTCGCTCATTCTGTATACCTGCGACGAGGCAGGCAATTCCGACGGACTGACGCTTGCGCAGCTTGCCGAGCGGATGCTTGCGCTCGGCTGCCGGACAGCGCTGAACCTCGACGGCGGCGGCTCGACCGCCGCAGGCGTCACCTACCCCGGCTACGCCTCCGGTGCGACGGCGAACGTGCCGTCTGACGGCAAACTGCGCGAATGCGCGAACTTCATCTTCCTCGTTCGTCAGAAGCAGGACGCGGGCACGGCCTCGAAGCTGTATCTGTATCCCTTCGGCGGCTACGCACTGCCTGGCGCAAAGATCAGTCTGACCGTCAAGGCTGCTGACAGCAGCTACATGGCAGCTGCCGTTCCGACAAACGTGACCTTCGGCGGCACAAACGTCACGCAGACCTCTGGCAGCACCGTGACGGTCGAGCCCGGCGCACGCGGCGCAGCGACTGTCACCGCAACGACAGGCAGCCTGCGCGCAAACGCGACATTTACAATCCCCACCGCACCGACCTCCATCACCATCAAGCACGAAGGCAAGAACACGCCGCTGACGGCGCTGCATGTGGCGGGCGGCAGCAAGACAGACCTGACGGCAACGGCATGGTACTACGGCAATCAGGTCTATTCCGCCGATGAAAGCTTTAGTTGGGCCGTGACGGGCGGAATTGGAGAGATCGACGAAAGTGGTGTCTTCTCCGCTGCCAAGACCGGTTCGGACCTGAACGGCACGATCACCGTCTCCTATGGGGAAACGTCGTTTGCCCTCAAGGTCACGGTCGGCTCTTCGCAGCCGTTTGCCGACACAAAAGGCCACTGGGCCGAAAGCTACATCACGGACCTCTATTATGCAGGCACGCTACAGGGCTCCACAAAGGACGGCAAACTCTATTACCGCCCCGATGCCAGCATGACGCGGCAGGAGTTCATCGTCGCCATGATGCGCTATCTCGGCACGGATCTGAGCGCGTATCAGACCGTTTCGCTCCCGTTCTCCGACAGCAGTTCGATCGCAGACTGGGCAAAATCCGCAATGCAGGCGGCCTATTCGCTCGGCTATCTCACGGGTTCCAAAACAAACGGCCAGCTTCTGGCTAAGCCCGGCGCGACAATTTCACGTCAGGAGGCCATGACGATCCTCTCGCGCACAAAGGACTTCCCCGAAGCTGATCTTAACACGCTCTCCGCTTTCTCCGACAGCGGAAAGATTGCTGACTGGGCAAAAACTGCACTTGCGCAGATGGCGCAGCAGAAGATCATCAGCGGCTCAAAGGGCAAGCTGAACCCCACCGGCAAGGTCACGCGCGCGGAGGTCGCAAAAATGCTCTATATGCTCTCGGAATTGTAAGGCCGGGAATTTGATGCAGGCGTTCTGTATATATACAGGACGCTTGCATATTTATTTTTGTGCATGCGCACGCTTTTTTTGCGAAATTGTGCAATCTGCCGCTTTTAAGGACACACATCCCAATAGAGTTGTATGGTTTTTTATTCATTTTCCCTTGACATTATGCGCTTCGTGTGTATAATTATGAGCATACAAAATAACACAGACGACGCACAGCGCGTCACAGGAGGAACTGAATATGAAAAAGTATCTTGCACTGCTGCTTGCAGCCATTATGGCGCTGAGCCTTGCGGCCTGCGCTTCCACCTCTAAGACCGAAGAGACCGCCTCCGCCAAGCTGACCATGGCGACTGAGGCCACCTTCCCGCCGTATGAATACTATGACGGCGACGCCATCGTCGGCATCGACGTGGAAGTCGCGCAGGCCATCGCCGAAAAGCTTGGCATGGAACTGGACGTCACCGACATCGCGTTCGACTCCATCATCCCCGGCATCCAGACCGGCAAGTATGACATGGGCATGGCCGGTATGACCGTAACGGACGAGCGCAAAGAACAGGTCAACTTCTCCGATTCCTACGCCACAGGCGTGCAGGTCGTCATCGTCAAGGACGACAGTCCCATCACCTCGGTCGATGATCTGTTCGCGGACGGCGCCAGCACTGTCGTCGGCACGCAGGCAGGCACCACGGGCTTTATCTATGCCACGTCCGACATTGAAGACGCCGGTCTTGGCACCGTCAAGTCCTTCGGCAAGACGACCGACGCCGTCGAAGCCCTGAAGAACGGGCAGGTTGACTGCGTCATTCTCGACAATGAGCCTGCGAAGGCGCTGGTCGCGGCCAACGAAGGCCTGCACATCCTCGACACCGAATATGCCGTTGAGGATTATGCCATTGCCATCGCCAAGGAAAACACCGACCTGCTGGAGAAGGTCAACAAGGCGCTGTCCGAATTGACCGCCGACGGCACGCTGCAGTCCATCGTTGACAAGTACATCGGCAAATAAAAATTCAATCTGTATCTTCGCAACGGGACGGAGCGATGCTCCGCCCCGCTGCTTCGCGCAATACGACTTTATAGAAAAGAGGGAGCGCTTCGCCCATGACAGAATGGTTTCGGACATGGATTGCAAAGGTCGCCAAGGACTTTGTCACCTGCTTCATCACCAAAGATCGCTGGAAATATATCGTAAAGGGTCTGGGCAATACGCTCCAGATCGCGCTGGCCGCCGTGCTGCTCGGTATCCTGATCGGCACGATCGTCGCCATTATCCGCTCGACGCACGACAAGACGCATGAAACCATGCGTCCCGGCCCCGGCCGGACGCTTCTGAACATCGCAAACTGGCTCTGCAAAGTCTATCTGACCGTCATCCGCGGTACACCTGCAATGATCCAGATTCTCATCATGTTCTTCGTCGTCTTCTCCACCGCGCGCAACGGTACACCCGTCGCCATGCTGACATTCGGCATCAACTCCGGCGCTTACGTCGCCGAGATCATCCGCGGCGGCATCATGGCTGTCGATGAAGGACAGAATGAGGCAGGCCGGTCGCTCGGCCTCAACTTTGCGCAGACGATGCTCTATATCATCATCCCGCAGGCGCTCAAAAACGTGCTGCCCGCGCTGGCGAATGAGTTTATCGTGCTGCTGAAGGAAACGTCTGTCGCCTGCTATGTGGCCGTCAACGATCTGACCAAGGGCGGCGAGATCATCCGTTCGCAGACCTACATTCAGGCTATGCCGCTGTTGATCGTCGCGGCTCTGTACCTCATCATGGTTGTGTTCTTCTCGCATCTGGTAAGCAAGCTGGAAAGGAGGCTGCGCAGCAGTGACCACTGACGTTCTGATTCAGGTCCATGACCTGAAAAAGCATTTTACCGGCGCGTCCGCCATCAAGGCGCTCGACGGCGTTTCGGTCGATATCAAGCGGGGCGAGGTTGTCGTCGTAATCGGCCCGTCCGGCTCTGGTAAGTCCACATTTCTGCGATGCCTCAATCTGCTGGAGGTCCCGACGGGTGGGCAGATTTTGTTCAATGGCGTCGATATCACTGACAAAAGCTGCAACATCAACCTCCACCGGCAGAAGATGGGCATGGTGTTCCAGCATTTCAATCTTTTCCCGCACATGACCATCCTGCGAAACATGACTCTCGCGCCCGTGAAACTCCTGCATAAATCGCAGGAGGCAGCGGACGCGCAGGCGCTGAAGCTTTTACAGCGCGTCGGCCTCGGCGACCGAGGAAATGCGTACCCCGCGCAGCTGTCCGGCGGACAGAAGCAGCGCGTGGCCATTGTCCGCGCGCTTATGATGGAGCCGGAGGTCATGCTCTTCGATGAGCCGACAAGCGCGCTCGACCCGGAGATGGTCGGAGAGGTTCTGGAGGTCATGAAGGAGTTGGCGCACGACGGCATGACAATGGTCGTCGTCACGCACGAGATGGGCTTTGCCCGTGAGGTCGGCAGCCGCGTGCTGTTCATGGCCGACGGTAAACTCGTCGAGCAGGGAACCCCTGAGCAGATCTTTGAGCACCCGCAAAATCCGCGCTTGCAGGATTTTCTGGGGAAGGTTCTGTAAAAAGTCCGGCCCGCTGCAAAGAACGCAGCGGGCCGGTTTTGTATGAAACACCAGCGTATTTCGTTGTAGGGGCCGATGCCGGTCACAGCCGTCCGCGACGAAGGAGCGTTACGGATGTGGGTCTGCCGCTTGCCGGTACACATCGGCCCGTTGGGAAGTTACGAATTCGCCGAAGACTACCGAAAAATCGGTGCAATCTGCCGGGTCGATGTGGGCATCGACCCCTACAGCATATGCGGCAGCTACATGCAAATTCACCTAAATTTTTCCAAATTCTCTCGTTCTGACGGGCAGACAGAGGCGTCCGCCCCTACAAAGGGGTTGACGGTTCTGCCTCAGACGGCTCCCACGTTCACGCTTCCCTGTCGTCTCGGATGAACATGAGGATGAAGCTGACAAGCAGCAATCCGCAGCAGATCCAGATGGCGCGGATATCGGTGAACTCTGTCACGAGACTGCCGAGGCCCGCGCCTGCGGCGAAGACGAGAATGACGCCGAAATAGGTCTTTGTCGCGTCAAGCGATGCGCGGTTATGGCCGCGCAGATATTCGCCCAACGCCTCCGCCGCACAGCGGAGATTGCCGATGCACATGGTACTGGCATAGACATGGCCGTGGATTTTATGGAAGGTATGCACCTGCATGGCACATACGAACGAGACAAGTGCGTTTGCCAGCGGGTCGAGCGTGTGCGGCAGGAAGCCGACGGCGCACAAAAACACGATCTCCTGCAATAGCACCAGCTGCCGCCAGTGCAGCTGCCGGAAATTGCGGAAGCGGATATGGATGAACTCCGCCGCCATTGTCCCGAGTACGAAGGACAGAATCGGAATGAGATATTTCAGACACACGGCCCAGTCGCCCCGCAGGAGCGCTGCGCTCAGAAGCACGATGTTGCCGGTCTGCGCGTTGGCGAAGACCTGACCGCGGCTGATGTAGGTATAGGCGTCCTGAAAGCCGCCGGAGAGCGTGACGAAGACCGCTGCGCGGAAGGTATCGGACATCTGCCCGTGAAAATGATGACTGTGCTGCATACCGCACCTCGTTTGAGACATACTCGCGCCGGGAAGCGGCGCAAACGCCACATATTATATGTGATAAGCGAAAAAAAGTAAACCCTTTTTTGCAAAAAGCGCTTGACCTTGCAAGCATTGCAAAGTTTATCATGCAGCAAAAGAGCGGGGTGGAGGAATATCATGGAACTGGATCTGACAAGAGGAAGCGTTTTAAAAAATGTCGTGCGGTTTTCGCTGCCGTATCTGCTGTCTTATTTTCTGCAGACACTCTATGGCATGGCTGATCTGTTCATCATCGGACAGTACGCAGGCTTGGAGGCAACAACGGCAGTGTCCGTCGGCTCGCAGGTGATGCACATGCTGACCGTGATGATCGTGGGGCTTGCAATGGGCACGACGGTATCCATCGCGCAGTCTGTAGGCGCAAAAGACCACGCGCGCACCGCCGTTGGGACAGATCGAACAGATTGAAAGCGAGTCCTGCCGCCTGTTCTGGATCGGCCAGACGCTGCGCATCACGGATTGCAGCGAGTTGGAACTGCCGACCATCCAGCTTGCGCAGCGGCAGGCAGAGGCGCTGATTTTTCTTGGCAAGGTCGGCGTGAGCGTGTCGGAGGCACATCTGCGGGCGGGAAATTTTTCGCAGTACGACGGGATGTTCCTCGCGCTTGAACAGGAGGACATGTTCGAGGGCGACGTGACAGAGCTGGAACAGAGCCAGTGCGTGCGCGTCCGCTTCCGGGGCAGCCATCTGCAAGCACCGGAACGTATGCGCGTCTGCTTGCGTACATCGATGCGCACGCTCTGACCCCGGCGGGCTTTTCCCGCGAGATCGCAATGATCGACTACGGCCTGACCAGCGACCCTGAAAAATTCGTGACCGAAATCACCATCCCGGTGCACAGTTCCAAATAGACGGAATTTTTTTGCCTGAGGTGTTGTTTTATGCTGGATTTCGTTGTATACTGGAGGCTAGATAACAGCGGAAAACCGCATAATGGAGGTAATATACCATGTTTACAAAGCTGATCGACGCATTGAAGGCAACCCGCCGCACCATCGTCTTTACCGAAGGCCCTGACGCCCGTATTCTCGAAGCGGCAGACCGCCTCATCAAGGACGATCTGATGAACGTCATTCTCATCGGCAATGTTGACGAGGTTAAGGCCGCAGCAGAAAAGGGCGGCTTCGACATTGCAAAGGCCGAGATCATCGACCCGGCAACCTATGCCGGCATGGACGAAATGGTTCAGAAGATGGTCGAACTGCGCAAGGGCAAGATGTCTGAGGAAGACTGCCGCAAGGCACTCGCCAAGGGCAATTATTTCGGCACCATGCTTGTCAAGATGGGCAAGGCCGACGCACTGCTCGGCGGCGCGACCTATTCCACCGCCGATACCGTCCGTCCGGCGCTGCAGCTGGTCAAGACGAAGAAAGGCGCGCATCTGGTGTCCTCTTCCTTCATCCTCTTCCGCAAGGACAAGGACGGCAACGACGAAAAGTACTGCATGGGCGACTGCGCCATCAACATCGACTATCAGGATACCGTTGACAAGGCAACCGGCGAAGTGACCTTCACGGCCGCACAGAAGCTGGCTGAGGTCGCAGTCGAGTCCGCCCGCACGGCAGAGTTCTTCGGCATCGACCCGAAGGTCGCGCTGCTGTCCTTCTCGACGAAGGGCTCCGGCAAGGGCGGTACAGTCCAACTCAGCCACGATGCCACCATCGAAGCGCAGAAGCTCGCGCCCGAACTGGCAATCGACGGCGAAATGCAGTTTGACGCGGCTGTTTCCCCGGTCGTCGGCCAGCTGAAGTTCCCCGGCAGCAAGGTAGCAGGCTATGCCAACACCTTTATTTTCCCGTGCATTGAGGCTGGCAACATTGGCTACAAGATTGCCCAGCGCCTCGGCGGCTTCGAGGCTTACGGCCCCATCCTGCAGGGCCTGAACGCCCCCATCAACGACCTCTCCCGCGGCTGCAATGCCGACGAGGTCTACAAGATGGCCATCATCACCGCTGGTATGGCGTAAGCCCCTTTTGTATGCACTTCCCTCGTTTATTGTAGGGGCCGATGCCCACATCGGCCCGTTGGGAAGTTGCGAATTCGCCGCAGATTACCGTAAAAACGGTGCATTCTGCGCGGGCCGATGTGGGCATCGGCCCCTACGCACTCCGTCAAAGCCAAAACGCGAGTTTCGCTTGCGTTTTGGAGCGGAAGAAGGAAGCCGACAGGATTAGCATCCCTGCTTTGCAAGGATGCGTTCCGAAAGGCTTTCTTCTGACGAGGTGTCCTGCGCCACCTGAAAAACTTCGTGGGGATACTGCCATAAGGCAGCATCCCCACATCTTTGCCTATTTGTCTTTTTACCGGAGTATTTTTTCTTATGAAACTAACTGATTATCTGGGCGATAAGCCCTTCTGGCGCGTGACCGTGAAGCTGGCGATCCCGGTCGCGCTGCAAAACGTATTGACAAGTTCGTTCCAGCTGGTTGACACGCTGATGGTATCACAGCTGGGCGACGTGACGCTCTCCGCCGTCGGTATGGCGGCTCAGTGGGGCTGGCTGTGCGGCCTTCTGGGCTTCGGCCTTTGCTCTGGCATGAGCGTGTTCATCTCGCAGTATTGGGGTGTCAAGGATCTCAAGGGAATCCGGCGCGTGATGGGTATTGGACTCATGCTGGCGATGTTCGTCTCGCTCTGTTTTCTGGCCGTCGCGCTGGCGGCGCCCGCATGGGTCATCGGCCTGTTCAATCAGGAGCCTGCCGTCATAGAGACGGGCTGCCGGTATCTTCGCATCGTCTGTTTCTCCTACCCTGCTGTCGCACTGACATATCTGCTGTCCAACGTCCTGCGCGGCACAGAGCGCGTCCGTCTGCCGCTCTATGCCTCCATCGTCACGACCATTGCCAACGCTTTTGCAGATTATGGTCTGATTTTCGGTGCGTTTGGCCTGCCGAAACTCGGCGTAGAGGGTGCGGCCATTGCGACGTGCATTTCGTCGTGGCTGGGCCCGGTGCTGATTCTGATTTTCT
>ERZ1106976.2380-NODE-2380-length-16924-cov-10.572411_pt1 | contig 16924 bp, 18 predicted proteins | sample MGYA00403687_ERZ1106976 | MGnify/ENA primary metagenome ERZ1106976 (study PRJEB35170, sample SAMEA104062446) | human gut metagenome | biome: human gut; feature: human-associated habitat; material: faeces | place: Denmark | collected 2013-02-22 ... | reverse complement strand
TCTTCATATCTAACTCTTATACTTGGCGGAGAGGGTGGGATTCGAACCCACGGTAGGCTACAAACCTACGCCAATTTTCAAGACTGGTGCCATAAACCAACTCGACCACCTCTCCATTTAGTTGCTATTTATAGCAACCTTTTATATATTAACACAATTTATCCGTATTTGTCAATACATTTCTTACTGTTTTATTAATTCTAATAATCTTTCTAGTTCTTCATTTGTTGAATATTGAATTGTAATTGTTCCACTTCTTTTTTTTGCATTTAATTTTACCTTTGTTCCAAAAAAACTTTGGAATGAATCTTCTATATCTCTGTATATTGCTTCATATTTATTATCTTTTTTACTTCTTGCTTCTCTTGTATTTTTTACTTTTCTTTCTATGTCTCTTACCGTATCTCCATTTTCAATTATTCTCAATGCTGCTTTATATTGCTTTTCTACATCATCTATTGCCATTAAAGATCTACAATGGCACTCTAACAATTTTCCTTCCTCTGCTAACTTCATTATCCTTGGATCTAAATTCAATAACCTTACAGTATTAGCTAATGCACTTCTACTAATTCCAACCATATCAGCTAGTTCTTGTTGTGTCAATTCATATTCATCTAATAATTGCTTAAATCCTCTAGCCTTTTCTATTGGATTTAAATCTTCTCTCTGAATATTTTCTATTAATGCTATTTCTCTATTTTTTCTTTCGTCATTATCTCTTACTATACATGGTATTTCCGTTAATCCCGCAATTTTTGAAGCTCTCCATCTTCTTTCTCCTGCTACTATCATATAATAGTTGTCTTTTTTGTTTACTATTATTGGTTGAATTACCCCATACCTTTTAATTGATTTTGCCAAATCCTCTAAACTTTCACTGTCAAAGTGCTTTCTTGGTTGTTCTTTATTTGGCTCTATTTCAATCACTTTAATATTTTGTACTAATTCTTCGCCCTCTTTTAATATTTTTTCTTCTTCTGCCTGTGTTAATGGTTTATCACTAAACAATGCGTCTAGCCCTTTACCTAATCCTGTTTTTTTTGCCATTGTATTCACTTTCCTTTCTTTTTATTTTGCATGCTTTCCTTTACTATCATTTTCGTTTGCCTTCATCAACTCTTTAACAAATTTCTCATAACTTTTTGCTCCCTTTGACCTTGGATCATATACTGTAATAGGCATTCCATAGCTTGGTGCTTCACTTAATTTTACGTTTCTTGGAATAACTGTTTTATATACCTTGTTCTCAAAATATCTCTTAACTTCTTTAACAACTTGATTAGATAAGTTTGTCCTAATGTCAAACATAGTCAATAAAGCACCTTCAATTTCCAAACTTTTGTTTAGATGTCTTTTTACTAAATCTATTGTATTCATCAGTTGTCCAAGACCTTCCAAAGCATAGTATTCACATTGAACTGGTATTAAAACACTATCAGATGCGGTAAATGCATTTAATGTAATTAAACCTAATGAAGGAGGGCAATCAATTATTATGTAATCATAATTATTCTTTTTTGGATCTAATTTTTCTTTTAGTCTGTACTCTCTTTTCTCCATATTAACAAGTTGTACCTCTGCCCCTGCTAAATTTATATTTGAAGCACATATATCTAGATTTTTTATTTTAGTCTTTTGAATTGCTTCATTCAATTCTATATCTTCAATTAATAAGTCATACACTGAAATTTCTACTTCTTTATCTCCACCTACGCCACTTGTTGCGTTGCCTTGTGGGTCTGCATCTATCATTAATACTTTTTTTCCTTTTTTAGCTAAGATAGTGCTTAAATTTATTGCGGTAGTAGTCTTTCCGACTCCTCCTTTTTGATTTGCTATTGATATTACTTTTCCCAAATTGATTGCCTCCATTTATAAAAAATTTAATAATATAAAAATATTATTAATATGTCAATGAAATTTTTTAAAATATTTTATTTTTTTGTATCTTCTACATATTCTAAGCAATCGGCTCCTTTGCAGGTGTACCAGGCTTTCTAGGGTATTGCTTTGGTGTTTCCCTTACTTTTTTTATTAATATAATATTTCTAGAAATATCTGTACTAGGAAGTACCATTTTATCTACTTTTATTATTTCACCACCTAAAATATTTAGAGCTTTTTTTGATTGTTCTATTTCCTCATCTATGTTAGAACCTTTCATACAAATACATTTTCCGCCAACTTTTACTAATGGCATCATATATTCTAATAAGATATTTAATTTTGCTACCGCTCTTGAGGTGACTACATTGTAATGCTCTCTATGATTACAGTTTTTTCCTATTTCTTCAACTCTGCCATGTATCGCCTCTACATTATTAAGTTTAAGAGCATCTTTAACCTTTAATAAGAAATTTATTCTCTTGTTTAATGAATCTACTAGTGTTATTTTATTCTCCATTTTTGTTATTGCAAGTGGTATACCTGGAAATCCAGCACCTGTTCCAATATCAATTATTGTTTCTCCTTCTTCAATATATTTATTTATTGTTAAACTATCTATAAAATGTTTTAATATTACTTCATTTTCTTCTGTTATTGCGGTTAAATTAATTTTTTCATTCCATTCTAATAGTAATTTCATATATTGATAGAATTGTTTGCACATTTGTTCATCTATTTCAACATCAATTTTCCTTGATAATTCTATAATTGTTTTATTAAAGTTTTCCATTCTTAAATTTTTCCTTTCATTTGCTCTAAATATACTAATAATACTGATATATCAGCTGGTGAAACACCTGATATTCTGCTTGCTTGTCCTACTGATATAGGTTTTACTTTGTCTAATTTTTGTCTAGCCTCTAATCGTAATCCTTTTATTTCATCGTATCTTATTTTTTCTGGTATTACTTTATTTTCTAATTTTTTAAATTTTTCTACTTGCTCTTCTTGTAACTTTATATATCCTTCATATTTTATTTGTATTTCTACCTCTTCTTTTACTTCGTTTGGTAAATCTTCTCTTTCTATATCTATTGGTTGCAATATTTCATATGTAATTTCTGTTCTTTTTAGCAAATCAGCTAATTTTACACCTGTATCTATTGAAGAAGAATTAAATTTTCTTAATAATTGATTTACTTCATCAGTTGGCTTTATTGTTGTTTTTTTCAATCTATTTATCTCTTCTTCTATCATCTCTTTTTTATTTTTGAATTCATTATATCTTTTTTCACTTATTAAGCCTACCCTATATCCTATTGGTGTCAATCTTAAATCCGCATTGTCCTGCCTTAGTAGTAATCTATATTCTGCCCTTGAGGTCATCATTCTATACGGCTCGTTTGTCCCTTTGGTAACTATATCATCAATCAAAACACCTATATATCCATCTGATCTTTTTAAAATTAATGGAGTTTCCTTTTTTATTTTCAAACCTGCATTAATTCCTGCCACTAAGCCCTGAACAGCTGCTTCTTCATATCCAGATGTTCCATTTATTTGTCCTGCAAAAAACATTCCTTCTATTTTTTTATGCTCTAATGATAGCTTAAGTTCCATAGGATTTATACAATCATATTCTATAGCATATGCCGGTCTTGTAAATTCCACATTTTCTAAGCCAGCTATTGTTCTATACATCTCTATTTGCACGTCTTCCGGAAGTGATGAGCTCATTCCTTGCACATACATTTCTTCTGTATTTTCTCCCATAGGTTCTATAAATATTTGGTGTCTCTCTTTATCAGCAAATCTTACTACTTTATCTTCTATAGATGGACAATATCTTGGTCCTGTAGCATCTATTTTACCAGAATATAATGGTGAACGATATAAATTTTTCCTTATAACTTCATGAGTTTTTTCATTTGTATATGTTAAGTAACATGGCAACTGTTTTGTATCCTTGTCAATTTTGTCCTCTAGTGAAAAAGCTTCTGGATTAATATCTCCTTCTTGTATTTCCATTTTAGAAAAATCTACGCTTTTTCTATTAATTCTTGCAGGAGTCCCAGTTTTAAATCTAAATATTTCTATATTTAATCTTTTTAATACATCCGCAAGTTTAATAGATGGAAATACTCCATCTGGTCCACTATCATAATTGGTTTCACCTATATGTATTTTTCCCCTTAAATATGTTCCTGTCGCAATTATTACACATTCAACATTATAAATTGCGCCTACATTTGTCTCTATACTTTTTACCTTATCATTTTCTACACATATATCCACAATTTCTGCTTGTTTAAGAAATAGATTCTCTTGTTTTTCCAATGTATGTTTCATTTCTGCTTGATATTTTTTTCTGTCCGCCTGTGCTCTTAAAGAATACACAGCTGGTCCTTTTGATGTATTTAACATTCTTATTTGTGTAAAAGATTTGTCTATATTCTTGCCCATCTCTCCCCCTAGGCAGTCTAATTCTCTAACCAAATGACCTTTTGAACTTCCTCCTATGTGTGGATTACATGGCATATTTGCAACTGCTTCTAATGTAGTAGAAAATAGTAAAGTTTTTAGACCCATTCTTGCAGTAGCAAGTGCTGCTTCACATCCAGCATGGCCTGCGCCAATAACTGCTATATCATATTTTCCTGCATCATATTTCATATATACATTCTCCTTTTTTCATTAAACCCCTTATTTAAGCCGTTTTCCATGAAACAGAAACACGGTTTTGTACAAACACTATTTTTATCAATATTTATATTTTTTATTATTTAGTCCATTATATTTAAAAATGTTTTGTCTTTTTGTCAAATAACGCCACTTTTGTTTTCAACATTTTCCTTTGTATCCCTACTCTTGCAAGACTTTACCTATAGGTTAAATTTTATTTTCCAAGACAAAATTTAGAAAAAATTTCGTTTATAATATCTTCTGACACATTATCGCCTGTTATCTTACTTAAATCTTCTAATATTTGCTTTATATATATTGCAATAATATCTATTGGCATATTTTCATCAATTGTTTTTATAGCGTTAATAACATTTTTTATTGCCATACTTATCTGATTCTTGTGCCTAATGTTTGTTATAACCGTTTCTTCTCCTTTTTCTATCTCCTCAAAATCAAACATTTCTGTTATCGCATCATATAGTTCATTTAAGCCATTTTTTGTTTTAGTAGATATCTTTATTGTCTTTTTATTTAAACTGGCTATTTTTTTATTCTCGTCGTTCATTTTATCTTCCTTATCTATTTTGTTTAATAAGATAATGGCATTTTTATTTTTTATTAATTCCAATATTTTTTCATCATCTTCTTCTAAATTATTTGAATTATCAAAAATTGCAATTATTAAGTCTGATTCATCAATTAAATTTATAGCTTTTTCTACTCCAATTTTTTCTATTTTATCACTTGTATTTCTTATTCCAGCTGTATCTACAATTTTTATAGGAATTCCATTTATAGAAATATACTCTTCTATTGTATCTCTTGTTGTACCTTCTATTTCACTAACAATAGCTCTGTCTTCCTTTAACAGTAAATTCAAAAGCGACGACTTACCTGTATTAGGTTTTCCAATTATAACTGTTTTTACTCCATCTCTTAATATTTTACCATTATCAAAACTTTTTTCTAAATGTTCTAATTCTTCTTTTACAGATTTTAATTTTTTTTCAACACTCTTCTGTGTAACATTTTCTATATCATACTCTGGGTAATCTATTGTTGCTTCTATGTCTGCCATTATGTCTAATAGTTGTTTTTTTATCAGATTTATTTCCTTTGAAAGTCCTCCCTTAAGTTGATTTATAGAAGCTTTTGCTTCTCTACTTGTTTTTGAATTAATCAAATCCATGACAGATTCTGCTTGCGCTAAATCCATTCTTCCATTTAAGAAAGCCCTTTTTGTAAATTCTCCTGGTTCAGCCAATATAGCCCCATTTTTTATACATAATTCTAAAATTTCTTTTTCTACAACGATTCCCCCGTGAGAATTAATTTCGCACATATCCTCTGTTGTATAGCTTTTTGGACTTTTAAAGTATGAAACTAAAACCTCATCTATTTTTTCATTAGTTTCTTTATTTACTATGTATCCATATTTAATAGAATAACCTTTTATTTTATCTATATTTTCTTTTTTAGCAGGTTCAAATATTTTGTCTAAAATATCAAAACATTCTTTTCCGCTCATTCTTATTATACCTATTCCTCCTGCTCCCATTGCAGTTGATATAGCAGCAATTGTATTCATTATTATCCTCCTAAAAAAGTCAAAGTTAGAAATAGTGTTAAAACTAAAATCTGAACTTTGACTTCTGATTTTTATTATTTATTTTTTGATATAACTATTTTTCTATAAGGTTCTTCTCCCTTACTAAATGTTTTTACTTTCTCATTATTTTGTAATCTAGTATGTATTATTTTTCTCTCATATGCTGGCATTGGTTCTAGCATTATAGTTTTTCCTGTTTTTATTACAGTTTTTGAAATTTTGTCTGCTAAATCCTCTAAAACCTTTTTTCTTTTTTCTCTATAACCTGCAATATCTAATATTATTCTTACCTTTCCCATTACATTTTTATTAGCAATTGTAGACATTACTATCTGTATTGAATTTAAGGTTTCTCCTCTATAGCCTATTAGCTTACTTGAATCATTTCCCTTTAATTCAACATTTATGTCATTTCCATTTACCTTTATATCATAATCAAAATCTTCAAATTTTGTAGAGAATTCATCTAAAAAAACTGTTAAATTCTTTTTTGCTATTTCTATTTGCTCTGGAGTAATTTGATTAACATGTTCTTGCATTGGAGCATAATGTTCTTTTACATCTTTTAATGTTAGCTCCACTTTTACCACTCTTGGTGCTAAAATACTAAAGAAGCTTCTTTTTTCTGCATTTTCTAATACCTTTATGTTTACTTTATCCTTTGATACATTTAGTTGTTTTAATCCATTTTCTATTGCTTCTGCTGTAGTTTTTCCCTCTGCTATTACGCTATTCATTTTCAATTTCCTCCTTTTGATTTATAAATTTATCTATAATTAATCTTTCAATTATCATTAATACATTACTTATAAACCAATATAACGCTAATCCTAAAGGAGCTATAATTGCTATTAATACAGACATTATTGGCATCATATATGACATATTATTATTCATTTGTTGCATCATTTCCATTTCGTCTGGTTGTTTTTCTTCTTTTATGTTATCTTTATCGTTCGCTTCACATAACAATTTTTTCTCTTTTTTTGTATTATTTTTATTACTCATCTTTGTTGTTAATTTTATTGAAATTATAGAAGAAATAACATACAGTATTGGAATTATATATACCTTATAATCATCCAAGCTTTGTGTTGGTACTTTACTTAAATCTAATCCTAAGAATTCCATATTTATATATACTTTTGGATCTTCTGCCGCTTTTTTATTTATTATTGCTATTTCTGTATATGAAGAATTTGTTCCATCTTCTTTTAGCTCTTGAGCATATTTTTCTATTATTTCCGGATTAATTTTTTTCATATATGTTAGAGGCTTACTTACAAGCCAAAATACAGATAATATTATTACTATTTGTAAAATCCCACTAAGGCAACCACTAAATGGCCCCATTTTTTCTCTTTTATATAACTCTATTGTCTCTTGATTTAATCTTTCCGGATTTGACCTGTATTTTTCCTGTATTTCTTTCATTTCTTTTTGCAGTTTAGCATTTTTCTTTAATGCTTTTTGCTGTTTTATTGTTATTGGTATTAAAATTATTCTAAGTAATACAGAAAAGACAATTATTGCAATTCCATAATTATTAAATATTCCATACAAAAAATTTAACACGTAGCCAAATATTTCTGAAATAAAACCCATATTTACTATCATTCCTTCCTTAGGCATGAATTTTTTTAATATATTTAATTTTTTACTACTTTAAAGGGTCATATCCACCTTTTGAAAATGGATTACACTTTAAAATTCTGATTATTCCTAAACAAACTCCTCTAATTGAGCCATACTTTTCTATTGCTTGTTTTGTATATTCTGAACAAGATGGATAATACTTACACCTAATTCCTGTAGAACTGATTAATGGTGATAGCCTTTTTTGATAAAATAAAATCATCTTTATAAATATAGCTTTCATTCCATTATTCCTGCCTTGCTAAAAATATTTTCCATATCTTTTTTTATAGTGTGAAAGTTCAATTCATCTATTTCAGTGTTTTTATTCCATAGAAATACTATATTATTTCCTTTTTTTATCTTATTTTCAATTAGTCTATAATTTTCTTTTATTTTCCTCTTTATGTTATTTCTTTTAACTGCGTTACATAATTTGGAACTAATTGCAATTCCTATTAAGTTTTCATTGAGTTTGTTCTTAGAAATATAAATAAGAATTTGTTTTCCCGCGTACATCTTTCCTTTTGTTAACACATTTTTAAACTCATAATTTTTTCTTAATGTTTTCTTTTTTTTCATAAAATCACTCAAATTCTATATTTTCTATTTCAAAAAGGTCACATTCACGTGACCTTTTCTCTTACGCACTTATTTTTTTTCTTCCTTTTGCACGTCTTGCCTTTAATATTTTTCTTCCTGATGCTGTTTTCATTCTTTTCATAAAACCATGTTCTTTTTGTTCTTGTCTTTTTTTAGGTTGATATGTTCTTTTCATTTTTGCACCTCCTGCATATTATTTCTCTATCGTAATAGATATATTTAACTTTATTTTCACAAGTAGTATAATTATATAACACTTAATATGAATATGTCAATATTTAGAAGTAACTTTTCACAATTTTTAAAAGTTTTCCACATTTATTTATTTTATGTATTGACTATTTTGTTACATTTTTGATATGATAGAAAAACAGTAGGGCAACAAGACTTTTCTAGATTTTTGTTTTTACTATTTTATAATAATAAATTTATTTACACACAGAGTTATCAACATTTGTGGATAACTCTGTGGATAACTGGAAGGATTGAAAAAGAAATGCAGAGGGAAGAATTAGATGAATTTTTAGAAAAAACAAAAGAATTGTTAAAAGGTGAAGTTACAAAAATATCTTATGAGACATGGATTAAAGATTTAGAATTGCAAAGTATGGATAATAACACTATCATTTTAGTAGCACATACACAATTCCAAAAAGATTCCATAATGTCACGTTATTATGAATTATTCAAAAACACTTTTAAATATTTAACAAACAAAGAATGGGATATTACAGTTATATTAAATGAAGATAATGAAGATGAGCAAGAATCATCTATATCACAAGTAGGACAATACACTCAAACTTTAAATTCTAACTTAAATCCTAAATATACGTTTGAAAGTTTTGTTGTTGGAAATAACAATAGATTTGCACATGCTGCTGCGTTAGCTGTAGCAGAAGCTCCTGCCACATCATATAATCCACTTTTTTTATATGGTGGCGTTGGTTTGGGCAAAACTCATTTAATGCATGCTATTGCAAATGAAATATTAGTACATAATAAAAATACAAGTATATTATATGTTACTTCTGAAAAATTCACTAATCAATTAATTAATGCAATTAAAGATAATAAAAACGAACAATTCAGAAATAAATATAGAAATATAGATGTATTGTTAATAGATGATATTCAATTTATTGCAGGTAAAGAAAGAATTCAAGAAGAATTTTTTCATACTTTTAATGCGCTTCATGAAAGTGGTAAACAAATAGTTATATCTAGTGATAGGCCTCCTAAAGATATTAATTTTCTAGAAGATAGATTAAAGTCAAGGTTTGAATGGGGTCTTATTGCTGACATTTCAAATCCAGATTATGAAACACGTTTAGCTATTTTAAGAAAAAAAGCACAATTAGATAATATTATTATAGATGACGATATTTTATCCAACATTGCTACAAAAATAGATTCTAATATAAGAGAATTAGAAGGTACATTAAATAAATTAATTGCTAAAGCTTCTTTAATCAATAGTCCAATAACTATGGAGATGGCTGAAAAAGCAATTAATGATGTTGTTACTCAAAAAGAAAAAGTACTTTCAATAGAATTGATACAAGAAACAATTTCTAAATATTTTAATATTACTGTTAATGATTTAAAAGGAATAAAAAGGTCTGCTGATGTAACATTTCCTAGACAAATTGCAATGTATTTATGTAGAAGTGTTGCTGGACAACCATTGACAGTGATAGGAGCTAAATTTGGAAAAAGAGATCATACTACAGTTTTACACGCTTGTAATAAAATCGAGAATGAAGTAAAAGAAAATCCAAGCACAAAAAGAATTGTGGATAGTGTTAAAAACTTGCTTACATCAGACAAATAATTCATATATAAATAACTATATGGTTTTTTCAAAAATTTGTGTTTGATAAAATTGTGTTTGCAAAAAAAATTGCTTTCTCTTCCTACGGAAACAATGCATTAGATATTCACATATAATTGTTAATTGTTTGTATAAAACTTGTTAATATTAAACTTACTCACAAAATAATTTTCACACTGTAGATAACTTTATTAGTTTTCCACGAAATTATTAACATTGTTTTTCTTAAGGAAATAAGATATGCACAGGGTTTTCCACATAATCCACATAACCTACTATTACTACTACTAAAAATATTAAATTATATTATAATAAGGAGACGATAAAAATGAAAATAGTTTGTGAAAAGGAAAATATCCTTAAAGCTATTAATTCCGTAACAAAAGCTGTTGCTAGTAAAACTACAATGCCTATATTAGAAGGAATTTTAATTCAAACTAATGATAATGATATAAAGTTTACAACATATGATTTAGAAATGGGGATAGAATATATTATTAATGAAGCACAAATAATAGAACAAGGTGCTACTGTTGTAAATAGTATAATGTTTAGTGAAATTATAAGAAAATTACCAGATACAGAAATAAGTATATCTTTAGATAAGAATAATTTACTAATAATAGAATGTGAAGGTTCATTATATAAATTAGCAACAATGAATCCAGAAGAATTTCCAGAACTTCCAAAGATAGATGTTGAAAATTCTATAGAATTAGAACAAAAATCTTTAAAAGAAATGATAAGAAAAACTATTTTTGCTGTTAGTACAGAAGAAAATAGACCAATTTTTACAGGATGCTTATTTGAAATTAAAAATAATAGATTAAATGTTGTTGCTGTTGATGGATTTAGATTGGCATGGAAAACTAAAGCTTTAAAAGAAGCAGTAAAAGATTTTGTTGCTGTAATACCAGGCAGAACTTTAAATGAAATAAATAAAATTTTATTAGACTCTTTTGATATAGTAAAAATAGGAGTAAATAAAAATCAAGCATTATTTGAAATGGAAAATTGCAAAATTGTAACAAGATTATTAGATGGGGAATTTTTAAATTATTCAAGTGTTATTCCAGAAAACTGGGAAACAAGGATAAGGGTAGATAGAAAAAATATTCAAGACTGTTTTGAAAGAATAAGTTTGATTTCTGCATCAGCAATAGAAAAAGAAAAAAAATATCCTGTTAAAGTATGTGTGGATATAGGTAAAGTTATAATATCTTGTACAAATCAAACAGGAGATGCAAAAGAAGAAATTTATTGTGCTACAGAAGGACAAAACCTAGAGGCAGGATTTAATCCTAAATATTTCTTGGATGCGTTACGTGCAATAGATGACCCAGAAATATATGTTGATTTTGGTACAAGTATTTCACCATGTATTATAAGACCTATTGATGATGGAGATTATATATATATGATTTTACCAATAAGAATGAAGGAATAATATGCACATAAACAAAGTAGAATTACATAATTTTAGAAACTATGAGAATCAAGAAATAAAATTAAAAAAAAATATAAATGTTTTTTATGGAGATAATGCACAGGGCAAAACTAATATTTTAGAAGCAATTTTCTTATGTGCTTTTGGAAAATCTTTTAGAACAACACGAGAAAAAGAGCTTATTAAATTAGGTGAAGAAAATGCTAGGATAAAAGTTGAGTATTCTAAAAAAGACAGAGATGGAAACATTTTAATTTGTATTTCTGATAAAAAGCAAATTTTAGTAAATGGTGTAAAAATTAAAAAATTAAGTGAGCTATTAGGTAAAATAAATATTGTTATATTTACACCAGATGATATTAATATATTAAAAGGAACTCCTGCACTAAGAAGAAGATTTTTAGATATGATGATAGGACAATTAAGACCAAATTATGTATACATTCTAAATATGTATAATAAAACATTAGAACAAAGAAACAATTATTTAAGACAGATAAGACAAGAGGGAAAAGCAGAGAGTTTATTGGAAATATGGGATGAAAAGCTAGTTGAATATGGTAATATAATAAGTAATTATAGAAGAGAGTTTATAAATAAAATTATAGAAAAGATAAACATAATACATAAAAAAATAACAAATGATAATGAAAAAATTGATATTATTTATACATCTTGTTGTGAAAATAAGAAAAATTATATGGATTTATTAACACAAAGAAGAAAATTAGACATTATAAAAGGATATACAACAAAGGGGATACATAGAGATGATTTCGAGGTATACATAAATAACAAAGAATTAAGTATCTATGGATCTCAAGGGCAAAATAGAACAGCAATATTATCGCTAAAATTGTCTGAATTACAAGTGATTCATGATGAAATTGAAGAAGAGCCAATTTTACTATTAGATGATTTTATGTCAGAACTAGATATAAAAAGAAGAAGAAATTTTTTGAATAATATAAATAATACACAAGTAATAATAACTTGTGCAGAAAAAATAAACTTTATTAATGAAAATGTGGATTATTACTTGTATCAAGTAAAAAAAGGAGAGATAATTTAGTGTATTTGCATATAGGAAAAGATACCTTAATAGATACCAATGGAATTATAGCTATTCTAAATATAGAAACACTAGAAAAAAAAGAAAATTTAGAAAATATTTGCAAAAATATAAATATTAGTGATAAGATAATAGATGTATCAGAAAAAAATAAAAAATCACTAATAATAACAGTAGAAAAAAATGAAACAAGAGGATATATTTCTAACATATCCACAAGCACCTTAGAAAGAAGGACTAATAAAATTGGAGGTATAAAGTAATGGAAAAATACGAGCATAAATATGGAGCAGATCAAATACAGGTTCTAGAAGGATTAGAAGCAGTAAGAAAAAGACCAGGAATGTATATTGGTAGTGTTTCTGTAAGAGGATTGCATCATTTAGTATATGAAATTGTAGACAACTGCGTAGATGAAGCTTTAGCAGGATACTGTACAGAAATAAATGTACAAATAGAGCCTGGGAATATAATAAGTGTACAAGATAATGGTAGAGGAATTCCAGTAGATATACATCCGAAAACAAAAATATCAGCAGCAGAAACGGTATATACTAAATTACATGCAGGAGGAAAATTTGGTGGAGATAGTGGTTATAAGGTTTCTGGGGGATTACATGGAGTTGGAGCATCTGTTGTAAATGCTTTATCAACATGGGTAGAAGTTACTATTCAAAGAGATGGTGGCATATATGAGATGAAGTTTGAAAGAGGAAAAACAATAGAACCATTAAAGAGGATAGGAGATTCTGATAAAACTGGTACGAAAGTAAGATTTTTAGCTGATGATACAATATTTGAAACACTTGAATATGAATATGAAGTATTAGAAAATAGATTTAGAGAAATGGCATTTTTAACAAAAGGTTTAAAAATTACAATAGAAGATTTAAGAGAAGAAACACCGAAAAAGGCAGAATTTCACTATGAGGGTGGATTAAGTTCATTTGTAGAATTTTTAAATAAAAATAAAGAAAAGATAAATGCTAAACCAATATATATAGAAAAAGATGGAGAGGTTCCAATTGAAATAGCTATACAATATACAACTGCATATTCAGAAAATATATATTCTTTTGTTAATAATATTAACACAATAGAAGGGGGAACACACTTAGAGGGATTTAAAAGAGCTCTTACCAAAACATTTAATGATTATGCAAAGTCACATAATTTAATAAAGGAAAAAGACGGAAACTTACAAGGAGAAGATATAAGAGAAGGAATAACTGCCGTTATTTCAGTTAAAGTAAAAGAACCACAATTTGAAGGGCAAACAAAGACAAAATTAGGTAATAGTAATGTTACAGGAATAGTACAAAGTGTTGTTAATGAGGAATTTTCAGCATATTTAGAAGAAAATCCAACAGTAGCAAAATCAATATTAGAAAAATGCATAAGTGCCTCAAGAGCAAGGGAGGCAGCAAGAAAAGCTAGAGAATTAGTAAGAAGAAAAAATGCATTAGAAACTTCTACACTACCAGGAAAACTAGCAGATTGCAGTGAAAAAGATGCCGAAAATTGTGAAGTATATATAGTTGAGGGAGATTCAGCTGGAGGTAGTGCAAAACAGGGAAGAGATAGAAAATTTCAAGCTATTTTACCTTTATGGGGTAAAATGCTTAATGTTGAAAAAGCAAGAGCAGACAAAATATATGGAAATGATAAATTGAATCCAGTTATATTAGCAATTGGTGCTGGTATAGGTGCTGATTTTGATATAACAAAAATAAGATATGGAAAAGTAATAATAATGGCAGATGCCGACGTTGATGGTGCACACATTAGAACATTGCTTTTAACATTTTTCTTTAGATATATGAGACCGTTAATAGAAAATGGGAATGTTTATTTGGCGCAACCACCATTATACAAATTGTCTAAAAAAGGAATGACAGATATATATTGCTATACAGATGAAGATTTAGATGAATCTTTTAAAGAATTAGCAGAAAAAGGTATTGCAAGAGATCAAATTAATATTCAACGATACAAAGGTTTAGGTGAAATGAACCCAGAACAATTATGGGAAACAACAATGAACCCGGAAACAAGAATATTAGTAAAAGTAAAACTAGAAGATGCAATAAAAGCAGATGAAATTTTTACAATTTTAATGGGAGATGATATTGGCCCAAGAAGACAATTTATAGAATCAAATGCAAAATTCGTTAAAAACTTAGATATATAACGGAGAATAAGAAATAGCAAGGAATATTACCTTGCTATTTCTTATCGATAAAGCTAGTATTAATCTTCAGCTAAAACTAATATACCTAACTTTTAACCTAATATACATTACTGCATAAATAAGCTATTCACCAAATATATTAATCAGTTGCTCGACTATTAATGCACCAATAATAACCATATTCATCCACGAAGGGACTAAAAATGACCACTATAAAATACAAGAATAATCTTAACTTCGAATATATTGCATATATTACAACCATATATTAAAAATATAAAAAAATACAATATAGCTTACATACAAACAATATACTCTCGTCGCCGACTTATAATAATCTAAAGTTATTAAACCATTATAAATCTTTGCTCGAATAATATAAAACTCAAAAAATAAATCCCATATTACTCTTAGTTCAACTAATATTAACCTTATGCTAATGTTATGTCTAATTTAATTTTTTTTATACATAAAAATAAAATAAAATAAAATGTCGAAAAATGGAATACGAAAAACATTGACTAAAAGCACAAATTATTGTAATCTAATTATAGTTAAAATTTATATTTTTAATTCTATAAAAAAGGAGGTTTATGAAAAAAAATAATTCTATTCAAGAATGGTTGCCTTTTGAAAGAATATTAAAAAATGGAATTATAAAATTAAAAAATAATTCTTACTTTAAAAAAATAAGCATACTGTAAATGAGTAATAAGAAAATAAGGAGAAAATAGTGAGGTTTATTAGCGCAGGTATAACAGATATTGGAGTGGAATCAACAGTAATCAGAGTGGTAGATAATATAGTTCATATATTAAGGCCAGGTAAAATAACAAAAGAAGATATGGAAAAATTGGGTATAAAGGTAGAAGTAGAAAAACAAATAATGGAAGAATGCAAACCTGATGAAAAGGTAATGTCACCAGGAATGAAATATAGGCATTATGCCCCAAATACAAAATGCTTGCTTGTTTATAGTAGTGATAACGAGAAACTTATAAATAAAATAAATGAAGAAATAGAATTAGAAAAGAATGTTTTAGTTTTAGGAAGAACAAGTAATTTAGAAAAGTATAAAACAAAAAATAAACTAGATATGGGAGAAACTCTGGAAGAAATAAGTCAAAACATTTTTACACTCTTAAGAAAAGTAGATTCATATAATGTGAATTTAGTAATTATTGAAGGAGTAGAAAAGAAAGGCTTAGGACTTGCAATAATGAACAGATTAATTAGAGCATGCGAGCACAATTATATAGAGATTTAATAGGCGGATTATAATCCGCCTAAAATTTTGCCTAAAATCTAGAATTTTCTAAGTAAATACTTGACAAAATACAAAAAATAGTGTAAAGTAATATAGCATTACGTTTTTAGAATGAAATATAATGCAAATACACCAATGAAAAGTGGGAAATACAAGTATCCCTAAATAAAAAGTAAAAGGAATAGTAATATGGAGAAAAATGTTAAAGTAAGTATGCTTTGCGAAGTGTATGGAAATTTATTAACTAAAAAACAATTATCAATTTTGCAAGATTACTATGACAAAGACTTATCTCTATCAGAAATAGCACAAAATCAAGAAATAACAAGGCAGGCGGTTAGAGATATAATAAAGAAGGGAGAGAATAAACTTTTCGAATTGGAAGAAAAGCTTGGAATTATGAAAAAGACATTTAAACAAGAAGAAAAAATAGCAATTATATTATCAGAGCTTACAAAAATTCAAAAAAGAAGTACAGACAAACAAGTTGCAGAAATCTTAACACACGTAAAAAAAGAACTAAACTGTTTAGTTTAATCTTAAGATAAAACAAATTAGAAGCGAGTATAGAAAGACAGTTAAACTAAAAATTTTATGTGAAGACTAACACAACTAGACGAAGCTTATAATTAGTTTGGAGGGGTAATATGGCATTTGAAGGACTATCTTCAAGACTACAAGCAATTACAAG
>ERZ1106976.2376-NODE-2376-length-16941-cov-4.274606_pt1 | contig 16941 bp, 18 predicted proteins | sample MGYA00403687_ERZ1106976 | MGnify/ENA primary metagenome ERZ1106976 (study PRJEB35170, sample SAMEA104062446) | human gut metagenome | biome: human gut; feature: human-associated habitat; material: faeces | place: Denmark | collected 2013-02-22 ... | reverse complement strand
ACTGACGAAAAAATCTCTTTGCCGTCTATGTACACTGAATTATTAGAGGTCCCCTGAATCGTTGACTTTTACAATCGGCTAATTAAGAAGTATTTGGAAAGGGCGCTTTCGCAAAGCGGAAGCTGTGGTTGTAATGATTATGATATATGAATTTTTAGCGGACGGGTTTGAAGAAGTAGAGGCGCTCACGCCTCTGGATATGTTGAGGCGCGCGGGCGCGGATATAAAAACCGTCAGTATAACCGATTCAAAGGAGGTTACAGGAGCTCACGGAGTTGCGGTAAAAGCAGATATGCTTATTTCTGAGGCGACAGAGCTTCCTGAGCTTGTCGTTCTTCCGGGAGGAATGCCGGGGGCGAAGAATCTGAGAAACTCGGACGCGGTATGCCGTATCGTTACAGAGACTTGGAAGAAGGGTGGCTTTATTGCCGCTATATGCGCAGCCCCTTTTATTTTGGGAGAACTGGGGCTTCTTAACGGTAAGAGAGCAACCTGTTATCCCGGCTTTGAAAAGTCGTTGACAGGAGCGGAAGTTTCCTCGGAAAAGGTTGTAAGAGACGGAAAAATTATTACTGCTGCGGGAATGGGAGTGGCGCTTGCATTCGGAGCGGAGCTTGTTTCGGTATTGTATGGCGCTGAAACGGCGAATAAAATAATGAAGTCGGTTATTGCAGTATGAGGTTGTATATGACAAATTGTCTGCAAATATGCTGAAAGGAGCGGCTGTATGACGGGATTAAAATTTGAAAAAAACAGAATCAGAGAAGAAATGCTGAAAAAACGGCTTGATATTCCGGCGGAAATAAAAGCCGCCGGCGATGCAGCTATGGCGGCAAGGCTTGTCTCTCTTGTCTCATTTCGCTTTGCGGAGGTTATTCTGTTTTATTCTCCGATAAAAGGAGAGCCCGATATTATGTCTGCTGCTGAGATTGCCTTGAATGCGGGGAAAAAGATTGCTTTTCCCACATGCAATCCCGCAACCTCTGTAATGAAATATAAAATAATCGGATCCCTTTTTGAACTGAGGGAAGGAACCTATGGCATTCCGGAGCCTCCCGAGACGGCAGAAAGCTATCTTCCTTCTCCCTTTAAGCATGATATTTGTATTGTTCCGGCGGTTTGCTTTGACAGAAGCGGTTATCGGATCGGTTACGGGAAAGGCTATTACGACCGTTTTCTTTCTGAGTTCGGAGGAACTGCTGTCGGTTTTACGATGGAATGCTTGCTTTGTGAGAAGCTTCCAAGAGGAAAATATGACAAGGCGGTGAATCTGATTATTACCGAGAAGGGTGTGATTACTCCCTGATGAAGGTTAAAGCGTCGCTTTCTTCTCCGTTTTTTGTTCTGATTATATATATTCTTGCTCTTGCGTCGGGATTTTTGCAGAGCAAGCTTCTGGAATCCGAGAATAATATATATCTTTCAGTCATTATTCTTCAAATACTCATTTTTATCATTCCCGCAATTGTTTTCTGCCGGTTAAAGGGCGTGGGATATTCTATGAAGCTGAATATAAAGCTTTTTTCTCCGGGAAAGCTGGGCTGCGTCATCATGTCGGCGCTGGTGCTTATATGCGGCTCGGTATTGATTCGTTTTGCACAAATATATGTAGGCGGTCTTGATGCTTTCAGCTTTTCAATGTTTGATTCCTATCTTGCCTCTGCTTCCTCTGGAAATTTTCTCTTTACGGCGATGGCTTTTGTTGTTATGCCGGCGATAACGGAGGAATTTGTATTCCGCGGTGTCCTTTTAACGGAATATAATGAGGACGGCTTCGGTGCGATTACCGCTTCGATGATTTCGGCGCTTTTATCGTCGATGATCTTTTTCAGCCTGGAAAAGCTTCCGATCTATTTTTTTGCCGGGCTGATATATTGTATGATAACCTATGCCACCGGTTCCTCTCTTACTGCCTTTTTGACTCATATGATTTTTAATTTCTATGGGATTTTTGCGGAAAAATATGTTCTTAAGGCGATAGTCAATCCGTCAAATAAAATAATCAGTATTTTTACTTTTTCTCTGTTGTTTCTTATTCTTTCTTTTATCATGTTCAGTGAGTTTGAACATATACTGAGAAAAATGGGAATGAATGGTGTCCCTACACCGTCTTACCGGTTAAAGAAAACGGATGACGGCAAAACGCCCGATATAGCGGCGACTGAAGCCGCCGAGGAGAAAGAAACGGGCAGGGCGGTTATCAGCGATAGGACACGAATGAATATTGAAGCATTTTTTTCACCGACTTTTTTGTTATGCATCTTGTTTTTTGCGGTTGCAATATTCGGATTTGCATAAATAAGCAAAAATAATACGGCTAATCTCCGTCGCCGCATGCATATGGCGGGAAAGGTGTGATTTTTGATGAACAATAACAATAAGGGCTATTCGGAACGGGAGCGCAGAGCTTCCGGAACCGCTGCAGGTCATAGTTCCGGTGCTAACCGGCAGGGCGAAGCTAATACAAGCCGACGGACGCAGAATCTGTCCCGTCAAAATTTTGCCGGCGATACCAACAGACAGGCGCCACGCACTTCGACGGGCGGTAATGCTTCTCGTTCCGTCAGCGCTTCCCAAAGAACGGGAGCGGTGCAGCAGAGTCGTCAGACGGCAAAAAATACTGCCGGACAGAAAAAAAAGACCGTTACCCGAAAAACGCAGCCTCAAAGAAATCGCATCGTTGAGGATAAATATGACGAGGGAACGGGAAATACCACGGTTACAAGCCTTATCAAGGCAGTTATATATATTATGTCGATCCTTGTGGTATCCGGTTTTTTGTCGTATTTTATTATCTCGGTCGGAAACGATGTGTTTGCCTTCGTAAAAAATGATGAACAGATAACAGTAACGATCGGAGAAGACACAAATATAAAAGCTCTCGGAAAGCTTCTTGAGGAAAACGGCGTGATCAAATACGCAAATATGTTTGATTTGTACGCCAAGGTAAGAAAAAAGCATCCTGACCTTGAGGCAGGAGAATATAACGTTTCTCCTTCTATGAGTTATGATCAGCTTATCGCAGTGTTTGCCAAGCAGACGGCTTCCGAACGGACAACAGTAGTTGTTACTATTCCGGAGGGAAAAACGGTAGATGAAATTATAGACCTGCTTGTGAATAAGTATGGACTCAGCAGCGAAGGGGAGCTTAAGGATGCGATTCAGTATTTCGATTTTGACTATTGGTTTGTCAAAGAGCTTGACACCTCCAAATTAAGAGCGGGAAGAAAATACCGTCTTGAAGGGTATCTGTATCCCGACACATATTATTATTATTCCGATGCAAGCGCCTCAACTATTCTTTATAAAATGCTTGATAACTTTGACAAAAAGGTAAAGAATATTTTCAAGGATGATACAAAGGTGCCGGGAGAAAATTATATTGAGAAAGTGCAGTATCTTTGTGGGGAGTATGATATGACCTTTGACGATATGGTGATACTTGCTTCCATGATACAGATGGAGTCAAAATATACTGTTGAGTTCGGAGATATATCGTCGGTATTCCACAACCGTCTTGCCAATCCCTCTCAAACAAACGGGAAACTTGAGAGTGACGCGACGCTTCAGTATATGCTTGAAAAACGTACGGAGTCTCTTACAGAGGAGCACAAGCAAATCGACAGTCCTTATAACTCCTATCTGTATGCTGGACTTCCGCCAGGACCGATTTCCAATCCTGCGCAAACGGCCATAATTTATGCGCTTTATCCTAACAGTACAAAGTATTATTATTTTGTGGCGGGAAACGACGGTTATTCTTTATTTGCAGAAACTTATAAACAGCATCTAAAGAATATCGAAACCGTTAATGCTGGTAAGTGAATTATCACAAATTGTAACAAAATTGAAAATAAAAGCTTCTTTCTATTGCATAGAAAGAAGCTTTATAGTAAAATATAACTTTAGAAAGCAGTTTTTCAGGAAAATTATTAATAATCAAGGAGTTAACAATTATGTCAGTAAAAGTTGCTATTAACGGCTTCGGTCGTATCGGTCGTCTTGCTTTCCGCCAGATGTTTGACGCGGAAGGTTATGAGGTTGTTGCCATTAACGATCTTACCAGCCCCAAGATGCTTGCGCATCTTCTTAAATATGATACTGCTCAGGGCCCTTACTGCGGTAAAATGGGGGAAAATAAGCACACGGTGGAATACAAGGATTCCGTACTCGGAGAAGATGGAAAAACCGTTGTTGTTCCCGGTTCTATCACTGTGGACGGAAAAGAAATTACTATATATGCTTGCCCCAAAGCAGCGGATCTTCCTTGGGGAGAGCTTGGAGTAGACGTTGTTCTTGAATGTACCGGTTTCTACTGCTCTAAGGAGAAATCTATGGCTCATATTCAGGCGGGTGCAAAGAAGGTAGTTATCTCGGCTCCTGCCGGAAACGATCTGAAGACCATTGTTTACAATGTCAATCATAACATCCTTACCAAGGACGATCAGGTTATTTCCGCCGCTTCCTGCACAACAAACTGCCTTGCTCCTATGGCTAAGGCACTTAACGATGCCTATCCGATTCAGAGCGGTATCATGACTACCGTTCATGCCTATACCGGCGACCAGATGATTCTTGACGGTCCTCAGAGAAAGGGCGATCTTCGCCGTGCCCGCGCAGGCGCTCAGAACATTGTTCCGAACTCAACCGGCGCTGCAAAGGCAATCGGTCTTGTAATTCCGGAGCTTAACGGTAAATTAATCGGTTCCGCTCAGCGTGTTCCTACTCCTACCGGTTCGACTACAATCCTCGTTGCCGTTGTTAAGGGTAAGGACATTACAAAGGATTCCGTCAATGCCGCTATGAAAGCAGCCGCTACCGAGTCCTTCGGATATAACACCGACGAGATTGTTTCCTCCGATGTTATCGGTATGCGCTTCGGCTCTCTCTTTGATGCTACTCAGACTATGGTTCAGAAGATCGACGACGATACCTATCAGGTTCAGGTTGTTTCTTGGTATGACAACGAGAATTCCTATACCTCTCAGATGGTTCGTACCATTAAGTATTTCGCGGAAATCTGACAAGAGAATAAAAGCTGCTCTGTATCTTGGGTGCAGAGCAGCTTTTGGGTTTACTTAGTATGTTTATTGCTCAGATTATCGGCATTTTTGCGATGTTGTTTTCTGTAGTTTCATTTCAGCAGAAAACACAGAGACGAATTGTGTTTATGCAGCTTATCGCCTCATCGCTTTGGAGTATACACTTTTATCTTCTCGGAGCACTGACAGGTTGTTTTCTGAATATGATTGCCGCAATGCGCGATGTCGTGTTTTGTAAGCGCGATCAAAAATGGGCATCGGGTTCAATTTGGATTTATATAGTTGTTTTTTTGTCGATCGGAATATATGTATTGAACTTCACCGTTTTTGCGCTTGACTTTACCGTAGGAAATGCGGTGCTTGAGCTTCTTCCCGTGCTGGGAATGGCGGCATCTACGGTGGCAATGAGGATGAAAGAAGCCGGTAAGGTAAGACGTTTTTCTCTTATGAGTTCCCCTCTTTGGCTTGTCTATGATTCTGTTAATCTCTCGGTCGGCGGTATCATGACGGAAGCTTTTTCACTTGTTTCAATTGTGGTGGGAATGATACGCTTTGATGTTTCAAAGAGAAAAAGCAGTTAAATTTTCTTTTCAGCAATTCGTTAGAAGAATAAAATTAAGGCAATACCGCTGGGGGCACGGCTAACGCCTTTTCTGCTCATATGCCTGCCTCTATTCCGTCATACTTCACCAATTTCGTCGGCAGAGGAGTCCTCTTGCCTCCTCAATTGGTGGTATCGTCTGACGAAAAATAGGACTGTGCCTCTGCACATTAGAACTCGGCAGTACTGACTAAAAATAAAATTTTCGGGAATTTCTATAAAAATAACGCTTTTTCTATCTCTTATCGAGAAGAAAAAGCGTTGTTTTTAGTTTTTCTTTTTCCTATGTTTCTTGTTTCTGTTTACGCTAAATGTGACGAACCCTATTTGATTGTTTTGAAATTCAATCAGATGCCCTGCCACATCATCGCATCGGCAACCTTTATAAAGCCGGCGATATTGGCTCCGGCAACAAGATTTCCTTCCATGCCGAATTCCTTTGCGGCATTGGAAGCATTCCTGTAGATATTTTTCATGATACCGGAGAGCTTTTCATCAACCTCCTCAAAGGTCCATGACATACGGAGCGAGTTCTGTGACATTTCAAGACCGGAGGTAGCGACGCCGCCTGCATTAGCCGCTTTTGCGGGCCCGAAGAAGACTCCATTCTTTTGGAAAGCTTCAATGGCTTCGGGAGTACTCGGCATATTGGCGCCTTCACAAACAGCCTTTACGCCGTTTTTGATGAGGAGATCGGCACTTTCGGCATTGATCTCATTTTGCGTCGCGCAGGGAAGAGCGATATCGCATTTAACAGACCAGATGCCGGAGCATCCGGGCGTATATACAGAGCCGGGAACACGGTTTGTATATTCGGAAATACGTCCGCGCTCGACCTCTTTGATTTGCTTTACAACATCAAGCTTAATTCCGTCTGCGTCATAAATATAACCGTTGGAATCGGAAAGTGCAACAACCTTAGCGCCAAACTGAGATGCCTTTTCGCAGGCGTAGATAGCGACATTTCCTGAACCGGAGATGACCGTTGTCATGCCGTCAAAGGACATGCCGTGATCATGCAGAAGCTCATTGGTAAAATAACAGAGACCGTAGCCGGTAGCCTCTTTACGCGCAAGAGAACCGCCGTAAGAGAGCGATTTTCCGGTGAGTACTCCTGTGTACTGATTCATTATTTTTTTATACTGTCCGAACATATATCCGATTTCACGGGCACCGGTTCCGATATCTCCGGCAGGAACATCCGTGTCCGGACCAATATGTCTGTAGAGTTCAGTCATGAACGCTTGGCAGAAGCGCATAACCTCTGCGTCGCTTTTTCCTTTGGGATCAAAATCAGAGCCGCCCTTGGCTCCGCCCATAGGTAATCCGGTAAGAGAGTTTTTGAATACCTGTTCAAATCCGAGGAATTTAAGAATAGAGGAGTTTACAGAGGGGTGGAGTCTGATGCCGCCTTTATACGGACCGATGGCTGAATTGAACTGGAAACGGTATCCGCGATTTACCTGAACTTTTCCGTTATCATCTACCCATGAAACTCTGAAACGAACAGAGCGCTCCGGTTCGACCATACGGTCGATAACTCCCGCCTTAACAATGTCAGGACGCTGCTCCACAACCGGTTCGAGGGATTCGAGAACCTCTCGTACTGCTTGATGAAATTCAGGCTCTCCGGGGTTCACACGTACAACGTTTTCATAGACTTCCGCAAGGTAACTGCTTTTAAATGACATATAATTTCCTCCGTATTGAAATTTGCAAGAATATATTTACATTTATCAATTATACATATAAACAGAGCCTTTGTCAAGACGAATATTAAATATTTCTGCATTTTTGATTTTAAAAATTGCAAACACTTTAGCTGGATATTGCCCGAGACGTATGAAAATCAGAGCAATAAATTATGATAGATTTATTCATATATACGGATTATAATAATATAAGGGTGCCGCTAAAACCTCACTGCCCCAGTCGGTTCGAGTTGTTTTTTGTCATTCGTCACAAAAATCCTTGACAGACGGATATGCTGTCTGCGGAATTTTTGTTTTGACTGACGAACAAATCTCTTTAACGTCTATGTACATTGAATTTTTAGAGATACCTATAAGATTTAACGGTATAGGCTGTCATTGATCACAATTTCGCTTTTAGAAGGATGAAGCATCTGCTCAGATCAAATCGAACGCAGAATTTTTCTGTGATGATACGCAATATTCTGTGTATGAAATTCCGTGTTGCAGCTTTCTTACCGAGATATTTTAAAAAATTTGATCAAGACTTCTTGAATTTCGGAAAAGAAAGCGAGTAATTTGCTCTGTACAGCGCTGTAGAGATATTGGTAAATGCTTGAGAAAACGGGATTACCCGCTGCCAAAGATTATTTTGTCCGATACGGAAGCTGCGGAGATGTTCCGTGGTTCACGAGGTCATACTTGACTGGATGGAAAAACGTTGAAATAGTTCTATCCGATTCAACTTATTTAAAGAGGTGATTTGTATTGAATATCGCAAAAATTATGATTCCGAAGGTATGTACGATTTTTCTTCATGAAAGCGATACCGTTCGTCAGGGACTTGAGGTTATGAAGCATCACGGCTATACAGCAGTGCCGGTGCTTGACAATATGGAAAAATACATAGGTTGTATAACGGAGGGAGATTTCCTTCATCATATTCTTTCTACCGGAACCGTTAATCTCAGGGATCATGAAAAATATCAAATAAAGAATCTGATTCGCAGAGATTTCTGTCCCCCGCTTGATATACAGGCGGATTTGCGGCTTGTAACCGATGCGCTTTTAAAACAGAACTTTGTTCCGATTGTCGATGACAGAAATACTCTTTGCGGTATCGTAACAAGACGTTCGCTTCTTCTTTATTATTCCGAAAATGTTTATTTGAAACAGAGTGTTTGAATCTCCGAATATGCGGTAACAGTGTGTTTTGGCGCATAAATACCGTTTGCGAGATCCGAAGGGGCGGAAACGGTATGCCTGAGATGAACAGAGCTTTGAATTAAGGTGCGAATGATAAAATATAATATGGTATGGAACTATAAAAGAAAGGAAAAACCTGTGCATATGATTTTTTCATATGTCACAGGTTTTTTATGTTCAGGAATCACTGAATCAATCGTCAACGAATTTTTCCGGCAGAGTTATTTCTCGGCAGCGTTAAAAAATTTGAAATAATTAAGGCAATGCAATCAGGTTCTGACGGTACAGATGCGTAGTCGCATTTTCTGTCAGACAAACAAATTGAGAAAGCAAGAGCGACGTCTCTGCCTATGAAAGCTGTGAAGTATGACGGAAAATGGACAAGCAGATATGCGGTCAAGGAGAAAACCGTGAACCGGACGTGTTGCCTTAATCATATTTTTGCGCTTTTTTGCCTTGTCGTTAAAAAATTATTTCGGAAGTCTGCATAGCTGATTTAATCAGCGATTCCTTAATGACACAAATCATGACGTGGATTTGGATGAAAGGCTGCGGTTGGTTTTTTTCAATCCGAAAATTTATTTTCGGACAAACAGGTTTTATATTGGATTTTTCGAGCATATAAATTGAAAAAAGGAAACGAAAGGAGAAGAAAATGAAGGATGCCGGAAAATTTATATTAAACGGACTTATGCTAAGCGCTGTTTCTTTGATTCTGCGTACTGCGGGAGTTTCTTTTAACGCTTATGTAACCTCTGAAATCGGGGCGGCAGGAACAGGTTTATTTACGCTCGTAATGTCGGTTTATAGTCCGGCATTAACGCTTGCGACAGCCGGAGTAAATCTTGCCGTATCGCGGCTTACGGCAGAGGAGCTCGGAAAAGGAAATGCCGTATCAGCGCGTTCGGTCTTGAAAAAAACGATACTGTACAGCCTTGGTGTTTCCGGTACAGTAGGAATTATTTTAATGCTGCTGTCCGATTATATTTCTTCGAGCTGGCTTGGAAATGCTTCGGCATCGCAGCTTCTTCGCATGCTTGCCCTCGGACTTCCATTTTCAGCGCTTTCCTCCGCAGCAAGCGGATATTTTACCGCTGTCAGACGTGTTTCAAGAAATGCTGCTGTTCAGCTTCTTGAACAGTTTTTCAAGATAGCGATAACGGTTTTTGCACTGAGCAGAGTTATTTCCCGAGGAAGTATAGCCTGTCTTGCGGTGGTTGTTTTCTGTTCCTGTGCCGCTGATGCGTTCTCCTGTATTCTTCTTCTTATCCTTTGTCGCCGGGATTCGGTGAAGCTCGGAGAGGGTGGAAAAAGGGAAAAGGGAATTATGAAACGCATACTGAATATAACACTTCCCGTATCGGTAAGCTCCTTCCTTCGTTCCGGTCTTGTGGCACTTGAACATATTTTGATTCCAAAGGGGCTTAAAAAAAGCGGCGTCTCCTATGACGCGGCGATGTCTTCCTATGGGACGCTGAGTGGGATGGCAATGCCGATTATCATGTTTCCTGCATCGTTTTTATATTCCTTTTCCGGACTTCTGATACCGGAATTTGCCGAGGCGAATGAAAGGAAGAATCAAAAAGAAATTCGTTCAATCGCTGTAAAGGTGATACGGACCGTATTGATCTTCTCGATAGGAGCTGCGGGTATCCTTCTTGGCTTTTCTTATGATCTCGGAATGTCGATATACGGGAGTAAGGAAGCGGCAAGATATATTATGATTATGGCTCCGCTTATACCGGTTATGTATCTCGATACGGCGGTCGATTCGATACTCAAGGGGTTAGGAGAGCAGGTATGGACAATGAAGGTGAATATCGCGGACGCATTCATAAGCGTTCTTGCGGTTTGGCTTCTTGTTCCCGCGCTTGGACTTGACGGATACATTATTATAATCTTTGCAAGCGAGATCTTTAATTTTTCTTTCAGCATATATCGCCTGACTGTTATTACCGGACTCGATGTGAAGCTGTTCCGGCAGGCGGCGCTTCCTCTTCTTTCAATCTGCGGAGCGGTATCGGGAGTAAAGCTGATATCCCATATAACCTCGGAAATCCCGCAGGGCACAGCATTGTCTGCCGCCGCAGGCATATCTTCATCGGCTGCGTTCTATTTTCTTTTGCTGATATTGCTCGGAGCGGTTCCTAAAAACCTTCCGTACAGGGTTGTGAAAAAGATATGCCGTGCATTGCCGCGGAAAGATGTTGCGGAGAGTAAAACGAAAGAGAAAAAGGGAGGGAGAGAATTATGCCGATAGACAGTATTCTTGCCTTGCTTCCTACTCGGGCGACAGAGGCGCTTTCGGAATATCGGGAAGATATTATCTGTGAAATACGAATCAGGGCGGATAGACCGCTGACTGTTACGACTCCTTCCGCGAATATTCTGACGTCCGTTGTATGCACAAGAACGGAAATTTCCGATATTGTTGGGAAAATGTGCGGAGGTTCGCTTCATGCCTACAGCGATACGATAAAAAACGGCTATATTCCTCTGCCTGAAGGGTGCAGGGCAGGCGTTTGCGGTACTTTTTCGGGAGGTGCAGTAAGAGATATTACCTCTCTATGCATCAGAATTCCGAGGAATGTCAGAGGAATCGGAGCGTCGCTTTGCAGGAGGCTGATTTCTTCCGGAGGACGCGGAATGCTTATATATTCTCCTCCCGGAGAGGGAAAAACGACGCTTTTACGCGATATTGCATCACTTCTTTCCTCCCCTCCGTATCTTCGGAGGGTAGCTGTGATCGACAGTCGGGCAGAGCTTTTCAGAGAGGATTCCTTCTCGGCGTCGATTGCCGATATCTATACAGGCTATCCGAAAGCATACGGAATAGAGCTTGCTACACGAACTATGTCGCCCCAATTTATTGTCTGTGACGAGCTTGGTACGGAGGAAGCGAAAAGTGTGATGGAAGCTCAGAATTGCGGAGTTCCGCTTGTTGCCTCCGCACATTCCTCGTCGCTTGAAGGGCTTATGCGCCGTCCTGCCTTCCGAGAGCTTGACGTGGCGGGAGTTTTCGGGTTATATGTCGGAATCAAACGCATGGGGGCCGGCTTCAGCTTTGATATCACGTCACGAGAGATATAAAAAGACTTATTGAATCTTGCTTCTGCTCCCGGTTTCGGCGGGGGAATTTCTGAAAAAAATATTTGCTATCCGATAAAGCTTTAAGGCAATACCGCCGGGTTCACATAGCAGCACAGAGGCATGCCTCTTTTCCGGTATTCGTCACAAATTTCGTTGTTGGGAAAGCTGCTCTTATTTCATCAATTTGTTTATACTTCCGAGAAATCTGACGATGTATCTTCACTATCGGATGATGTGCGGTATTGCCTTGGAAAATAAGAAAAAGCTTTATTTCTTATTAGATTTATCATGAGATACCGATTATCGACAGTTGGATAACTTTCTTTTGAGAGAGAACATATTCAAAAAGGGGTGATAGTGATAATGATTAAAATAGTGGGAATTTTACTTATTTCGGTTGCTGCAATCGGTTTCGGTATGCTTTATTCCTATTCTCTGCGATTGGAGTATAAAAGACTTTTGGGTTTTCAAAAGCTTATCTGTCTGATTCGGACAAGAATTGAGTGCTTTAATCAGCCGCTTTCTGAGATATATACGGATTTCTCAGAGGAATCACTTGATGAATGCGGTTTCACCGCGGAACTGAAAAGAAGCGGTTATGTACCGGCACTGTGCAAGTACAAGGATCATCTTACGATAAGGAGTGAGATTCTCGCCGTCCTTGCTGATTTCGGCTCCGGACTCGGAAAAAGCTTTTCGGAGGAGCAGATTCGTCACTGCGATAAATACATAAGTGTGATAGAGGAAAAAGTCTCTGAGCTTGAGAAGGAGCTTCCTATCAAATCAAAAACCGCCCGTGCACTGTCCGCAGCAGCAGCGATAATGATTGCGATAATCCTCATATAGGATTTGCAGGGGAGGTTAAAGGAGCGAAAGGGGAGCGGCAGATGGGAAAACGAAAAAACGTCTGCCGCAAAATCAAAAGATGGATATAAGCTTAATACTTAAGGCGGCAGGAGTAGGACTTATCGTGAGTGTCGTTTGTCAGATTCTCAGCAAATCCGGAAGAGAGGAGCAGGCAATGCTGGTATCGGTTGCCGGTGTCATAATTGTTCTTCTTATGCTGGTAAAAGAAATTGGTTCTCTGATCGATACCATCAGAAAGATATTCGGATTATGAGTACGATTCTTCAGATTTGCGGTGCGGCTGTTACGGCGGCCGTCTGCGCCATGATTCTCAAAAAAATGCGTCCCGGACCGACTGTTGCAGTATCGGTTGCGGCATTGATTCTCATTTTCCTGTTGGCTGTCAATAAATACGGAAGTGCCGTTCTGACTGTAAGCGCTCTTATCAAAAAAAACGGATTTGAGAAGTACGGAGAATTGATGCTAAAAGCGCTCGGAATCGGAATCACGGTGAAAATTGCTTCGGACATTTGCCGTGACTGCGGAGAAGAAAGCATTGCGGGCGGGGTAGAGCTTGCGGGGAAATTGGAGATATTGCTTCTCTGTATCCCCTTTGCAGTGGAGCTTCTCACGCTTTCCTCGGAGCTGGTCTCATGAAAAGACTGATCCGTATGCTGACATCGACGGTGCTGCTTCTGTTTGCTTTCTCATTTTCCGTGTGCGCGGCGTCCTTGGAAAATGCTGTGGGTGATCTTTATGAAGCTTTGCCGGAGGAAATTTCCGGTTTGCTTCCGGAGGGCATAGAGAGTGATATTGAAAGCGGAAATCATGTTTCCGCCGCAGATAAGCTGGGAGTAAGCTTTATCATTGACAGTATCGTTAACGCATTTTCCTCCGCGTTCAGCAATACAGCAGCTCCGGTTTTGTCTCTTATCAGCATAGTCGTGCTTTCTGCTGTTCTTAACTATGTCGGAGCTTCTGTCGGCAAGGATACGGAGACGGCGACCGGTTTTGCCAGCGGACTTTGTGTTATTCTGACAGTTTTTCGTGTAGTGACCCCGCTTTGGAAGCTTATGTCGGACACGCTGCTTGGGATCGGGCTTATCATAAAGAGCGCTTTGCCCGCAATGACCTGTATATACGCCGCGTCAGGAAATATCTCGGCATCTGCCGTCAATGCCACATGGCTGACAGTATTGCTTACGTTGTTAGAGCAGCTTTGCGAATCGGTTCTTTCACCTCTACTATATGTGTGCTTTGGATTTATGGCGGTAACCTCTCTTGCTCGTTTTACGGCAGCTCCGGATATGAGCGGGATTGTAAATACGATACGCAAGGTATTTACTTGGCTTCTTACATTTTTAGTTGCTGTTTTTACTGCGGTAATGTCGTACCAGACAGTGGTGGCAAAAAGCGCGGATTCCATGACGCTCAGGAGTATCAAGTTCGCTTCCGGAAATATGATACCTGTGATAGGAGGAGCGCTCGGAGAAGCAGCCGACAGCTATCTTGCGAGTGTTTCTCTGATTCGAGGAACGGCGGGTACTCTTACGGCGGTTTCCCTTATACTGTATGTTCTTCCCGTGATAATAAAAATTATTGTCTGCCGCCTTGGTTTATCGCTCGCCTCTTCAACGGCAAAGATGCTCGGATGTTCAAAGGAATCGGATGTGATAAAAGAGGCGGGAGGAGTGCTTGAGCTTGCGTTTGCCCTTGTGTCTGCCTGCTCGGTCGTGTTTATCATTATTATCGGAATTTTTGCCGGAACTGCGTCGAGTGTATAAAAAGGTGTATGGATATGAGAGAAAATAGATGTATTTCTTTAACCGGAAGAAAAAGATATAGTAGTAAAAAATGCCGAATTTTTGTGTATAGACTTGAAATATCAAGTTCGGATTTTTAGGCAACACCGTCGGGTTCACGGATTGCGCCTCGATGATGCACCTGCAGGGCAATTTTCTGTCAACCTTCACAAATTTCGCCGGCAGAGGAGTTACCCACTCTTGCCTTCTCAATTTGCATTGTCTGACGAAAAAAAGAATTGCGCATCTGTACCGTCAGAACTCGGCTGTAGTGCCTCTAAGGAAATATTAACGGAAGAATCTATCTGTAAATTTTATAAGAAAGGAAGTTTTCGTTTCACGAAATTCAGGGCAGCAAAATGCAACAGATAAAGGATGTCCTTATGGCGGTTATGACGGTATCTCTCTGTGCAGGACTTGTTAATCTTTTGGCTCCTGAGGGAAGAAACGGGGGGCTGAAAAAACAGATAAGCTTTGCTGTAGCAGTGGCTGTCTGCGCCGCGCTGATTTCTCCGATTTGTGTATTGATAGGAAAAGAAGATTTTCATTTCGATTTGGATTTCTCCGTCAGTGATACTGCGGAAATAGGAAATGCTGCAGATGATATTATTGAAAGAGCAGAGGGCATTATCTGCGGAGAACTGGAATATGCCGTAAAAACGAGATACGGCATAGAGAATGCGAAAATTGAACTGACACTTGATATGGCGGATATTTCCGAAGTGAAAATAACGGAGGCGGTTTTGTCGGGCTTCGGAGAACTTGACGAAGCATCAGATTATATTTCGGACATTCTCGGATGTCCGGTAATTACAAAAAATAACGGGGAAGAGTCGGAATGATCGGGTTTTTTGATAAACTGAAAAATACCAAAGGTTCCATGTTTTTGATACTCGGACTTGCCGCCGGAATCATTCTTCTTTTTATAGGAAGCGGAGATTCGGCAAAAAGGAAGGAAGCGGCGGTTGATACCTCACCCGATGAGGCAGAAGAAGCTCTGGATTACATTTCTGAGTTGGAGCGCAGGGTGGCGGAGCTTCTCGGCTATATGGACGGAATATCGGACGTACATGTCATTATAACGCCGGAAAATGCCGGTGAAACGGTATATGCACAAAACGGAAGCTATGACGGAGGGGTTATGACAGAGCGAGAATATGTAATAACCGATGTTGACGGAAACGGTACGCCGATAAAAGTCAAGCTGGTTTTTCCCAAGCTCAGGGGAATTGCTGTTGTTTGCAGGGGAGGCGGAAATCCGATCAATCAAGAGAAAATTGTATCTCTGCTGAGTGCTTTATTTGATTTATCGTCGAACCGCGTCTATGTAACGGGATAGAGTGAGAGAAAAGGTGCCGAAACGGCGGAGGCAAATATTTTACCGTCAGAATCATATTTAAAGTAAAAACAGCATATATATTACCAGAAAATGAAATTTCGGGAGGAACTCAACAATGTTCAAACTTGAAAAGCCTAATACGGCTGAGATCGGAAACAAGGCAAAAGAAATCTTTAAAAAAATCGGGAAACGGAATCTCGTCATAATCATGGCGGTTCTTGTCATCGGCGGAGCGGTGTGGCTGAATATAGCGCTTTTCTCAGAGGGTGCCAAAAAAGCAAATGCCGGAGGAGCGTCAGGAGATACTGATTCTGTCCAGGGAGGCGCCTCTTTTGTGGATGGTAAGGATACAGAAGCGGGAGAGAATAATCCCGACGATATTGACAGCTATTTTGCTTCTGCTCAGGTGGAACGTAAACGAAGCCGCGACGAGGCTATAGAAGTTCTTCAGCTGGTTGTTGACAATCCGGAAGCGCTTGACGAATCAAAATCTGTTGCCATGGCGGAAATATCACAGATTGCAAAAGATATCGAAAGCGAAGCTAAAATCGAAAATCTGGTTGTGGCAAAAGGCTTTGAAAAGTGTGTAGCCGTTATAAGCGATTCGAAATGCAGTATCATCGTCAAGACGGATTCCACGCTTCTTCCGAATCAAGTGGCCCAGATATATGAGATTGTATACGAGCAATCGGGAATTCTTCCGGTAGATGTTCATGTTATAGAAAAAATATCGAATACATAAAGGTGGACAGGGGCTTTCGCTGTTTAATGCGAAGGTCCCTCTTATCAATGTTGTACGGTATCTTGAGGTTAAAGAATCACTGAATCAATCATAAACGGATTTTTCCGGCAGATTGATTGCCCGTCATCGTTAAAAAATTCCAAATATTAAGGGCGGCTCTAAAAAATCACTGCTCAAAACCGGTTCGAGCTGTTTTCCATCATTCGTCACAAAAATCCTTGACAGATGGATATGCTGTCTGCAAAATTTTTGGTTTAGGCTGACGAAAAAATCTCTTTGCCGTCTTTGAACATTGCATTTTTAGAGATATCCTTAAGGCAATACCGCCGGATTCTGACGGTACAGATGGCGTCGTCGCATTTTTCTTCAGACGATACCAATTGAGGAGGCAACGACTTCTTTACCGATGAAATTTTGAAGTGTGATGGGAAAGAAATAAGTAGATATGCCGTCAAGGCATAAGCTGTGAACCCGGCGGTGCTGCCTTAACCATATTCCTGCTTTTTTGCCTTGTCGTTCCAAAAATTATCTCGAAAATCTGTATAGCCGATTGAATCAGCGATCCCTTAACTATCAAGAAAC
>ERZ1106976.2374-NODE-2374-length-16966-cov-5.675891_pt1 | contig 16966 bp, 19 predicted proteins | sample MGYA00403687_ERZ1106976 | MGnify/ENA primary metagenome ERZ1106976 (study PRJEB35170, sample SAMEA104062446) | human gut metagenome | biome: human gut; feature: human-associated habitat; material: faeces | place: Denmark | collected 2013-02-22 ... | reverse complement strand
TCGGGAACAGCACTGCGCTTAACGCAGTTGTTTCGTCCTCGACCGCTATGGCGGCAATTGCAGCGTCCCAGACCGCTATGGCGGCAATCATCGGGAACAGCACTGCGCTTAACGCAGTTGTTTCGTCCTCGACCGCTATGGCGGCTATCTTCCGAAGCAGCACCGCATTGCAGGTCGTACAGAACAATGCCTCTGCGTGGGCAATCTTTAGCAATGCAAGCAGCGCTGTAATGGGTAAGACCGTAGCTGAGCTGGCTGGACTGAATCCGAGCGGCTACGCTGATATGAACGCGATTGCATCGTCTTCGACCGCTATGGCGGCTGTGGCTGCATCTTCGACCGCTATGGCGGCAATCGTAGCATCCCAGACCGCGCGGAAAGCAATCGAATCTAGTAATACTGCAATTTCTGCTCTTTCAGCATCTTCTCGCGTTGTTACGGGATATGCAACTATTGGTACTGCCTATAACAAGGATTGCTGGATTGTTTCAGCGTGCTGTACAACCTCAAATAGTAGTAGCTATCAGTACACAATCGGCAACTTCTATGACAGTCCAACAACTAAAACCGGAATGTATGGCAACACACATAAGGCCGTCAGCCGCTTTGCTAAAAACGCAGCCGTTACCGCTGATACAGCAGGTGGCTGGCAGCATGAAATCAAGTACATTCCGTGCTAAAATCAGCATTTCGGTAGTACGCATTAACATTCTAATGCGCACGAACAAGCCGCTACAGCTCAGTTTGAACCGGTATTTTATGCACATTTTAAGTATTCAGTCGTACCACTTGCCGAAAACAGTGGGTAAAAACACCTGCAAACGGTCAAGTGGTACGCCTTAGAATGTTAATGCGTAGCTGAGAGCGGCGATTTTAACAGGGGATATAGGTCACGCTGGAGGTAGAAGACCACCAGTAAATTGCCAAGGAAGATGTGAAAAATTTCCCCACATTTGTAGTGCCCGCGGGCTGGCTGGTTTGCACCCCATCCAACTTGTACCAAGTAGATCCAGCCTCTCCACCGCTGTTTGCGTTGTAGCAACTGATCAGCCACCCCATGCCTTTGCGGATGGTACGGTTCTCCCAATCGTTTCTGTTGCCCTTTGTCACGGTTGTTTTCAAAGGGCTGGAGGCAAGGGCGTTCTTTGCTGTTGCAGAGTTCGTGATAGCTGTGCGGGCCGTGCTGGACGAAGCCATGGCCGTCATAGCGGTCGAGGACGAAACTACCGCATTGAGTGCGGTGCTGTTGCCGATGATCGCCGCCATAGCGGTCTGAGATGCCGCTACTGCGGACATGGCAGCCGACGACGATACCACAGCTTTGAGCGCTGTACTGTTTGCGATGATTGCCGCCATAGCGGTCTGGGACGACGCGACTGCCGCCATAGCGGTCGAGGACGCTGCCACGGCCGCCATGTCGGCATAGTCCACCGGATTCAAACCGGCCAGCTTCGCCGCAGCCTTGCCCATAACTGCGCTGGACGCTCCCGTAAGGGCGGCCCAGGCTGTTTCGTTTGCCTTGACAGCTTCAACCGCAACCGCGCTCTCGTAGAGTGCGGCAACGGCAACATAGGACGAAGCTACCGCGTTCATCGCCACCGGCGAAGTTACAACCGTGTTGAGCGCTGTACTGTTCGCAATGACCGCCGCCATTGCAGTCTCACTTGCAGCCACAGCGTTCATTGCGGCCTGAGAGGTTGCAACCACATTGAGCGCCGTCGTGTTGCCGATGACAGCCGCCATCGCAGTCTCGCTTGCGGCAACCGCGTTGAGTGCAACCCGAGAAGTTACAACAGCATTAAGCGCCGTCGCGTTGCTGACGACAGCCGCCATTGCAGTCTCACTTGCAGCCACAGCAGTCATCGCGGTTTCGCTTGCGGCAACCGCCGCAATGCCCGTGTAGGCAGCACAGCTCTGTCCCGCCAGAGTTGCGATCCATTTTCCGGCGCTTACCGTGCCGGCACCTGCGGCGCGAGACATAACCGGATCGTGCAGGATTTCCAGACAGCGGGCGCTGTCCGAATACATCACATCCTGGCTTTCTGCGCCCGCCTCGTAAATGCTGCCCAGAAACGTCTGTACCGCATCGTCGATATACGGCGAAGCCATAAGCAGTGCATACAGCTCCTGTGCGTTCTTGTCCGGCTTGTCCGGCTCATAGCCGAGCACAACCGCAACGCCTCCTGCATTGCTCACAAACGCCTGTGCCTGTGCCCTGCTGGCAAGGATGGTGCGCAGGCGGTGTACACCCTTGCGGTAGTTATCCTTAAACTCATGCGAGTAATAACTAAAATCCTGCTGAATCTTCTTGAGCATTACTCGTCACCTCCAAACTCAATAGCGATATAATCCATTTCGATCTTCTCGTCCGTTGTAACTGTGCCGTATGTCGGCAGCGTGATTACCGGCAGCGTCACGCCGGAAACATAGGTGACCTTGCTGTGACTGGGCGAAGTGCCCGTATCCGAGCCGATATAGCCAGTAGCCGTTGTCACCGTGCCCTTCGTCGCACTGCCGCCCTGCAAACTCGGCTGACGCAGGCAATAGAGGAATCCTTCCGCAGTCACGCTCTTAATCTCGCAAAAACCGCTGAATTCCTTCGGCGTCACCGTCACAACCGGTACACCCTCAAACGGATGGCGGAATTTGAACGTGTTCCAGCCCGCACCGGCGTTGATAAAGCAGCCGGTCTCCATTGTGTAATCGTCCAGTTCATTGGTACTGCGCGCCGGTTCTGCCGCTTCGATCATGTCAAGCACATCCTGCGCCAGTCGATCGGCGGTCACGGCCTGCAGCGCCAACTTGATGGTGGTCACGCCGTAGTCCGGGATAACGCCCGCCGTTACATCGTCGATCTGTCTGCGGATTTCCTCGAGCGCGGCCTGTACCGTCTCGCTCGTCACGCCCTTGAACGGCGTAATGCCGACCCTGCCCGCGCCCTCGGCGGATTTTACAGCATTGATATACTGCACAAGGTTAGCCTGCAGCTGCTCGAGCGCGGCCTGTACGGTATTCGCGGTCACGCCGTCAAATGGCGTCATGCCGACGTTTTCCGCGCCGTTCACCTTTACCGCGTCTCGGTAGTCCTCGAGGTTCTTCTGAATGCTCTGCAGCTGCTCCTGCACCGTGTCGCCGGTCACGTTGGTAAACTCGGTCGCGCCGATCTGTCCGGCGCTGTTTGCGGCCTGCAATGCCTCGATCAGCTTGTTGAGCATCTCGATAATAAGTAGCGGCAGCAGATCGAAAACCTTCTTGTTTTCCTCGGCCGAGCCGGTCAGCGCGTCCGGCTGGCTCTGCACGCCGGTCTCTGCCGCCTTTTCGGCCGAAATTTTGCTTTCATCAAACGTCATGTCCTCACCTCACTGTCTCTTTGCGTACTTTGCGATAAAATACCGGATGACCACTTCGTGTACGCCGAAGCCCTCGTCCACCGTGTCGGACTGCAGAATGACCTGAATCGCCTTCCAGCCCTTTCGTTTGAAAAGAAACGGGATAATGGAGTTGACCACCGTTCCGAACGGAAACCGTTCAAAGCTGATATAATGAAAATTCAGCCGATCCGCTGTCACGCGCTTCATGAGCGTTCCGTGGTCGGTTTCGAGTCTTACCCAAATCTCAACCGCACTGCGCGTGTACGCCTTGAGGTGTACGCCGCTGCCGCGCTTGGGCATGGTTTTCAGTATCATCGGCGTGTTCATCGTGTCGAGCTTGGTAGCCCACTCGGTGTGGATGGCCGCGCCGTCATCCGAGAACGCGTTCATCATAATGTCATTGTTCTCGTCCACGAGATCGTCATTAAACCGGCAAACTCTGCCGTCCTCAGTGCCGAAATACAGCGCCTGTTCGTGTGAACAGAGCACCTTTGCGGGCACGTTCGTCCAGAAGTACCATTCATAGCCGTTGTCGCTTTTGTCCTGATTGCCGTCTGCCACATACGCGCAGCCGTCGATCACAAGCACATACCAGCCGCGCCAGCAAGCGGCTACAGCGTCCGCAAGTCTGCGCTCCTTGCACAGCTTAGGGTTCACGCGGCGGCTTCGGCAGAATAACTGCCGCACCTGCATGTTGTTATAGAAGGTCGTGGTCGGTGCATATACGCCTCTGGGAGACAGGTACAGCGGATCGTCATTCAAATTCGCAGAGGAATACTTTGCAATCGCGCCGTAGCCCGGCACGCCCTCTTTCAGCGGAAAGGTTGCCACATCGTTCAGCATCGCGCCGGAATGGTGCCAGATCGTGCCCTCCTGTCGATTGTCCTTCTTGATGAGCAACAACTCGCCCTGCGCCTTGAGATAGCACATAATCGGAAAATCGCTCGAACCCACCACGCTGTAATTGATATCCGGAAAATACGTCGGGTCAGACAGGCCGGAAAACCATTCCATAGCCGCGTTCTCCTTGTTGCCGGAAACAAAAACACGGTTGCTGCTGCCGTCCATGCCGTAAATCGCAAAGATGGTGCAGCCGAGGATCTTCTTCCGGTCCTCGGTGGTCTTGGCAAACTTCACCTCAAAATTGGAGATACCGGCGTTCTCCGGTGCGCTCGGTGCGGTCTCAAACGTCACCGTGCCTTTTTCCGCGTCATAGCTTTTCACGGGGATTGCGCTGCCGTTGAGATAGGCCGCTGTCGGCGTGCAGTCCTTGTCAATGCCGGTCACGTCCAGCTGATAGGTCGTGCTTGTGCCGTCTCCGATAAAGCGGTTCTTGCGCCACTTGCACAGCATATTAACGTTCTCGTAGGTCTCACCGCCGCCTGTTGCCTTGCGCTGATAGCTGGTCAGCGGACAATAGGCGTTGTCGTCTGTCGCGTGTACGGCGGTTTTGCCGTCATAAACAACATAGTGCTCGCCGGTCAGGATAAACAGCTTGCCGTGCATGTAAAAGCCCTGGCTGCGGCCGCCGCTGTTCAGCTTGTCGAGCAGCTCCTTGCGGCTGTTCTGCACTTCCTTGTAGTCCGCATCGAGCTTCACCGCATACAGCTTGCTGCCCGCATGAACAATGAGCGTCAGGTTTTCCTCATCATTGTCGTTCTCATAGGGAAAAATTCCGGCAACAGGAACGGTCTTGCCGTCCGCATCGGTAAACCGCAGCAGGGTGCGCCAGCCATAGCGCCGCTCAGGAAAGCCGCCCTCATCTGCAATCACGTTCACCGCGCGCGGAGAGCGTCCATCGTCGATCTGGGTCTCATCCGTGGAGTAATCCAAACCTCTAAATCGCTTGTAATGCTTGGTGCCTTCCTCGGATTCCGTAAAATCCGGCACCGTTACCTTACGCGGCATGTCTTACTCCTCCTCGTAATCCGGCACAGCAGGCGCAGCGTCCTCGAGTGCCGAAACAAACTCATTCCGGAACATCACGCTTTCCGCCTTGCGGTTCTCGTCATCAAACAGCAGTGCCGCAGCCAGTCCCCACGGCAGCGCCACGCGCGTGATCCGGTCGTCCCAATCGAGCGCCGTGCTGTCAATCGCCGTGACTTCCGGCGTGCTTGTCAGTTCCGCGTCACCGCGCTGTGCGCGGATGGCGTTCTCGTACGGCAACGCCTCCACAAGCAGGCTGTCAAGCAGTGTCGGCGAGTAGCTGTCGAAATCGACGTCCGTTCCGGGCGCTTCAATAATTTTTGCCAGTGCCAGCGTATAAATGCGTTTAATAGTCGTCGCCACGCTCTCACCTCCTAACAAACAGAGGGCGGGCAGCCGCCCGCCCTCCTGGGTCTTTACTTATCCGTAGCCTCCGCTACATCTGATGTATAAGTACCGTCCGGGCCATACGCAACAACGCGGATGGTCTGGCCTGCCACAGTAGTAACAGTGCTGTTTACGACGCTCTTTGCCTTGCTGGAAAAGCGCGGGTCCGAGCCGTCGAGCGTATACTTAATGTCGCTTGCGCCCTCCGCAGTCACCGTTGCGGTGTGGGATGCGATCTTGACCGAGCACGCCTGCTTCTTGCCGCTGTCTACGAGTGCGTATACGCCCTTGGCAAGAGAGCCGATAACAAATGCGTCGAACAGGTTGCGCGCCTCGATCAGCGGACCGGAATAGCCCTGCGGATTGGTGTGGATTTTCAGCTCATTCAGCTTGTCCGCCTGTACAAGCGCGGACTTGTGCGCCGCGATAAAATGGCAGTTTGCCGGCATAATGTCCTCCGGCACCTCGATAATGCGGAAAGTCTTGCACTGGCCGAGCTCGCCCTTGCGGACGGCATCCACCGTCAGCTTCTCAATTTCGGTGAACTGCTTGCTCTGTGCGATCAGGCCTACAAACTCAGGCGACGCCCAGATAACGCGGTTCTCGATCGGAACGCGCTTATTGACGAACTCACGGCGCACATTCTCCAGTGCCTGCAGTGCGGTATCGCCGGTCAGAGCAGCCGCCTGCTCCTTGATCGTGCCGTTCAGCGCGAACTTCTTCAGCGCGTATTTGTCCTCGTACGGGATAACAACGGACTCATTCTGGAACTTGACCCACTCGCCGGTAGCAGTGCCCAGCGGGCGGCTCTTTGCCGAGCCAAGCTCGATAATGCCGGTGTACGCCATATCCTGCAGCATGCGGTAGCGGTGCAGGTTCGGGGTGATGTTCTTCGGGTCGCCGTAGCGGTTTGCTGCAGCCTCGCGGTTAAACTCGTTGTAAGGTACAGCAGTCGGTACATATACCTCCACCATATCTACTCCGTCAAAATTCAGGCTGCCGTTGGTGTGCGGTTTTACAAAGGACTTTGCAAGCCACTGCTTTTCAAAACTGCCGTTAAATTTACCGGCAAGGTTGTGTCCATCATGGAAATCGGTAGGCATAATTCATGCTCCTTTACTCAAAATTTGAATGCTCTGAGGAAATCAGCCTCAAAGCCGCTTTCCTCGCCCGTGCCCGTCATAGAGCCGGGGCTTGTCTGTCTGTTTGTCTGATTCTTCTCTGCGATCCTGACCGCCTGCTGATTCAGCTCAGCCTGATAGCGCCAGTGCGCGGCAACGGGCGTCATAGCTTCCTGCTGCACCAATTCAAGCACGCGTTTTGGCACTTCCTCGAAACTTTTCACGCCAGAGAGTGAAACATATTCTTCCCACGCGCGTGCATCAGCTTCTTCTCGTGCCTGTGCAACGGTCTGATCAATTCTCTGCTGCATGGCGGTAAGCTCCGCCTGCTGCTGTTCGGCAGCCTGTGCCTCGGCTGCCCGCCGGGAAGCCATGCGGCCCTCAGCGATAGCCCGGAGCGCCACGTCCGGCGTTTCCGGAAACTCTGCGCGGCACTTCTCGATTTCGGCCGAAAGCAGCTGCTCGTTGCGAGCGCTCTCGAGCTGTTCGAGATACTGCTGTCGGCTCATGCCGGAGGCCTCGGCGTACTGATCCAGTACGCGCATTTCGCGCTCAGCCTTCCGGTCATAATTCATTCCCTTCTGGAGCAATTCGACCGGGTTCGCACCGAGCGCACCGGTAAGCGCCTGTACTGCATCTGCCGGCAGCAAAATCTGCTGTCCGTTGTAGACAAGCGGCACGGTCTGTACCGGCTGTTCCGCCGTCTCCGGCGGTACTTCGCCGCCCTCGGGCGGCTGATTCTCCGGCTCATCCTGCGTATCTGTGCCAGTCTGCTGGTTTTCCAGACCGTCCCCATCGCCTTCCGGTGCACCTTCGGCGACATCCTGCTGGTTTTCCAGGCTGCCGTTGTCCTCCAGTGCGACCAGAAAGTCCGCATCGCTAAAGCCGTCCATGTCCGCACCGGAATCGGAAGTATTGCCGTCCTCGGCAAAATACTGTAAACCGATACTGTCACGGATCTCGCTTCCGTCCATATGATTGCTGGTTTTCCAATCCATTTAGACAATCCTCCTATATGCAAAAGACTTTCGTCTCATTGCCGTGTGTTTATCGTGCGTTCCTGCACTCCGGCGGACGCAGCACCGTTCCGCTGGTACTGCACCCGCTTGTATCCTTGCACGCACGGGGAATGCGTAACCCGGACGCGGGATAATATGGCGAGAATCCCACGCCCGCCGCAGTGCAGGAAAAGAGATCGTGTCCGAGACTCTGACGGGCAGGCAAGGAAAAATGAACTAAGAAACCTTGCCAGCCGCCATAATAGAAAGGAGAAAATAGGTATGGCCGTTCCCTGGGTAAAGCAGGCTCGGTCGTTGGGCATTACTGCCCGTCACAGTCTCGGACTCAGTTGTATTCCGGCGCTCGGACGGACGCCCAGCCCAATACTGGGTGCCCGCCATCAGAAAGAAATAAGGGGAATCAATGGGACGGGTGAGGTCAGCTCCCGCCCGTCCGAACGCCGGAACAGAAAAATCAATAATCAGGTTCGAGAATCGGAACGCCGTACTGCACAGCACATTCGCGCTCAATCATGCAGCCGCGTGCGTCCTTCCAACCCTTGGCGAAATAAACGAGATCCGCATCTGCCATAAGCCGGATAGACTCAGCCAGGAACCAAAGTGGCTTTGCGTCGTGCGGTGCATCCTTAAAAAAGGAGTCGATGATTTCGACAGGCTCACCGATATATTCAGTCGCTTCGCGGATAGCACGCTCACGCGCGCGTTCAATCTCATCGTTGGTCTTGTCCTTCATCGGCTGAGAAATAAACAGTTTTTTCATATTGCGTCACCCTTTCAATATCTCGTAGGATCCTCTGCGTTCACGCAGCAGCCGGATTCAGCACTCTCCAAATCATGCAAAAGACTTTTAATGCAGAAACCGAGGTCAATCCCCTCGTACTCTGCGCGAACTTCCATCGCGTGCAGATAATTACCCATGTGATGAATCTGTGCGACCAGCACATTAAGCGGACAGTCCGGCGTAAAATCCAGATTGTGAGCTTCTGCTTTAATAAGCATCTTGTGCAGCTTATTATAGCGGATCTTTGTTTCCAGATACTCACCGAGGAAACGATCCTTATAGTCCGTGCTCTCCGTCAGAGGCGCTACATCTTTCAGCGCCAAATCTTCAAAAGTTTTCATGCCGTACATCCTATTTATCAGTCCACGGTTTGAAATCTACAATCTTTTTGAGCAATCCATCCGCCTGTCCGTCAAAACAAATTGCACGATCGTCAACGTACGCAACAGCAGGCGGCTTTTCCTTCATTACAGCATCTACCTCAATGCCGTTCTGTTTCAGATATGCCTTCACCGCATCCATGCCATCCTGCGTGTCGCAGCGAGTAGAAACAACGACAACGCGGTAAATCTGCCGCATTTTATAAATTTCCTCGCGGATACCAGGCACAGGCGGATCCGGAATGCAGGTCTTACCCCGCCAGCCAGAGGAATAACTATGAATAACACCATCGAAATCCAAAACAACTGTGTACTTCATATTCTCACCTCAAAACCGAAAATTCCGGTCCGTCCCCTTGGTGAACTTCGCCTTCTGCGTGTTCAGCTCCTCCTGCATCGCACCGAACATGGCCTCAACCTGCTTATCGGTGTACTCATACGAGCTTGCCGCCAGATGGCCGATCAGGCTGATCGCCTTGCACGCACGCGAAACGCGCGGCTCTGCCAGCCTTACAAAGCGTTCCGCCTTGCTCTCATTGTTGTTATCCATTTGTCAAACCTCCCTGCTGTAACGCCTGCTGCATGCTGGCCTGCTGCTGCACTCTCTTTGCAGCCTCGACCAGTCCTTCCTGATCCTTTACGCTGCCTTCCGGCATACGAGAAAGGAACTCAACCATATTCGGCATAACGCCTGCCGTCTGCAGATTATTAAGCGTGGATACCTGCAGAATCCTCGACCAGTAGCTTGCCTCACCAATATGAATATTGAGATCCAGCGCCTCCACCGGCAGGCTTGAGAAGTCATACATCTCCACAAGCGTCTGCTCCTGCGTCTCGCCGGTCTCGTCTGTCATCTCGTCAGTGATCTTGACCTGACGCATGCCGTAATAGGCGTGCATCATGTCGATCAGCACCCGCTCGTAGTCCTCAACAAACTGGTAATACGCGATCTTGGTCAGCGCAAGCGGCGCCGCGTTCGCGGTCTGTACCGCTACAATCGCACTGCTGTTCTCCGGGTTCTTGACGTTGCCGAGCGCGGCGTCATTCGCGCCGGCAACACTTTTGAGCGCATCCGTCATGGTGGACGTAATGCCCGTGGCCTCGGTCGGGATCGGCATCGAGCCTGCAACGCCGGTCAGCGCGTCCTTCACATCGCCTGTCACGCCGATAGACGTTGCATCCGGATCCCACCCCTTGGGGAACTTGTTCCGGTTGTATACCAGTTTCGGCATGGCGTTATTCCTGAGCATCAATGCCAACGCCGTCCACTGCTTGTTGATCTCAATCTGCGTATTGATGAGCGGTTTGATCTCCATCACGCCGTGATAGCAGTTCTTTCTCGGCTTCCAGCTGAGATACGCCACAGGATACAGCGTCATTTCGGTTGCCACATCCTGCTCGATCATCACGCGCCCGCACGAGCGGCAGTAGTGTACCCTGCCGTCCTCGGATTTCCAAAACCGCACAAGCTCGTTGCCGAGGCTGTCGCTATTGTTCTGCTCATCATCGCCCTTGTACAGTCCGTCGGACTCGCCCTCAATGGTCTCCCATTCCTGGCAGCCGAGCCGCTTCGCGTCCTTTCGGATTTCCGTCACCGGACGGCGGCGCACAATGATAAGGTACGGCTGCTCCTGCACGTTGGAATTGCTCGGATTTCCGAACAGAATGTTCGTGTTCATTACCTGTTCGGCGCAGATTTCGCCCTGCACGCCACCCAAACCGGACTGCTTGCTCGCGTCAAAGTAGAAATACAGCGCCGCGTCACCGTCCACGCAGGCGTCGCGCAGTACCATGTGGTGCTTACTTTTCAGCTTGGTGCGCTCCACCACGCGGTCAATGCTCTGTTCGAGCACCTTGGCCGCGTACTCGGCCTGTTCATCCGGCAGGAACGGTTCAATGTCCTGATCCACGTCATTGCTGACGATCTGCGCAACCTTGTAATGCACGATCGGATCCAGTACGTTCATCGTGATCGGCCGCAGGTGCTTGCTCTTGAGCCCTTCCCACTGCTTGCCCTCCACAAAGTTCTCGCACTGCTTCACATTCTCGTACAGGCCGAGGCCTGTGTTGTACTGCACACCCTTTTCGTACTCGGCCTGCACCCTGTCAGCCGTGAGCGTGGTTTTCTGCTCATTCATCGCTCAATTCCTCCTGCCCGTTGGCGGTGCCATCATAGCGCAGCAGATTGTTCACCTCACGCATAATCCGGCCCTCGGTGCTCAGGCGGAACGCCTGCTCCTTGTGGAATTCCTCTTTCCAGTGCTCTGCAGCTTCCCGCTCGGTATTCAGCGCCTCGTTCAGCTTGCCGTTCTCCTGTTTCAGCTTTTCCGCGTCCGCGCGTTCTGCATTAAGTTCGTTAATGCAGTGATCGTGCTCTACCTTGGTAAAATCGAGTTCTAAGCAAACCTCTTTGTACTTCTTCCGCTCGGTCTGTACTTCCTGCCGCAACCGGCAGGCCGTATCCTCACTCTCCCGCAGAGCGGTCTCCACCTTGGTAATGCGGTCCGCAAGCTGTGCGCGTGCCATCTCCTCGGCGCGCAGGCGTTCCTCCATTGTCTGCGCGGTCAACTGAAAGGATTCCGCTTCCACGGTCTTTTGCCGCAAATCCGCGCCCAAGCGCTTGGCGTTTCGGGTCTGCACAGCAGCCAGAAAAGCACACATCGCTGCAACAGCACTAATAGCTAAATACATTTCCCATTTCCTCCTCGGTAGTCAGTTCGTTGTACTCTCTGGGTTCGCTTGCCGCAATCGGACGGCCGGCCACAAAGTACCGCAGCATATCCGCCGGATGGGTGTACTCGTGCGGATCGTTTGCCACGTCGTCCGGGTGCTTCTCATCGTGCAGCAGCATCGGTAAACTCTTGATGGTCTGCGTGCAGTTGGAGCAGATCATCAAACTCGGCTTGCCGGTGTCCTTGCGTACCTTCAGATATTCCTTCAGGTCGAGCCAGCCGAGCACGCGGTCGTTTTTCGCTTTTTCCAGAAACACTCCGCATTCCGCAAAGCGGTCTGCCGCGCTGCGTCCGGTGTCCTGCCGCCGGTTCCAGAGGTCAGGCGGTGCGAAGGTGATCGCATCGCGTTCCACCTCGTCCGAGCGCTCCAATATGGCGTTCGCCGCGTCCGACAAAATCAGTCCGTCGTGACCTTCACCCAAATCCTTGCCCTCGCAGAATTCCTTGTACAGATACGCAGTGCCCTGCTCATCCACGGCAAACCAGCCGACGGCCAGCATGTCAAAGCCGTAGTCAAGCGCCTTGTATCTCTGCCAGTGCTCCGGGATGGGGAACGCCTCGCAGACATGCGTCTCGCGCCGGAACTCGGGGAAATACTGTCCCTCGAAAACATCCCAGTCACCGTACAGCATCGCCCGCTTGCGGTCCTCGGGCAGATTCTCAAGCGCGTTCACATAATCCGGGCTGTTGTGCATCAGTGCCTTGTTGTCATAAACATTCGCCTGAATAAAGACGTAGTGTTCCGGCTTCTCGGTCTTTTTGTATTCGCGGTCGATGAACAGCCGCTTGAACCAGGCATGACCGACGCCACCGGGGTTGCAGGTGAAGTACATCCTCGGTGGGAAGTGCTCCGCCATCAGGCCGGAAGAACGGTTGGATTCCGTCATCGTGGTAAACACGTTCTCAGGGAACTGCGTACACTCCTCCAGAAAGATAACGTCATACGCCTGACCCTGATACTGCAGCAGGTCGCTGTCATGCCGGCAGTAACCGAACTTGAGCCGTGCCCCGTTGGGAAAGATAAACGCCTTGTCCGTGCCGTTGTACTTCGCAACGCCGTTCAGCTCACGCATCGCAGGCAGCAGGTGGTTTTCTTTCAGCTCCGGGTACGTCCGGCGCATGAAAAGCACCTGAATGCCGTCATAGCGCAGGCATAGCAGCTCGGCCTTCATGCGTGCGACGTAGCTCTTGCCGCCGCCGCGCGCACCGCCATAAGCGATGTACCGCGCCCGGCTGAGCAGAAAATCCTTCTGCTTGGGGTACGGACTGGAAAACGTCAGCCGATTCATTCCGCAAACGCCTCCTCATCCGGAGACGCGAACGTGATCTGCGCGCCTGCGCTCTCGCCCTCGTTCAAATGCGCCTCAAGCGCTTCCTGTCGTTCCATCATATCCTTGAGCGTGCCGGACAGCTCGCGCAAAGTGGTGCCGGTGTAGTTCGTCACGATCTTGCCGAACAGCTCGACCTGAGCCGGATCCAGCGAGATACAACCGTCCTTCGCAGCCTTGCGGACAATCGCAAGCCCTTCGTCCAGATCCTTCATCTCGCTGAGCGTCGCGGCAGCCTTGCGGCCGAGGGAACGAACAACATCGTCCACGACCTTGTTACACCGCTTGATCTGCGTGCGGCGGATCTCGCGCCGGGCGGCAATACCGTCCTCGTCTCCCTCGTTCTGGGTGTGCACCCAGTCCGCGAGCGTCGATTTCGGAATGCGCAGCCGGCAGGCGGCATTTGTGATCGAGACGCCGCTCGCCACGAGCGCAAGCGCCTCCTCTTTGAACTTCTGGTCATACTTACTCCCGCGCTGCTGCATCCAATCACCTCCCGCGCGTGTCTTGTTTTGCTGAATACAAGTATAATCGGGAAAATCGGAAAAAACGGAAAACCTGTCCGGGACAGAAAAAAAGCGCCCAAGCCGTCCGTCAGAACGCGCAGGAGCGCATAACAAAAGGGCAACCCTCCCGGATTGCCCTTTGTCGATTTGTGTGTTATACTGTTGTTGCGGACGCAGCCATGTTAACGCTATGTGCGGTTATTCCCACCTTACCCAACACGAGGGGAGGTGATGCTATGATGGTTACATTTTCTGATTTATTTCAGTTTTGTCTCCTTCTCATAGCTTTTGCTGAACTGATTCTCAAAATCAGCAAAAGAAAATGACCGCCCTCCTCCAAGATTGCGGTCATTTTCAATGACATAACCAATCGGGAGTAACCGTTCATGGCTGCGTCCCTTTTGTGCCCTTATTTTACACCCAAACCACCGTGTTTGTCAACGCCGCCGCAGAGCGGTATTTTTTATTCCTGCTCCCGCACCATGCGGTAAAATGTACTCTTTTTCAGTCCGAGCCGGTCCATCGCCTGCACGGCCGTGATGCTCCCACTTTTCCACAGTCCTGTGACTAACTCCCACTCGGCGGGCAGCTCAGTCTTTTTCCGTCCAAGCTGCCGCCCCTGCTTTTTCGCCTCGGCGATGCCCTCGGCCTGCCGCTGGCGGATGGTGAGGCGCTCCTGCTCTGCGATCGTTGCGAGCACCTCGATCATAATGTTGTTTACCATTTCGCAGATCCACTCCTGACCTTTTGGAAAGTCAGCCATCGTGCTCGGCAGGTCGATGATCTTCACGCGCACACCCATCGCCTTGTAATATTCCAGTTCTTGTTTGACCTGCTGCTTGTTGCGCCCGAGCCGATCAAGACTCTTGACGATGAGCGTGTCGCCCGGCCGCAGCAGTGCCTCGCGCAGATACTGGTATCCCGGGCGGTTGAAGTCCTTGCCGCTCTCCTTGTCGGTGATGATGTCGCGCTCATCGGCAATGTACTGCCGCAGCGCTGCAATCTGACGGTCGAGATTCTGTTCGCGCGTGCTGACCCGCGCATATCCGTATACTTTTTCCATATTTGACCTCCTGCCTGCTTAATGCGTCTCAAAATGTCCTGTTGTCTCGCGGAACGTCCGTAAATCAAAAGACAAGCCTTTTCGCACGCCATACCGATAAAAATACCGCCGTCAATCTGCCGTGCGAAAAGGAACACCTTTTGACACGGCAGTTCAGCGCCACAGCTTGCTCACCAGCTTCCTCGGTCCGCTCTCATCCGCGTACCCCATCCGCCGGGCGCACTCGCTCCAACTTTTGCCGTCCAAGTACCGCAGCCGCAGGGCGCGCCGGGTCATGGAGTCTGAAACGTTGTCGATCCACTGCCGCACCGTGTCGCGCTCATCCTGGCACTCGGCCTCAATGGCCTGCAGCCTATCCCGTGCCGCGTCCAGTGCATCCCGGCCAAACAGACAGCCGACGCCGTAAGTCTCCTCGATCCGCTTGTGGTGCCGAGCCTCCCGCGCAAACCGTTCTCTTTCTTCTTCAAGTTCACAAACTAGACTTTCAATTTGCCGCAATCTGTCTTTTGTCACCAGATACACCTCCTGCCGCATCGGCCTTCCGCCTTGCGCTCGTCACCGTTACGCGCTTCCGCGCGCTCCGTCCTTTGAGAGAGTACAAACAGTAATGTGATTACAATCTGTATTCATTCGTCCGAACCTCTCCGATAAACCGCGGGGGAATTGTTAGACCCCCTACAAGGCTGTCAGGCGGACCCAGCCGCCGATATCTTAAACTTTTCTTTGCCGTCTCCTGCGCAGCCGTTCCCACGGATCGGGAGCAGCCCTGCGCCGCTGTATCTGCCACCACGCGCCAAACGCCGCCTGATTGTAAATGCGGCCGACCATAACCTCATAGCGGCCGAACTCATTCGCGTTCTGCACATGTTCGATGATCTTCACGCCGGGCGGCACTTCGGCCTCCTCCTCCTCGCCCAGTCTGAGCCGAACCGGCTCTGCGGGCGGCGTGAGATTGCGGCTGGTGGAGTATCGCCTTGCACCTTTGCCCTTGTGACAATCCTCCTTGAGTAGATAGATGGCGGTGTCCTCAAAAAAGTCCGCGCCCTCGCGCAGAGTCCGCACATCGGCCAGACCATGCGGCCAGCACTCGCGCACCACCTCGGCCAGCTGCACGCCGTGCGCGCCACTGAGGATCAGGTGATGGTGCAGCCGCACCGGCTCGCCGTCCATGTCGTGCTCCTCTGTTACTGCTATGTACTTGTATTTAAGGCCAATCTTTGCATACGCCTTTTTCATCTTCGCGTGAAATTTCTCCAAAGCCCGCGCGCGGCTTGCCTCCGGCGCATACGTCAGGCACACAAACAGATCCCGACCGCTCACAAAATTCGCGTTGATCAGCTGCATCAGCCGCCACTTGCGCTGCCGCCGGTTGATCTCCTGCTTGGCCTTCTCGGTTGTCCGCCGTCTGCCCGCCCTCTGCCTGGGCGACATGCCCGGCATCGTGCCCATGGAATATAAACACATCTGATAGAGCGCACCGTTGCACTCCTGTTTTTGATATAACATAAAAATCCTCCGTCCATTTCGACTCATGCATCTGCAAATGAACATATAAAATGTAAAGCCAGATCAAGCCAGCCCTTCACAGGCTGGCTTTCTCTTTTCCGTTTTTCATCTTCCAAATCTTCCGCGCCTCGCTCACGAAAACCTTGCGGTAATCGCGCTCATACGCGCCAAACCCATAAGTAACCACAGCCGCCGTCATGCAGTTGATCAGCTCGTCCGCCGTCAAACCATGCTCGGCAGCATTCCGAATAAACTCACGCATTTCATTATCCGGCGGCCTGCCGAAGCTCCGGCTGTAATGGGAATCAACCAGGTGTGCCGTCTCTGTCGGGCTGCGCATTACTCATTTCCTCCCGAATCCGCTTGAGTGTTTTCTGGATACCGGCGTGCCGCGCCACCTTAAAATCGGTTTCCAGCCCAAAAAGCTGAATGATCTGCTCAGTCACGTTCACCACATCGGCCAGTTCTCCGGCAAGGTGTTCCAGTCTCGCGGTCAAATCTCGTTTCTTGCCGCCCAGCTCGTGATAGCTGAGCATCATCAGTACCTCGCTTGCCGCGCTCGTAGCCTCACCCAGTTCTTCCATCAGCTTGCAGACCTGCTTTTCCTCGCCGTAATAGCTTGCAATCTGCATCAGCTTCGCCGCTCTTTTCACATTCATTTCATCACATCCTCATAAAAAACAATATCGCGCTTTGAAATTTCCTCTGCTCTCAGCCGCAGCTTCTCGTATGCATAATCCTGATCCACCTCGTCGATCATTTTCTGCAGCTCATCCGCGGCCGCCTGAAAGGCGTCAAAAAACTTGTCGAGCCGCTTTTCCGAGAAGCCGTACGCCTCGTGCAGCG
>ERZ1106976.2372-NODE-2372-length-16982-cov-3.734093_pt1 | contig 16982 bp, 7 predicted proteins | sample MGYA00403687_ERZ1106976 | MGnify/ENA primary metagenome ERZ1106976 (study PRJEB35170, sample SAMEA104062446) | human gut metagenome | biome: human gut; feature: human-associated habitat; material: faeces | place: Denmark | collected 2013-02-22 ... | reverse complement strand
CACTCGATGATTTCAAGCCCGGGCTTTTCGCCTGTATCCGCAGTCTGCCGGCATTGTCGGTCGCTTGTAATATCAATAACGCTTTACCATTGAAGGTTTTTCTATGAAGCACTTTATGAGGTGCAATATCCAAGACATCTCCATTTTCAACTCCAATAAGTTTATAATCGCCTTTCACCTCAAAATCCACGTCCACATTGGCATAGGGTACAAAATTCCCTTTCTTATCGGTTACATCGACGGTCACAAAAACTACATCCTTACGATTGGATTTCATTGTTTTTCTATCTGCCGTCAATTTCAAGGAGTAGGCTTTTCCGGCAGTCTTGTGAGAGCATGAGGCGATTACCCGCCCGTCTTTATAAGCTACTGCCTTGATGGTTCCCGGACGATACGGCACATTCCAAACAATCTGCAAAGAATCTCTATGCATATCTTTCCTCCCCAAAGATTTGCCATTATAGAACAGTTCCGCTGCATCACCGTTAGTATAGACAACCACCGGTATTTCTACTCCTTCTTTACCCGGATGTGTCCAATGAGGCAATACATGAACCATAGGCTCATCGCTCCACAAACTCTGATACAGATAATAATGATCTTTCTCAAAACCGGCAAGGTCTATGATACCATAGTTATTGGTTCTTCCGGGCCAACCCCACGATTCTCCCAGATAATCGAATCCTGTCCAGACAAATTGTCCTATAAAAAAGTCATTGTCACGAGTCTGTTTCCATTGCTCCCTTACCGATATACGGCGGGTCTGATTGTCATACCTCGAAGCATAACGAGTATCTATACCATCGAATACCTCTTCGGTCGTAAAACTCGTAAGAGGGAATACTCTGGCAGCATCATGCTCGTTCAACACCTCATCTTTATCCCACGGTTTACGAGTTCCAATCGTGCGGTACACCCCACGAGTCTGCCGAGTATGAGGGATCTCGGTTCCCACAGCCAATTTAAGCGGTTGCTTTTTATGGAAATCCGATATATCTCCTTTACACTCGCCATTGGCATTAAATCCCGCAATATCGATATAAAGGTCTGTACAATAGGCCTGCGTTGTAGGACGAGTAGGATCCATATCATGGAAAATCTTATTCATCTTATACTGCAAATACATATGCCTATCATATCCCCAAACCTCATTTCCCAAACTCCACATCACCACGCTCGGGCAATTTCGGTCGCGTTTTATAAAATCGGGAAGATCTTTTCCCCACCAATCAAGAAAGTCATTGCTGTAATCATAAGGCACTTTGTGACAACCATACCAATGGAACCAGCCGTCCCACGGTTCGTCTATCACCATAAAACCAAGTGTGTCGCACATGGCATAAAACTCGGGAGCATAGGGATAATGCGATGTACGTATGGCGTTACACCCCATTTTTTTCAACTGTATTAAGCGTTTATGCCATATATCTTCTGCCAAGGCCGTTCCCACAGCACCCATATTTTGATGCAGGCACACACCTTTCATTTTTGTCGGTATACCATTGAGTCTAAATCCCTTTTCGGGTATATATTCCAGTCTTCTGATACCAAAACGCGTCGTATAATTGTCTACGATCTTACCCTCTTTCTCTACAAAGCTCTCCATATAGTAGCATTCGGGAGTATCAGGACTCCACAATCGAGGATTTTCGACACAAATCGTATCAAACAACGTCAATTGATAACAACTGATTTGCCCATTGCGTTGACTTCTACCGACTTCACGGCCTCGGCTGTCCCGAATGACAGAAATTAACTTGATAGGAACCTCACAAGCCTCTGGACTATTCACCTCGGTCTCTATACATATCCGAGCCGACTCGGTCGAAATCTCCTCGGCTCGGATGCACGTTCCGAATCGAGCTATATGAACCGGATCGGTCGTCACCAAATTTACATGACGATAAATCCCTATGCCCGAATACCACCGCGCACTCGGCAATCTACTGTTATCCAATCGTACCGACAGAACATTAGTTCCTTTCACTAAATAAGGAGTGAGATCATAGGAAAATCCAAGATAACCATTAGGATAGAAACCTAGCTTATAACCGTTCAGCCAAACCGTACTGTTCATATAGGCTCCATCAAACTCGATAAATACCTTCTTACCTTCCCACAAAGGATTCCATTCGAGCTCTTTTTTATACCAAACGACACCGCCACCCGGCAAAAATCCGTTTTCACGGCCATTTTTCTGATCATAAGTTCCTTCGATACTGTAATCATGCGGGACATCGACTTTTCGCCAAGATAAAAAACGACTATTATCCATCTCACAACCTTGTATATCGGCTGGGTAGAAATACCAATCGAAATCTATATTCTGTATAACCCTCGCCTCTGTTGCCCTCAGGCAAAGAGGAGAAAGGGTTAAAATCAATAATCCTAAAAGCGATAATCTTCTCATCACCTTTTTTGTGTGTTTATCGGTAACTACTTTACAGTTTATTCTTTAATGAACGAAGCAACAAATCTATTCCTCGTGACGGTATCGGTAGATACCAGTATATAGCTGCCCGGGGCGAGAGGATTCACATCAATCACGTCTCCACCGAAATCGTCCAAAGAAATCAGTTTCTCCCCGGCAATAGAATACACGTCATAATCGCAGTTATTTTCGTTATTCAATTTATTTATATACAGTTCATCATGACAAGGATTGGGATAGATTTTAGTATCTTTATCTGCCACAGCCTCTTCTACCGAAGATATGGTTCCAGGATAAATCTTAAATACTCTGGCATCGGAACGAGGCACTTTCAACGTCAATATATTTGCTGTTTTATCTGTCATTTCTTTTTTATCTGTCCAAAGTTCATGTACAGTGTAAACCACGCCTTCGGCAAGCCCCAAATCACTATATTTCAAATTAAAAACTTTTTGAGTCGGAGACGTAGTAAAGTGATATGCGGCCACATAAAGGGTATCGGCAACTCTATGCATAAAAGCATCGGCTTGACCCGTTCCCCAATAATCGTTCACGATAGGACGAAACGACTTCCCTATTTTACCGATACGATTTATCTCTTCATTCTTGACAATCGACTGTGCACGAACACGCGCTTCCTCTGTACAGTTCAAGAAATCGTCCCCCAACAAACATAGTCCCGTAGTTACCACCGAAGTGAACCGAGCTCGGTTTTCTCCCGGCGAATGCAATGTATAAGTTCTGCCCGACGGATATTCCCCATTACCCGTAAATTTACCGAAGACCATGTAATCGGGGTCGTTATAACAATAGAAACGATCGGTCCACCAACTATGTGTCAATGCGTTAAGCGCATATTTCGTATCGTTCATCGTTCCATATGTATCACAAGCAAAACGACGCCCATTGGCATACTGCGCCGGGAAAAGAGGTGCGATAGAAAGGTTCACGTACATCTTATCACCTATTCTGTCCGAAAGATATTTCATTCCCTGATTATAAGCCTGTATTCCCGTAGTCACCTCTGGATCATACCAAGAGTCGGCCTCGAACGTTCCGTGTGTCATAAAGTCTATTTTCAGGAACTCATAACCATCTTTAATCCATTGGTCTATATAATAATCTATACGCATCTTCGTGCCGATGTGAGTAGGATCTAATGCCCAACCTTTATTTCCACCGGGAAACTGCGCTGGTTGTCCATTGATTTTCAGTACAATATCCCCATATTTATATTTACCGTTAGTTCCTTCCACATCTTTATTCATGTTGCCTCCCCAATCGACGAAAGGAGTCCAATAAATACCCGGTCTCTGTCCACGTTCTTTACACTCCTTAATAAAACGACGGCGATTTTGAGCCGTGATATTTGTCCAATAAGAATCGAGACCGATATATACGGTACTGTCATTGGTAAATTCGGGAGCCAGTTTATCGGCAAAGAAAGCCGATACACTCGAAGCAATCGCATACGAAACATCAGACATCGCATTTCCCCAACTGTTCCAGCCGAACGGCGTTCCTTTATCCCACACACGTTTAGGTGTCACAACGGCATTCAACTCGCCATAAACCTCCATTCCATCTCTCCAATCGTCAAAATAACCGAACATCACCTTCGGTGACTTCACAGTTGTACCTTTCACTTTGCCATGAGGCAGTTGATCTCGGGTAGTAGGGGTCTTTCCACTGTAATTGTCGCTAATACCGCCATAAACAATAAGCGACGTAATAGAATTGGGAGTATTGACTTTCGACACGACTCCGGTTTTCCAATTATCATGTTCGATAGAGCCTAATACCAAACCATTGTTATTTTTCGTGCTATACAAGCAGCCTGCTTCATAGCTCGTGTAAGTCGACCCTACTCTAAACACCTTAGAGTCATAAGCTACCCAACAGTCATTGTCATAAGGAACGATCAAAGCAACGTTCGTTCCGTTCTCGGCGGGAAGAAAAGCCGTTGACTCAGTCGTCGTCAAAGGCGACATATAATTCGATGCTATCACATCGGGAGCCTCTACTTTCAATTCAGTCAACAAATAGTTTTGACCCGAATAGAGGTAATAAGTATGTGTAGCTTTCAGTTTAGGATTTTCATTCGTATACACAAGGTCTACACGCTTACCCAAACCAAATAAATCGGAATAATCACTAACAGTTGCTCCGGTAAATGTCAACGAGGGAGCAGAATATTCAGATTCGTCTATCTTAAATACAGCATGGTTTTTGGAAATCAACAATACTTCGTTTCTGTAAATATCCGTTTGCCCATCTGTATCCGAAATATTTAATTTCAGCATTCCTTCCTGTACTGTGATAGCCGATACAGAAAGGGGGATAACACAAAATAAAAGGGAGGTGAGTCGATTCATATTATTGGTGTTTTTTTAATCGTCGGGAAAATAAAAATTTCCCCGACGACCTGATTAAGATTTTATTATACAAATTTCATGCAACAAACCATGTAAATCCTATTACATGCCTACTATTATCTTAGATACAGCTTGTTTGTTTCCAATGGTAACTTTTACCAAATAAACTCCTTCGTTTACATCGAAATTCATGTTCTGACTAGCAGCCACACGATATTGTGCCAATGCCCTTCCATCTATACCCAAAATTTCAAATATGGCAACTTCGTTCGAGGAGTTTTGCAAATACACGGTTTGTCCGGCAGCATACACTTTGTAATCATTTCCGCTTAAAACATTTTCAATGCTCGAAGTAGAACTTATTACGAAAGGACTTGCCAACCAGCCGTTATCCACAGCAGATACCGCAAATTCCACACCTTCGGTTTTAGGCATATACAAGTCATACCGATTGGTCGGAACCAACGGATATTGCGTTCCATATACTTTCAACGCACCTGTGGTTTTATCGGCAGGAAGTATGAAATTTATTTTACCATCGGGAGTCTTGACATAGATATTATATCGAATAGCCTCAGCCGGAGTCGTATCGTCAGTAGCTTTTTCCCATCTCAACTCATAGCAACCTTTGTCTTCATTGTAAATGGCCGTAAAGTTCTTAGGCGCAGCAGGTGCGGCATTGGCAATAACACCATCGTTGCCTCTATTAAATAAGATATAATCGGGCCAAGAACCCAATCCATCACCATCTGCCCCACCACCATCACGATAACCGAAGATACCCATATCGAGGAAACCGTCATTATCAATATTTACAAAAGTAGCCGATCCTCCGCGGCAACGAGCATCGTCGGGAATAAGCTCCTGCTTTGTAAATGAATTATCTCCATTATTATACATAAAGGTGGCATTGGTATTCCAACCCGTCATGAAATAATCATTCAACCCATCGTTATTCACATCGCCAATCGCCAAAGCACAGCCCCCACCGAAGAAATTGGTCTCGGCTTCCTCATGACGAGTAAATGTACCATCTTGATTATTGATATACAACTTTCCAAAAGCGGCCCAACCATTATTCACATCACGACCGATCTCAATGATATCGGCATATCCATCATTATTTACATCGATGAAAGCAGTTTCTCCTTGTTGATGTCCCACAAAGTCGATCCCCGTAACTTCGGTAAACGTATCATTACCATTATTTTTATATAATTTCGTTATCGATTTATACTCATCATGATATCCCGTAACCAAAATATCCATCCAACCGTCATTGTTGAAATCGGCCACATCAATAGAACCACCGTTAACACCGATGAAATTTTCTGTTCCATCTACCGGATTCTTTAATAGTTCAAACGTTCCATGATTATTTTTCATAATAGCACATACACGACCTTGTCCTGTTCCTCCCGTAATTTCTTCCCACACACCACCGGCGCTTCCGTTGATAAGCAAGTCGGTCCAACCGTCATTATTGTAATCGAAAGCGACAAGTAGCTTAGAGCCATTGTCATTCGATTCGGAACTAAGACCGGGAAAAGCCTCTATCATATCCCAGTCGGCCACGAATTTATAATCAGGAGCACCACTGTTCATAAATATGTCGGTAAACGCATCGCTACCGGATTTCCCGACAGTAATCAAATCGAGATTACCATCATTATCGATATCAATGAACACCGCAGAAGCTTGGCTTTTGGCATACAAGTCTTCCGACTCCGCAGTAACATCGGTATACGTTCCATTGGCATTGCCTTTGAACAAGCCCATACTGGGGGCAGCTTGTCCGGCAATAATAAAATAGTCCATAATGCCATCGTTGTTAAAATCGACAAACAACTGACGACCAGAGGCAGTCATTGGGAATCCACTTTCCCCATCTACCGGATTTCGTAAAATTTCCCAATTTACCGAATTTACGGCAAAACTCGGAATTACAGCTCCTACAAGAGCCAAAGAGAATAATAATTTTTTCATATTCGATAAGTGTTTTTATGGCGAGGTCTATTTTTATTTCTCTATCGGCAGAACAGACCTCTTAATCCTGCCGATAGAGAATATATAATCAATTTAATTCAATCCAGGATTTTGATCACCTTGCAAATGCGGGTTTTGCTTTATTTCCACCATAGGCACAGGGAATAAGCGATGTTGAGTTCCAATAGTCGGAGCCAAAGCCTGCCAACGGTTTCTCACTTTTACATACTCTTCAAAATGTCCGGTCCTCACAAGGTCCATACGCCGCCAACCCTCGCAAGCGAGTTCACGCATACGCTCATCGAGTATTTTCGTGCGGAATTCTTCGGCAGACATACCCGTGTCCCAAACATATTGAGCCGGAACCGTTCCACCGAAAGCACGAGAGCGAACAGTCGTATTCACCAATGTAACAGCACCTGACGTATTTCCTGTCTCGTTCATACATTCGGCCAGCATCAACAACGCATCGGCATAACGGAAGTAGTACATATTTCCACCCGTATAATAAAAAGACTTAGTTCCATCGATACGCACATCTTCAAACTTTTTGAAATGGGGCTTCAATTGGTCTTCTCCAAAACCAGCAGATGGAACAGGCTGTTTGCCCTTATAAATAAAATCGGAGCGTATGCTGGCATCTTTTCTCAAGTCTCCCGGCTCGTATATATTCACGCAATAATCAGTCGGTAAAACAAAATCATATCCTCCATACATGCAATTGGGATCTCCGGAACAAGCACGAGTGCCTGCATACCATTGAGCCTCGTTAGAATCGGGCCATACATTATTGAAATAAAACGTGAATATTTCTTCTGTACTGGCCTGAGACGGTAAATTTCCCATTACTTTGTTGGCATCGAACAAATCGGCATAATTGTTTTCAAGAACAAATCCGCCTCTGCTTTTCAAATCTTCCAGCAAAATCTGCGCTTCACCGAAATCTCTATATCCTGACTCCACAGGAGCCGACATATATACCTTCGCCAACAACATTTTTGCGGCCCAAATCGTAGGGATACGTCCATCGGCCGCTCTTTTTTCCGACAAGTAAGTAAGAGATACCTTCAAATCATCTGTAATCATCTTGTAGACTTCTTGCAATTCTTTGCGCGGCCCCAACTGATTCTGGCCGTCTACGATATTGGGTAATGGTAATTTGCCCCAATATTGAGTCAACTCAAAAAGAATACATGCCCGATAAAAAGATATCTGTCCCAAGAACACCTTATACTGCTCGGCTTCATCGGCAGAAGCTGATTTCAACAATCGATCGATATGCCATAACCCCTCACTTGCTTGCACAGCCACCGGCCAACGAATATTCCAAGCCTCTGCAATAGAAGTATTTTCAGAATCATAATATCCGTCATATTTATCGAACGCCGCCTGCATAGCATTTGTCCTTACCTGATACTCACCCTGCTGAGCCTCATCGGTTCCTAAAATCGTGTAAAAACCTTTCCGATTCACACGAGTCGCACGCCATTGATAGTACAGCCCATAAACAAAAGCTTGCACATTCTCTGGTTTTTCAAAAACCTGTTCGCTCGACAAACTGGTTTGCGGATCTTGCTTCAAAAAACCGTCTTCGCAAGACGATACAAAAATCGACAGAAGCAACGCTATAACGATATATCTATTAGTTTTCATATTCCTAACTTTTAATTTCTTAGAATGATATATTTAGACCGACAACATACATACGCGTATTGGGATACCAATCCCCGGTTTCAGGATCGAATCCTTTGTATTTCGTCGCAGTAAAGAGATTACTTCCCGTAAAATAGATGCGAAGATTGTCAAGGTAAATCTTATTGATCAATTTACGAGGGAACGTATAAGCCAACGTAGCCGAACTTAACCGGAAGAACGAGGCATCTTGCAAACATAGGCTCGTACTGCCGTACCCAAATCCGCTAAACGCATGATAAGCTCTCGGTATCAATGTATTCGTATTCTCCGGTGTCCAACGATTCAATATATCTTTATGAGCTGCACTTCTTCCATCACTGGTAACCAATGAATTATACAAGAAACTCGTTTTCTTGGCTCCATACGAATAATTCCCGACAAGCGTCAATTCCAAACCTTTCCAACTTACAGTCGTATGGATACCACCATAGAATTTAGGGTCTTTAACCCCCACGACCGTACGGTCCTTATCATTAATAATGCCGTTATGATCTCTATCCAACGGCAAAATATCTCCGGGTTGTGCCGTTCGAGAACCCAATTCGAGAGAGTTCACATAATCCATATCCGACTCCTGTATAATCCGGTCGAACAGATACATATAAATCGTATTCAACGACTCACCCACAAACAAGTTACCCTCGGTCTGTATCTCGTTATTCGACATACCACCTAATTTATAGATTTCCTGAGCCTGCCCGTCCAATTTGATAATCTTATTGCGATCGGCAGAAATATTAAATCCGATATTCCAATTCCAGTCCTTTGTACGAATGTGGCATTTATCGAAAATTCAATACCTCTATTCCGAAGCGTGCCTACATTGGCTAATTGATCAAGGTATCCCGAAGACGGCGACTTACTAATGGTCATCAACAAATCCTCGTTATCAATATGAAATAAATCGAGTGTAAAGCTCAAACGATCGTTAAACATGCCATAGTCCAATCCCACATTAATTTGTTTCTGCTTTTCCCAGCGTAAATCGGGGTTACCATACCGTCCCCAGTTAATCAACGCACTCGTACCAAGAGTAGCTCTTACATCATAAAGCGTTTGGTAACCATAGTTGGGAATATTTTGATTACCAGCCAAACCATAGCCTACCCGAAGTCTTAGGTTATTAATGACATTCTGCGACTGCATGAACTCCTCTCCTGTAATATTCCACGAAGCAGATACCGAAGGGAAGAATCCCCATTTATTATTGGTTCCGAATTTAGATGAACCATCATAACGACCTGTAAACGTGACATAATAGCGACTATCGTATACATATCCCGCACGCAAGAATACAGAAGCCATAGAGTAAGTCCAAAAATCTGAATTAACGCCGAAATCCTCTTTCTTCGAAGCTCCGGCTATTGCCTTATATGAGAAAAAGTCATTACCAAAACCCTTCACATCAAGACTATTCCAATTTTGACTGTAATAAGACATATTAGCACCCAAAACAGCCGATATCCTATGCTTCTCTTTAATTAATGTTTTGTATGAAACCGTGTTATCCCACTGCCAATTCAACATTTTATCCTTACGATGTTTAGCCTGCCCATCGGCTGACGCTTTATAGGACTGTGTCGTTTCGGTAGAATAGTAGGTATAGTCTTCTTTACTCATATAATCAATAGAAAAGGTCGAACGTATATCAAGTCCTTTTATTGGGTTGATATTGATAAAGTTAGAACTCATAAGACGAGCTTGATTCGCATCTCTGACCACATTCAAGTCCCTGATAGGATTATTATTGCTCTGGCTCTCTTCTGTGCCATATTTCATATACCAATATTCACCTGATATCGGTAACAGAGGATCTGCTCTAAGCGCCACAGGAAAAGTATTGTCATCTGCAACAGGATGTCCCACCTGATAAACGAAGGTTGTATTAGTTCCTACCTTCAACCAAGGCTTTACCATCTGATCGAGATTGATTTTACCTGTGTAACGCTCATAGCTTACATTTTTCATTAAGCCCTCTTGCTGATTATAGTTAAAACTCATGAAGTAAGAACCCTTATCACCAGCTCCAGAAAAACTTACCGCATGATTTTGCTGATATGCATTTTGAGTAACCGCATCAAGCCAATTATACGTTTTTCCCGACAAGTAAGCCTCCATTTCATCTTCTGTAAAAATCGTATTAGGTGGAACCGTTGTCGATAAGAAATTATCCTTTATGTATTTTTCTCGTCGGGCAGGCGGTAAATTAGTCGTATTATTAAACTCATTGATATATGCCTCTACGCGGAGGTCATGCAATTGAGAGCCATTGATCAATGGCATCTCTTTGCTGAAACTTTGCGAGCCATACCAACCGTCATAAGTAACACGAGCCTTACCTTTTTGCCCTTTTTTAGTGGTAATTACAACAACCCCATTTGCGCCGCGAGCTCCATAAATAGCAGTCGCCGAAGCATCCTTCAATACGTCGATAGTAGCTATATCATTGGGATTCAACATCTCGAACCCTTGATCGACCAACAAACCGTCTATGACATAAATAGGAGAGGTTCCATACTGTATCGAGTTATTTCCCCGAATCTTAATGCTGGCAGCCTCTCCGGGTTTTGCACTATTCTGGATAAATACACCAGCAACTTTCCCTTGCAATGCAGTATTCAAATCGGCGGTAGGGATCTGTTGTAAGGTTTTATCGGTCACCCTAGCGACCGATCCTGTCAAATCGCTTTTCTTCATGGAAGCACCTACAACGATTACCTCGTCCATCGCGATTCCCACAGGGTTCAATTCTACTTGAATTTTGGCATTTCCTTTTACCCCATACTCCTGTTTCTCATATCCGATAAAAGAAAATTCAAGCACAGAACCCTTTTGAACGGTAATAGAGAACGCACCGTCGATATTTGTCATTGCACCGATAGACGATCCTTTTACCATTACATTAACACCCGGCAATAGTTCATCTGTTTGAGAATCTCGAACCGAACCCTCAATTTTTACACTTTGTGCCATCGAACCGAACAACGGTAGGACACAAAGCAAAGTGATAAAACATAATTTCAACCTGTTCATAATGTAAAATAATTAGTGTTATTCATGCTATATATTTAGTTTTATTCAGCCGTAATGCGTATCACCTTACTATCGTATTCATTATACATCGTGAAGCGAAGGCCATATTTCATCAGATAGTCGCCCGAAAATACCTTTCCGTCCAACGGCGTAAACCACGAATATCCTTTGGTCTCTTTATTCAATTCCGTTACCCGATAATTTTTATCAGGGTCAAGACCTTCGAGAATCAAAGGTTGTGTATTCCCGTTGATACTTTTCTTCAAAAGATATGTGAACAATACAGCATCATTTTGGTCTTCGGTAACATACATCATAGCCGTACGTTTATTCTCATATGGAGAAAGTAGGCGATACAAATCACCGAACTGTACAATTGAGCGGATACTGTAATAGTCTTTAATCGCATTTTTCGAGAACTCTTTATCCTCGGGGGTCATATCTTTGGGTTGCAAATCCATACCCAATTTGGCAGACATCGCCACATCGAAACGGAACTTCAAGGGAACGATACGACCTGTGATGTGATTGGGAACAACCGATACGTGACTGGCTAGTGCCATAGAAGGGAAGAACTGAGTAGTCCCCCATTGTATAAAAATACGGTCGAGGGCATCGGTATTATCACTAATCCAAAACTCATCGAAATAGGGAAGAGTCCCATAATCTATACGACCGCCTCCCCCAGAGCAGCACATCATAGAAACATCTTTATATTTGGCACGTACCCTATCGAGAACCGAGAATAATCCCCGCACATAACCGATCCAAAGATGAGACTGTTTCTCGGGGGATAAGAAATAAGAACCCGAATTCGTAACAAAGCGATTACAATCCCATTTGATATAGGCAATACCGGGATTTTCGCTCAGCGTTTTATCTATCACCCCGAAAACAAAATCTTGCACTTTGGGATTAGAAAGATCGAGAATCAACTGATTACGACTTAAATCGAGCGGTCGATTCGGTTGCCCGATTACCCAATCGGGATGCTTTTCATACAATTCACTTTTGGGATTAACCATTTCGGGTTCGAGCCATATACCGAATTTAATACCTTTTTTCTTCGACTCGTTCACCAAATAGCCCAACCCATGGGGAAGTTTCTTTTTGTTACAATCCCAGTCACCTAAACCGGCTTTGTCATTATCGCGAGGATATTTATTAGCAAACCACCCGTCATCGAGCAAGAAAAGTTCGAATCCCATGTCTGCCGCATCCTTAATAATACCACTCAAAACCTCTTCATCAAAATTGAAGTAAGTTGCTTCCCAATTATTCAACAAAGTAGTTCTGGTCTTATCGCCCCGATATATACCATATTTTTTCGCCCATCGATGGAAACGTCTCGAAATGTCTCCTGTACCCTTAGACGAATAGGAATACAGCAAAGCCGGAGTTCTGAACACCTCCTTAGGATTAAGTATATATTGTGAAGCATAAGGATTAATTCCCGATATAATATGTAAATTCTCACGATGATCTACTTCGAATGAAAGACGATAGCTACCCGGCCATGCCAATGTTCCTCCTACGACCCTGCCTGCCTTTTCCTGAGCTTTGCCATCGAGTGAAAGATAAAAACAGGGATGCGAATGTTGGTTGGAACGCACACCCAATTTCGATTCAAGATTTTTCACCCCTCTCGATAATTGAGTCTCGACCATGTTCATCTCCATTGCCCACTCACCACAGAATTGAGTGAGATGATAAGACGATTCGTTGAAAAACAAGTGTGATGAAGCATAGTTATAAAGTGTTACCGGCTTTTTTTCGGTATGACTGATTTCGCTCCATTGCTCTATCACATCATTTTGAGCATAAGATTTGAAACAAAGTTTCACCGTGAACGGGAAATAACCATCTTTAAGCGTAATAATCGTTTCGGTTATATCATCGCTCAATTTATTTTGCTCCACACCCTCGAAATAGAGTTCGGTAGAAGTATTTCCGTCACCATGCACTGCACGTAAAGCCGCTTCATTGACATAAGAGGTTCCGAAAGTAGGATAAGCATCGGCTTTCGTAACCTGCGTTGCCTCGGACTCTTTCTCATCTAAAAAAGATCCGAAATAGACTTGTCTCAGTTTTTTATCCTTATCTACTTTATAAATTAACGAGGTATTATCCGTATTTATGGATATCGTCTCCTCGGCATAAGTTGTTACTGCGAAACAAAGTAGCAAATAACACAGCATTTGTCTTCCAAGTGTTTTCATGTCTATTTGATTTATCGTTTCTATTTAACTAATTCTTTTTCAAGATCTTCAAGTGATTTACCCTTTGTTTCGGGAATATATTTGAGTGTAAAGAGGAATCCCAATAGGCAAATAAAGGTGTAAAGCAGGAATGTTCCTCCTGTTCCTAATCCCGAATTGAGGAATGGGAAGGTGTAGGTCAACAAGAAACTGGCTACCCACAACGCACCTGTACAAACCGCCATAGCAACCCCACGCACGGCATTGGGAAATATCTCTGAAAGCAACACCCATGCAATAGGACCTAATGACATGGCATACAATCCTATCGCACACACAACCAATATAATCATGAATATACCGCTTGCATGAACGAAATAACACCATGCCAGAATGCTATAAATAAATAATAAACCGCCAGAGCCTATCAGTATCAATTTTTTACGACCGAGCTTCTCTACCGTAAAAATAGCCACGAATGTAAATATAAGATTGGCAATGCCTGTAACAACGATATTCATCAAAATATCGGATACACCATAACCTGCCGCTTGAAATATCTCTTGTGCATAGTTAAATATGACATTGATTCCGCACCATTGCTGAAATACGGCAATAACCAACCCTATGGATAGCACAAGACGCATTTTTTTCGAAAATAGCTGTTTGACCGCTCCCTTACCATGTTTCTTCGCTTCTGCATCTGATTCGCGATAACCGGCACACTCAGCCAATGCATATTCTCGATTGCCTATCCGTTCCAATGCAATCATGGCCTGACGCTCATTTCCTTTTTGAATCAGCCAACGAGGGCTTTCAGGAATAAAAAAGACTAAAACAAAAAAGAGGAACGAAGGAAAACAGACCGCATAAAACATCCATCGCCACCCCATTGTTCCATTCCAAGAGGCTGCAATATCCGCTACGGTAGCATCAGGAGCGACCGATTCTGCGATAAGCATATTGACGATTTGAGCTGACAATATCCCCAGCACAGTAGTTAACTGATTGAGTGAAACCAGCTTGCCCCTCACACTTCTCGGTGCAATCTCGGCTATATACATAGGAGAGACATCGGCTGCGAGCCCAATAGCTATCCCTCCGATAAAACGCGATATGACAAAAATCACAAAATAATCCGCCATGCCGGTACTTAGCGAAGAAAAAAAGAATACCAAAGCCGCAACTATCAACAGACGTTTCCGTCCATATTTATCGGCCAGTACCCCTGCTATCATAGCTCCTACAAGACACCCCAGCAGAGCCACACTCATCGCCACGGCCCGCATCGTGTTATCATCGGTAATTCCAAAATACGGTTCATAAAACGGCTTCGCCCCGCCTATTACTACCCAGTCGTAACCGAATAACAATCCGCCCATTGCGGATACAAGGCATATAAAATAGACAAAACCTTTCTTATATTGTGCATTCATGTGTATAAATTTTAAGAGTCAGTTTCTTTCACAGCACATTCAATCCTTGATGGTTGATATCGAGCTCTCTCACTTTTCCGAGAAATCTTTCTGCTGTCTTTCTATCGTTCAAGCCCAAATATCCAAGCCCCATCACCAAATTACAATGTATCTGGTTGCGCAGATTGAGATCGTCCTCCCAAATCAACAAATCGGGTAGAGAAACAGCAAAGTAATCGATTTTCACATGGTCGAAGAGATGCTGTTCCCCATGATTGATAAGCTTATTGAAACGGCTTCGAGCTTTCTTTTCGTCTCCCAACTTACGCCAAGCAAGTCCTTGATAATATATCTTGTCAGGTTGTTGGTCGTTATAGAAGAATGCAATCGCAGGTTCGGCTGAACCGACCGTAGCCTTTCTAAAATAAAGTTCAGCATTTTCCTTATCACCCAATCCTTCATAGGCACAACCCATAAAATAATGTATATCGTTTTCTTCGGCTCCCGCGAGTTTTCCTTCTCCAAGATTGAAAGGATAGTATTCTGTCTCTCTAAGTAAATCGATAGCATCTTGATAACGTTTTTCGGCAATTGCCTTTTTCGCCAATTCAATGCGGCAGATTATATACTGTCCAGAAATCTTACCCTCTCCGCCTTCCCACGGATGGAATTTTCTCGAAGCAATCAAAGATTTGGCTTTTTCATACTCGCCCAATTGATTATATAAGGTAACACGCTCTACACTAAGGTCGTCGCGTCTCTCCACCAAATCGAGATGCTTTTCAAGGAATGCCAAACGTTCTTTATGCGGACGACGCAACTTCTTATAGAGTTGATCCAATTCCATCAAAATGCGATCGTCGTTCGTATCGAGAGCAAACGCTTTTTCAAGACAAGCCAACGCATCTTCTTTCCTGTTGCGTTTGTTGTAATATCCCAATGCAAGATTACGCAAAACAGTAGGGAATTGATCGTCAAGTTCTACCGAACGTTCCCAACAAGCGATAGCTTCATCGTGCTGACGAGCTCCATACCAAAAGTTTCCAAGATAATACCATGCTTTGGAATCATTCGGTTGCAATCTATTTGCATCTTGCAGCATAAGAACTTCTTCCAATTTATTAGGGAAACAATAGTCGGGAGCCATCTGAGACGCTTTCTTGTAATAATCGATAGCTTTAAGCACATCGTCCGATTTCGATGCAAAGTAACCAAGTGCATAATAAACCATCGGATATACTATTCCATCGTTTTTGTTTACCCACAAAAGGAGAAGTCGCTCAGCTTCCGCATAAAGTCCGGCATTGGCAAAATCCAACGCATACTCGATATAAGAATGTACCGATGTCGTCTCATTCATCAAAGCCATCATCTCGTCGAGAGCTTGTTGCGCAGATTCCCCACCAAGCAAATAAAGCTCGAATCGGCATCCTATATTAAACTTATCTATCGAGAGAGACTCTGCTATGAGCGTAGCCGCAGCTTCTTTTTTACCCAATTTGCGAAGAATACTTGCTTTCAACTGACGTGCTTTATGATTGTGCCAGTTACGCACCAATGAACGATCGATATGTTCGAGAGCTTTCTCGAAATCATTTCTAATACAATCAATTTGGGCAAGAGCGTAATATGCGGAATCTTGTTGGGCAGCACTCCAAGTCGCTTTAAAAAAAGCATCATAAGCTTCGTCAAACTTACCTTGCATTTTAAGACTCCAACCCAAATTGTAATGAGGTTCTCCGTCAATCGGGTTGGGATTGCGTTCTATCAATGTGGCGATGGCAGCCTCAAAATAAGGTTGAGCTTTTGCGAACTGGCCTCTACGCATCAAGAACAACCCCATGGCATT
>ERZ1106976.2366-NODE-2366-length-17024-cov-4.663917_pt1 | contig 17024 bp, 19 predicted proteins | sample MGYA00403687_ERZ1106976 | MGnify/ENA primary metagenome ERZ1106976 (study PRJEB35170, sample SAMEA104062446) | human gut metagenome | biome: human gut; feature: human-associated habitat; material: faeces | place: Denmark | collected 2013-02-22 ... | reverse complement strand
CTGCTGCAGAACCAACCACACACGCAGGCAATACATGGAGTGGATCAGATGCTGCAAATGGGATCGCACCCTCTGTGATAAAGGAAAGTCCCATGATGAAGTTGGTAGGACCTGCCTTTCTCTCATCTGCTGTAAATTTGTTTTTGAAAATTAAGGTTGCAAGCGCGATTGCGATTGGCGGAACCATACCGCCGACCATAACTGCTGCCATGATGTTATAGTTTCCGGCTGCGATGGATGCTGTACCGAATACATAAGCTGCCTTGTTGACTGGACCGCCCATATCCACAGACATCATACCGCCGAGCAGTGCACCCAGCAGAATTGCACTTGCGCCGTTTAATCCATTGAGTCCGTTGTTGATCAGAGTGTTTAATGCTCCGATTGGCGGCTCAACCACGTAAGTCATAATCACACCTGTAATAAAAATACCAAGCACCGGATAGATCAGCATCGGCTTCATGCCTTCCAGGCTTTCCGGCATCTTTGAGCAGATCTTCTTGAGCAGAAGCACTACATAGCCTGCCAGGAAACCGGCTACCAGAGCTCCGAGGAAACCGGAAGTTCCGTTTGCCGCGATCGCTCCGCCGACAAAACCAACAGCAAGACCAGGTCGGTCTGCAATACTCATTGCGATAAACCCGGCAAGAATCGGAAGCATAAATCCGAATGCCGCGCCACCTATTGACTTAAACATTGCTGCCACTGGTGTAATCGTACCGAAGTTACTTCTCTGATCCATCGGAAGAGAATTCAGATCTACGGAAAATCCATCGATCAGGAATGCCAGTGCGATCAGGATACCACCGCCGACAACGAATGGGAGCATATGGGATACACCGTTCATCAGATGCTTATAAATCTGATGTCCGACGCTGTCCTTCTCATTATCGTTTCTATTTGCCGCTTCTTTATTGGATGCGTGGTATGTAGCCGCATCTCCATTGATTGCTCTCTTAATCAGTTCCTCAGCCTTGCTGATACCGTCTGCAACCTTGCACTCAATGACAGGTTTGCCATCAAAACGCTCCATCGGAACCTGTGTATCGGCAGCCACGATAATGCAATCCGCCTCGGCAATCTCCGCTCTGGTCAGCACATTCTTGGCGCCGCCGGAACCTCTGGTCTCAACCTTGATGCGGTATCCTAACTCTGCTGCTTTCTTCTCAAGGCTCTCTGCTGCCATATACGTATGCGCGATACCGGTCGGGCATCCTGTTACTGCAAGGATCAGCCTGCCGCCCTTTGTCTCTGTCTTTGCCGGTGCCTCTTTGGCTTCTTCCACATCCTTTGCACTCTCAGCCACATCAATGACATGTAAAAACTCTTCCACGCTCTTTGCATTCCGAAGATCATTTGTGAACTTCTCATCCATCAGCAGTACAGAAAGTTTGCTTAATACGTCCAGATGCACATTGTCTTTGGTGTTCGGCGCAGCGATCAAAAAGATCAGGTCTGCCTTCTCACCGTCCAGCGACTGGAAATCCACACCGCCTGCAACACGCATTGCCGCAAGTCCCGGTGCCTTTACAACATCTGATTTGCAGTGAGGAATCGCAATCCCTTCACCAATACCGGTTGTGCCCTCTTCCTCTCTTGCGTATACCCCTTTTCGATAAGTCTCGACGTCGCCAATCTTACCACTTCTCGCCATCAGATCCACTGCGTGATCGAGGGCTTCTTTTTTGCTTGCAGCTTTTGCATTCAGGTCAATGCTCTCTACTGCTAACAATTCCCTGATTCTCATGATTCTTCCTCCTCCATAATGTTAAATGGTTTCTATTTAATCTGCGCACATTTTATAATTCTCATTTGCCGCAAAATTAAAACAAGTTTTGGTTCTTCTCCAGCAGATCAAGTACCTCTGCCTTTGTTGCAAGCTCTTCAGAAAAAGCGGATGCACTTCCTGTACATACCCCCATCTGAAATGCCTTGTCATAGGTTCCATGCTCCAAATATCCTGCAAGAAAGCCTGCCACCATGGAATCGCCGGCTCCGACAGAATTGATCAGCTTTCCCTCCGGTGCCTCTGCCTGATACACCGATCCGTCCTCGGCAACAAGTACCGCTCCGTCTCCTGCCATCGAAATAAGCACGTTTCTGGCCCCCCTCTCCTGCAGTTTCTTCGCGTAAGTCACAACATCCTCTTTCTCGCAGATCTCCACGCCAAAAATCTCTCCCAGTTCGTGATTGTTCGGTTTAATTAAAAACGGGTGGAACGGAAGTACATTTACCAGAAGATCTCTCGTGGCATCCACCACAATTTTTAAATTCCTGCCCTGCAGATGCTTCATGATATCCATGTACATCGTCTGCGGCATCACATCCGGAATACTTCCCGCCATGACAAGAATGTCGCCGTCACACAGTGCATCCAGTTTTTCATATAATTTATCAATATCAGAAGCAGCGATCGCCGGCCCCTGTCCGTTAATCTCGCTCTCCTGCTCTGACCGGAGCTTGACATTGATCCGCGTCATTCCCTTATCTACCGGGATAAATTCAGCATGAATTCCCTTATCAGCCACCAGCCGCTTCAGCTCCATGCCGGTAAATCCCGCATAAAAGCCAAGTGCTGTATTCTCAAAGCCAAGGTTCTTCAACACCATGGATACGTTGATTCCTTTTCCACCGGGGAAAATAATCTCTTCCGTGGTGCGGTTAACCACCCCGCAGGTAAACTTCGGAACAGTCACAATGTAATCTAAAGATGGATTAAATGTTAACGTATAAATCATTACCCAAGATCTCCTCTCACTCGACTTTAATGATATTGGAACAATCCTTGTATATTTCCTGTTTTAACTCTGTCGTAATCACAGTCGCTTTCTCAAACGGTGCGAACGTCACGCTCGATATCTGGGAAAACTTGCTCTCATCCGCCAGAATGTAACAGTCTCTGCAATTCTCCATGGATTTCCGTTTTACCATCGCCTCTTTTAACTCCGGTGTGGAAAATCCCCTCTGCAGGCTGACACCATTGGCTCCCCAGAAGCCTTTCGTAAAATTGTATTTATCCAGTGTAAAAACGGCTTCCTCACCGACAATAGCCTCTGTCACCGCCTTGAACTCGCCGCCCAGAATATAGACCTTGCATCCATGCTCTGCCAGCTTTTTCGCGTGACCGATGGCGTTCGTCACAAACACCGCCTGACGGTTTGCAATGTAATCAATCATCCGCTCCGTCGTCGTACCTGCATCGATATAAACAAAATCTTCGGCAGTAATCAGTCCTGCCGCATAGCGTGCAATCTTATCCTTTGCCTCCCGGTTCTGCTCCTTGCGGTAAACCACTTCATCATCGATGGTGCTGTATACCGTATTCTTCAAAATCGCTCCGCCGTGTACCTTGACAAGCTGGCCGTTTGCATCCAGCGTATTCAGGTCTCTTCGCACAGTGGATTCAGAAGCGTCAAGTTCCGTCATCAGCTGCTGAACCGTCACACTCCCCATATGTTCCAGTATGGACAAAATCTTTGCAAATCTTTCCTCTGTCAGCATGATTTATTCTCCGTTTTCCGTCATATTCGTTCAAAATCGTTCATCTCTATATTTGCATTATATTTCCGTTTCCAGTCACAGTCAATCATTTTCCGTCAAAATCGTTCACAAAAATCGTTATCGAAATTTGTATAAAACACACAAAAAAGAAGGCTGACTTCTTCACGAAATCATCCTCCCTCACAAAAAAATATCCCGTATCACCCTCTTGCAACGGCAGACCGCCTCCCGGAGCACTTCCTCCGTCACATCGCCTTCTCATAGCGGCGGATCGCCTCCCGGATCTCCTCCTCTGTCACCCACACAAGTTCGGTGTTGCGTGTCCGGTACTCGCGCATCACGTCAAACGGCCGGTTTGCCAGATAGCACCGCAGTGCCATCAGCACCGCACTGTGCGTCACGACAAGCACATCATCCTTCTCGCGCGCCAGAATCTGTTCCAGCGCAGCCAGCGTGCGCCGCAGCACCTCGTTATAGCACTCTCCGCCCGGCGTATGGCAGAATCTCCTGTGGGTATCCCAGATATGATGCCGTTCTGCTTCCGTTTCCCTTATCTCATCCCAGTTCCTGCCTTCCCAGTCTCCGAGATCCATCTCACGCAGATCCCAGAGCCGGATACACTCGATGCCCAGCGCCTCCGCGGAAAAACGGGCGGTCTCCGCTGCCCGAAGCTGCGGCGACGTGTAGACTCTGTCCAGATGAAGCTCACCGTTTCGCTGCTTCTCTAAGAGTGTCTCTGCGAGCCGCTTCGCCTGCTGTATTCCCTTCTCATCCAGCGGAATGTCCGTCGTTCCCTGTATCTTCTTTTTTACATTCCATTCCGTCTCGCCATGGCGTGTAAAGTAAAAATTCATATGCCTCTCCATTCGTGGTTCCTGCATTGTTTTTACTGTTTCTGTCCTAAGTATATACCAGGACCGATGTCTTTTCCAAGAGCAAATACACAGAAAAAAACGGAAAGTCCGGTTTCCCTGACTTTCCGTTTTTATTATCTGGCAATATCGATACGCACCAGCGCCTTGCGCAGCGCAAACTCGGCACGCTTGACATCAATCGCCTCTGTCCGATTGGCAAGACGCTCCTCGGCGCGGGCTTTTGCCGCCTCCGCTCTCGCCTTGTCAATCTCGTTCGGCCACTCAGCAATCTCTGCAAGAAGTGTTACCTTTTCCGGCAGGATCTCTGCAAACCCGGAATGGACCGCAGCAATGATATCCTCCTCGCCCTGCTTGTGGATCGTTACAACCCCCGGTGCAAGAACCGTTGTGAGAGGAATATGCCGCGCATACACTCCAAGCTCTCCGGCAGCCGTATTAAATTCGATCATCGTCGCCGTTCCCGTGAAAAAGACACGATCCGGCGTAATGATCTCCACGTCAAATACTTTGTTCTCGTCTGCCATAGCTTATCCTCATTTCCGCTACTGTGCGTTGTTATACTTTTCGCGCACTTCATCGATGGTTCCTGCATTTAAGAAGTAACTCTCCGGAATGTCATCATGCTTTCCTTCCAGAATCTCCTTGAATCCGCGAACCGTCTCCGTGATCGGAACGTATTTTCCTTCCAGACCGGTGAACTGTGTTGCAACAGAGAACGGCTGGGATAAGAATCTCTGAATCTTTCTGGCACGGTTTACGACAAGCTTATCGTCCTCAGACAGCTCGTCCATACCCAGGATTGCGATAATGTCCTGCAATTCCTTGTACTTCTGTAAAATCTCCTGCACACCGCGCGCCACCTCAAAATGCTCCTGACCCACGATACGGGGATCCAGAATACGCGACGTAGATCCGAGCGGATCCACTGCAGGATAAATACCAAGCTCTACGATCGAACGATCCAGAACCGTCGTTGCATCCAGATGTGCGAATGTCGTCGCTGGTGCCGGATCCGTAAGGTCATCCGCCGGTACATAAACTGCCTGTACGGATGTGATAGAACCGTTCTTCGTGGATGTAATACGCTCCTGGAGCGCACCCATCTCCGTCTGTAACGTCGGCTGATAACCAACGGCAGAAGGCATACGTCCCAAGAGTGCGGACACCTCGGAACCTGCCTGCGTAAAACGGAAAATGTTGTCGATGAAAAGGAGGACATCCTTTCCACCCTTGTCACGGAAATACTCTGCCATGGTAAGTCCCGTAAGCGCTACCCGCATACGCGCTCCCGGCGGCTCGTTCATCTGTCCGAACACCATGGTCGTCTTATCGATAACGCCGGATTCTTTCATCTCGTAGTAGAGATCGTTACCCTCACGGGTACGCTCTCCTACACCGGTGAATACGGAATATCCGCCGTGCTCTGTCGCTATGTTGTGGATCAGCTCCTGGATCAATACCGTCTTGCCTACTCCTGCACCGCCGAAGAGTCCGATCTTACCACCCTTCTGATATGGGCAGAGAAGATCTACGACCTTGATACCGGTCTCAAGCATTTCCTGCGACGTTGCCTGATCCTCGAATGCCGGAGCCGGTCTGTGAATCGGCCAGTGCTCGACATCCTTCGGAGCGTCGATCTCATCGATCGGATTACCTAAAACGTTGAACATGCGTCCAAGCGTATTCTCTCCGACCGGCACGCTGATCGGTCCGCCCGTGGCGATTGCCTCCATACCGCGCACAAGTCCGTCCGTCGGTCCCATGGCGATACATCTGACCGTATCATCACCCAGATGCTGGGAAGCCTCAACGACAAGCTCGCCACCGTTCTTTAACGGAACGCGGATTGCATCGTTAATCTCCGGCAGCGCACCTTCCGGAAACTTGATATCCAGAACGGCACCAATAATCTGGGTAATCTTACCCGGGCAATCCTGATTGCCTCTATTATTTGCCATCGCTATTTCTCCTTGTCTGTTATTTTCTATCACCAAATCCTGCTATGCAGCCCTGTGCTCCCACCGCCATCCGGCGCCGGAACTTTTGCACTGCTGCCGCCTAGGATATCGCAGACGCTCCCGCAATAATCTCCGTGAGTTCCTGCGTAATAGAGCCCTGACGTGCTCTATTGAATTTGAGTGTCAGATCACTGATCATATCTTCCGCATTACTGGTCGCAGAATCCATCGCCTGCATTCTGGCTCCGTTCTCACTCGCAACCGCCTCCACCAGTGCCCCGTAAAACAGGCTGGTGACATACTTCGGAATGATCATATCCAGCGCTTCTTCCTCGTTCGGCTCGTAATTCATGAGCACCTTCTCATCCGCCGCTTCCCGCATATCGTCCTCGTCGAACTCCACCGGAAGAAGCTTGATCAGCTTCGGCTCATGACTCACCGTATTCTTAAAATGCGTATACGCAAGATAGATCTCTCCGATCTCTCCGTCCGTATAAGCTTTTAAAATCTGTTTACAGAGCTCCGCCGCATCCTCATAAGACGGAGACTCCATAATCGAAGATCCATCTGCTGCAATCTCATATCCCTTTCGCTCCAGAGCTTCTCTTCCCTTATTACCAATGGCGTAGACTTTGGCATTCTCTGCCGTAATGTCCCCGCTTCCGGTTACCAGCTTTACAATGTTGGAATTGTAACCTCCGGCAAGTCCACGGTTGGAAGTAATGACCACAACCGCTTTTTTGTCACTCTCACCCTTCTTGAGATACGGGTGATTGATCGTGCCGGACTTCGCCAGCATGGAAGTCACTGTCCGGTACATATACTGGAAGTACGGGTTTGTCTGCTCTGCACGGTTCTTGGCTTTCTGCAGCTTCACGGTAGACACCAGCTTCATGGCTTTTGTGATCTGCTGTGTACTCTGTATACTGCTCTTACGTCTTTTTATGTCTCTCATCGAGGCCATAATACGCACACCGCCTTTCTGCCGTCTACTTTGTGAACTCTGCCTTGCACTCTGTGATTGCCTTTATGAGCTTTGCTTCTGTCTCTTCGCTGATTACCTTCTCGGTGCGGATCGCTTCCGGAACCTCCGGATACTTCGTATCCACATACTCGAACAGCGCCTTCTCAAACGGAAGGATGTCCGCAACCGGAATATCCATCAGATATTTGTTGGTTGCCGCGTAGATAATCATAACCTGCTTCTCAACCGGCATCGGCTGATACTGCGGCTGCTTTAAGATCTCCTTGATGCGCTCGCCCTGCGTCAGCTTCTCCGTTGTATCCGCATCCAGCTCGGAACCGAACTGTGCGAAAGCTGCAAGCTCTCTGTACTGTGCAAGCTCGGTACGGATCGGCGCCGCGATCTTCTTCATTGCCTTGATCTGTGCAGAACCGCCTACTCGTGAAACGGAGAGACCTGCGTTGATAGCCGGCCGGAAACCTGCGTTAAACATCTCTGTCTCAAGGTAGATCTGACCGTCCGTGATGGAAATAACATTGGTCGGGATATAGGCAGATACATCGCCCGCCTGCGTCTCAATGATCGGAAGCGCTGTCAGGGAACCGCCGCCCAGCTTATCGGAAAGTCTTGCTGCACGCTCAAGCAGTCTTGAGTGTAAGTAGAAAACGTCTCCCGGATATGCCTCACGTCCTGGTGGTCTCTTGAGGAGCAAGGAGAGTGTACGGTATGCCGCTGCGTGCTTACTTAAATCATCGTACACAACGAGAACATCCTGTCCGTTCTCCATCCATTCCTCACCGATCGCACATCCGGCGTACGGTGCAATATACTGTAACGGTGCAAGCTCACTCGCCGTCGATGCAACGATGGTCGTGTAAGACATGGCGCCGAACTCTTCGAGGGTCTTAACGATTGATGCAACTGTCGATGCCTTCTGTCCGATGGCAACATAGATACACTTTACGTTCTGTCCCTTCTGATTGATGATGGTATCCAGCGCGATCGCTGTCTTTCCGGTCTGACGGTCTCCGATAATCAGCTCTCGCTGTCCTCTTCCGATCGGAACCATGGAATCAATTGCCTTGATACCAGTCTGTAACGGTGTGTCTACGGATTTTCTGGAGATAACTCCCGATGCCACACGTTCGATCTGACGATATTTCGATGTCTGAATCGGTCCTTTGCCGTCAATCGGCTGTCCCAATGCATTTACGACACGGCCTAACATGGCATCGCCAACCGGGACCTCAACCACACGCCCCGTTGTCTTTACCGTATCTCCCTCGTTGATGTTCTTCTGGGAACCGAGAAGTACGGCACCCACATTGTCCTCCTCGAGGTTCAATACCATTCCGTATACTTCGCCCGGGAACTCCAAAAGTTCTCCCTGCATTGCATTGTCAAGACCGTGAATACGTGCGATTCCATCAGCCACCTGAATTACGGTGCCAACGTCAGCTACTTCCAACTGCGCTGCATACCGTTTGATCTGTTCTTTGATGACGGAACTTATTTCTTCTGGTTTTAAATTCATGGAGCGCATTCACCTGCTTTCAACTGTATTTTGGATAATTCGCGCGTCAGATCGTACAACTTTGTCCTGACCGTTGAGTCAACGACACGATCGCCAATGCGAATCATCATTCCGCCTATGATCGCGGAATCCACTTCATAATGCATTTCAAATGTTACATACTTTGTGGTCTCTAATAAGCGTTTCACCACTGCTGCCTTCTGCGCATCCGATAATTCCATTGCAGTCGTCACATATGCAGTCCCGATACTCTTATATTCTTTGACCTGATCATCAAAATACGCCAAAACCTTCCCGATCTGTGCAAAATGATCCTTTTCCACAATCATGCGCAAAAGTCCCACCAGTTCTGCACACACCTCACCGGTAAAAATCGATTCGATGATCTTTACTTTTTCTTCTTTTACGATCTTCGGGTGACGCATCAGCGCAAAGAGCTCCGGATTTTCCTCCAGCGCGGTCTGCATGGCTCTGGTCTGCTCCCAGATCTCATCCAGCCTGCCGCTCTCCACTGCGACCTCGAACAGTGCATCACCGTATACCTTTGATACTAGCTTTGCCATGTCGAATCACCCATTTCCTTTAATGTCTCTTCCACAAGCGCATCCTGTACCGACGCATCGATATTTGCCGCAACCACTTTTGCAGCCATCATGGATGCAACCGTGATCATCTCCTGTTTGACATCATCCATCGCGCGCTTCTTGGAAAGCTCTGCTTCCTCGTTCGCTCTCTGGATAATGCGGGCAGCCTCTTCCTTCGCTTCGGACTCGATACGCGCTGCATTCTTCTGCGCCTTCTGTCTGGCCTCACTTAAAATCTGTTCAGCTTCTTTGTCGATGTTCTTCAATCTGGCTTCATAATCCGCCTTCAACGCCGCTGCATCTTTTTTGTCATTCGCGGCATCCGACAACTCTCCGGCAATCTTTTCCCGTCTGTCGGCGAGCATCTTTCTGACAGGATTAAACAGCAGCTTCGACATCATCATGAACAGGAAAAATACTGCAATCGCCATGAGCACGACATCGTGGAGCAGCTGGAAATCCAGATTAAAGAGTCTGGTCATCTCTTCCAAGGTCCGGCCTCCTTTCCGTTATATTCGTTCTCTCCGTCTCTTCCTATACCAACGGTTTTACGAAAAGCAGGAGCATTGCGATCAAAAGACCATAGAGACCTGTCGTCTCCGCAACCGCCTGGCCAAGTAACATGGTAGACATGATGTCACCCTTTGCGCCCGGGTTTCTTCCTACTGCTGCAGCTGCATGTCCTGCTGCGATACCCTGTCCAATACCAGGTCCGATACCGGCGATAACCGCCAGACCTGCACCGATTGCTGAGCATGCTAAAATTAAATCCTGTCCTGTGATATTCATACTGATACCCTCCTAAAATAATCTTTTTGGTTTCGACGTCTATTCCGTCTCATAGTTCTGACTGATGTAAGTCATCGTCAACATACAGAATACGTATGTCTGAATTGCTCCCGAGAACAAATCAAAGTATACATGAAGCGCCGCCGGCCAGATAATCGCTATCTTGCCAAGCAGTCCGTATACAAGCGCCATCATGACCGTTCCTGACAGTACGTTCGCAAACATACGTAAGGAAAGAGAGATCGGTACTGCGATCTCGCTGATCAGGTTGATTGGGAACCAGATCGGCAGCCACGGCGGCAGTGGAGAACACATATCTTTCCAGATCTGCTTAGGCGGCAGATTCTTGAACTGCGTGATATGGATGAGAGCAAATGTGATGAGACCTAACGCCAGCGTTGTGCCGTAGTCGGCAGTCGGCGGTCTCAACCCGAACAAACCGGAAATATTGCTCATAAGTATAAACACAAAAATCGTGCTGATGTAGTTCACGAATTTCGGCGCCGCAACTTTTCCCATTGTTCCATATACCATCGCATCCAGTTTCTCTACCATGATCTCCAGAACATTTTGAAAGCCCTCCGGAATTTCCTTTGCATGTTTCATCGTCCGATTTGCCGCGATCGCCAGCCCCAACATCAGCAGCAGCACAATCAGAATGCAGACGTGCGATGTTGTAATCCAGACCGTATGACCAAAGATCTCATAGGAAAAAATCCCATGTATCATGAAGTCAATATTATCGGCACCAGAAGACATCAAAATTGCGTTATTCACAATTTCACCTCCTTATAGAGCTTCATTTTCTCTGCTGTCCGAAGGCACATCACCTCTTCCTCCAAGCTTTGAAATGAATCTATGTGCAAGGGGCTGCAGATACGCTGATATCTTCAATCCCAAAACACCAATAAATGCTGCCGGCAGACTGCCAAGCTCCCACTTCATCATCACGAAAAACACAATGACGACCACCAGATACCTGGTAATGGACCGGGCGATAATCTTCGACCGGGCTTTCGCCTCCCCGTAGATCTCAACCGCATCCCGCAGAACCACCGCCATATTGACCGCCATCCCGCAGGCAAGGGCAATGCCTATGGCAAGTCCGGTAGTAAATCGCAGCTTGTCCGGCACGAACCAGATTCCCGCCAGAAAAACCGCCGCCCCATATACAATAATTCCCAGAACAAGACCGGGCAATGCATCATTTAGTCTTCTCAACATGATCCCGCTTCCCCTCATCTCCCTGTCCGTAGATCTTCTTAGCCATCTTAAATATATTATTAAATCCGGCAAGTGCGCCCATGATAAACAACGGCACTGTTATGATGGGCATTCCGTATTTTTTCCCCAGCCACGCACCGAGCAGCGTGCACATCACGATCGGCACGATCATGTTCAGTCCAAACTGCAGAATCAGTGTCAAAGACTGGAAAACCTTTCGCTGATTTTTCATATAAATCCTCACCGTACCGCAGTCTCTGCTGCAACCATTGCCTATTATTTTTCCCATAACAAATTCTTTTATAAGTATAAAAGATTTGTAAAGAAAAATCAACCGACGCAAAGAAACTGTTTTAAAAATAAATGGATATTCTGGAATTTACTGACACCAAAAGGAGCCGCCATTTCTGGCGGCTCCAAAAGCCCTTTTTCTACAGCTGGATCGTGACGATCCTGCCGGTATGTTCGTATTTCTGTATATCCACCCCTGCGGCAGAGAGCATCTTCCGCGACGCAATGGTTGACGGCGTCCCGTTATACTTGTCGCTGTCGTAAACCAGCCGCTTGATGCCTGCCTGGATGATTGCCTTGGCACATTCGTTGCACGGAAACAGCGTGACATACATGGTCGCGCCCTCAAGGCTTCCCCCGCGGTAATTTAAAATCGCATTCAGTTCGCTGTGCGTCGTATAGAAATACTTGTTCTCAAGCGGTTCGCCCTCGCGCGCCCACGGGAAGTCGTCATCCGAACAGCCCGTCGGAAAGCCATTGTATCCCATGGAAAGAATCTTGTGCTCCTCACTGACAATGCAGGCTCCCACCTGTGTATTCGGATCTTTGGAGCGCATCCCCGACAAGGTCGCAACGCCCATAAAGTATTCATCCCAGCTGATATAATCTGTACGTTTTCCGCTCATGTTCCTATCACTCCCACCTGTGTCCGCCGCATCAAACAGATTCTATTTCGTGCCGAAAATACGGTCTCCCGCATCTCCGAGTCCCGGTACAATGTAGCCGTGCTCGTTCAGATGATCGTCGAGCGCGCCGATGTAGATATCCACATCCGGATGTGCCTCCTGCATCTTTTTCACACCTTCCGGTGCTGCGATAATGCACATCAGGCGGATATTTTTTACGCCTTTATCCTTTAACATCTGAATCGCCGCAACCGAAGATCCTCCTGTCGCAAGCATCGGGTCTACCACAAACACCTCTCTGTTTGCGCAGTCTGCCGGAAGCTTGCAGTAATATTCTACCGGCTCTAATGTCTCAGGATCACGGTATAATCCAATATGTCCGACCTTGGCTGCCGGAATCATGTTGAGCATACCGTCCACCATGCCGAGTCCGGCGCGTAAGATCGGGACAACGGCAAGCTTTTTGCCCTTTAATTCTTTGACTGTGGTCTTGCAGATCGGCGTGTTAATCTCCACATCTGTAAGCTTTAAGTCTCTGGTTGCCTCGTAGCACATCAGCATTGCAATCTCGCTGACCAGTGTACGGAAATCCTTAGAACCGGTCTCCTCCCTGCGGATAATTCCAATCTTGTGCTGAATCAGCGGGTGATCCATAACTACTACTTTTGACATTTTTTGTACCTTCCCTTCTTACACAGAGCCTAGTCTGTGCCGTTATCTTCACTTTCATTCAATAGGTTCACAAGCTTTAAGATCGTCTTGCGCATCGTCTCATAGCAGAGTCCGTACGCCTGAAGCGTCCCCCCGTAGGGATCGATGATCTCAAGTTCGTCTCCTACCAGTTCCGTAAGAACATAGACATTCTCCGGATCGGCGTGCCCGTACTTTTCCAGAATCTTCTCTCTCTGGCTGTGTTCCATGACTAAAACGAGCGCATCCTCCGAAAAATCCTCCTCCGTCAACTGGGTGGACATGAATCCATCCATATTGATACCATTGCTTATCATAACAGTTTCCGCCTTCTGATTCAATGGTTCCGGAAATAAAACCACCAGTCCCCTGGCAAGTATTTCCACCGGATGTTTTAAATTGCATTCCTGCAGAATTCCTGCAGCCATAGGTGCTCTGCAGGTGCCGCTTTCTGCAACAAATATGATTCGATTATATTGTCTCATAGAAATGTCTGCCCTCTCCCTGATGTAGCTATACCGGAATCACCTGATGCCCCGCCGCCTTCAGCAGACGGTTCATAATTGCCTGACCGATGCGCGGTGTGGCAAAACTCTCCGAGTAGATCGCATCCACATTCCAGTCGTCGAACTCGCGCAGGATCTTATACAGGTGTCTGGCAATGGCATCCTCATCTTCCCTGGCGCCGATGCTGACAACGTGATCCGCCTCGTAGCGTAAAAACGTCTCATCCGTAGCGATCACTCCGACTTTCTGTCCGAGCTGCTGCTTTTCTCTGACCAGCTCATTGATTCTGGCAACGACCTTGTCCGTCTCGCCCTCCACCAGCACAAGATCCGCCTTGGGCGCATAATGCTTGTACTTCATGCCGGGCGCTTTCGGCTTTCTGGTGGAATCCGACGCAATAATTCCCGGATCCATGCAGACTTTCTCGCCGAGAACCTCCTGCAGCATCTCCTGTGTGATATATCCCGGGCGCAGGATCATCGGCGTCGACTCGCTCAGATCAACGATCGTCGACTCGATCCCGATGCCGACCGGCCCTCCGTCCAGAATCATCGGTATTCTGCCGTCCATATCAAGCGCCACGTGGGACGCCTCGGTAGGGCTCGGCTTGCCGGATGTGTTAGCGCTTGGCGCTGCAATCAGGCATCCGCTCCCCTCGATCAGCCGGAGCGCTACCGGATGCTTCGGCATACGGATTGCCACGGTATCCATCCCGCCCGTGGTCTCATAAGGGACTCTGTCATTTTTCCATACGATCATGGTAAGCGGTCCCGGCCAGAACGCGTCCGCAAGCTTCTTCGCCTGCGGCGGTACCTCCCTCGCGATCGATACCAGATCTTCAAACTTTGAAATATGTACAATCAGCGGATTATCCGAAGGTCTTCCCTTCGCCGCATAAATCTTTTTCGATGCCTCCGGGTGCAGCGCATCCGCCCCCAGTCCGTATACCGTCTCCGTCGGAAATGCCACCAGCTCTCCCGCGCGGATCAGATCACACGCTTCTTTCATGGCTGCATCGTCTATATTCGCAGAATCTATCTTAACAACCTTTGTCTGCATATTATTCGCCTCTCAACTGTTGTGCCTTTGCGGCCGTCATATGCACTGTCTCCTGACCTGCTTTACAGTGCGTGCATGACCGCTTCGCTTTCGTGAACATTATTGCATAATTTCACGATTTAGGCAAGTTTGACATTTCGCCCGCTATGGGCATTCTTCCGAAAATAGGGCAATTCACTTGCCATGTTTTTGCAAATGTGGCATAATTATCTGCGTTAGGTTTGTCCTGATATAAATGGAAAGGAGTTTCCTATGAAGATTACAAAGTCAGATTTTGGCACATTAAACACAGGAGAAAATATTTATATATACCATATGGAGAACGCAAACGGCGCTTATGTGGAAGTCATCAATTTCGGCTGCCGTCTCGTAAAGATCGTGGTTCCGGACCGCGACGGAAAAATGACGGACGTCTGCCTCGGTTTCGATTCCATGGAAGATTACGCGCGCGACAACGCCAGCCTCGGCGCAGTTGTCGGCCGTGTTGCCAATCGTATCAAGGACGGTCATTTCTGTCTGGATGGCAAGGAATACCAGCTTGCCATCAACAACGGCTCCAACCATCTGCACGGCGGACTGATCGGCTACGCTTCCAAGCCCTGGGACGCAAAGATCAAGGATGACAAACTCATTTTAACCATGAATTCCTACGACGGCGAGGAAGGTTATCCGGGCAATCTCACACTTTCCGTAACCTACGGCTGGTCGGAGGACAATGAGCTGTCCCTTCTCTACGAAGCTTCCACGGATGCGGATACGCTGTTAAACGTTACCAGCCACGGCTATTTCAATCTGAACGGTGAAGGCTCCAGTGAGGTTTTATCCCACGAGCTTTTCATTGACGCCGATCAGATCACAGAGCTCGATGACTCACAGGCACCGACCGGCAGATTCCTTCCGGTAGAGGGAACGCCGTTTGATTTCCGCTCCATGCACACCATCGGAAAACTGATGGATTCCGACTACGAGCAGTATCACAAGTTCGGCACCTACGATCACAATTTCGTCATCAATGGCACCGGATTCCGTGAGGCAGCGGTTCTCCAGTCAAAGGAGAGCGGTATCCGCATGACATGCTTTACCGATCAGCCGGGTATGCAGCTGTATGTGGCAAACCAGCCGATCGAGGTCACCGGCAAGAACGGTACGCAATATGCCTGCCATACGAGCGTGTGTCTCGAGACACAGCATTTTCCGGACGCGATCAACCATGACAATTTCCCGAGCATCGTGCTGACACCGGATGAGCCGTTCCGTTCCAAGACACTGTATCATTTTTCAACATTCTAGCAGAAGCTCCAGCATGGAATATATTTCGCAACAGCATTATGTGCTAATTTAAGTACACGGCTTTTTTGACTTGAAAGCCGTGTATTTTTGTATTAGAATGTCTTAAAGGTTATCTATAAGGGTAGCCGGGTTTTGATTACAAATTAAGGAGGGAATTTAAAATGGCATACGTTATTTCTGATTCTTGTGTAAGCTGTGGAACATGCGAGCCGGAATGTCCAGTAGGAGCTATTTCTCAGGGAGACAGCCAGTTCGTAATCGATGCAGGTTCCTGCGTTAGCTGCGGAACATGTGCAGGAGTTTGTCCTACAGGAGCTATCAGCGAGGGTTAATCTTTCGTACATAGCCAAAAGCCGTCACGCTTGTGACGGCTTTTTCTTTTTCCAGAGTTTCTTTTCTTTCTGTTCGTCCTTTTTGCGGATATTTCCACGGATCGCAGCATCCAGCCTGCGGAAGCGGTCCTCCTCTGCTTCCTCCCGCTCCCGCATGAGGTAATTCATCTCCTTGATCACCTGTTTTCCTACCTCCTCGCTGATGCTCTGCCCCAGCTCTTCATTGTTGGCGGCAAGCGCTTTTCCCACAATCTCGGTCATCAGTTCTGTGAACTGTGCCATCTTATCCGTATTGTTTAGAATACTCTGCGGGCTCTCGGCGGTCGTTTTTACCGGAAGCTGCTGGGGTGCAGCGGACTGCACCGGCTGCACGGATTGCTGCACCGGCTGTGCCACTGCTGCCGGCTGTGCCGCGACCGGTTGTACCGGCTGCGGGATTGCAGCGGCCGCTCCCGCAAAAAGCGGTGCCTGTCCCACGGGAATCGGTGCTTCTGCCGTCAGCCCCTCGATCGGTCCGTTATGTACAATCATGCGTATCGCCTTCAACTGATAGCCCTGTTCCTTTAGTTCCTTGATTCTCTGAAATTCCGCAATGTTTTCCTTCGTATAATACCGGTGTCCCATCTCATTGCGCGGGATATTCAGTTCCAGTTCATCTTCCCAGTAACGTAACACATGTGATTCGACGTGGACGATATTTGCCGCATCGGAAATCATATAACGTACCTTTTCCATACACCCTCCTATATTGTAATTCCTTAACTTATATTATAGGTGTATCGATTCTTCCGTACAACAAA
>ERZ1106976.2365-NODE-2365-length-17041-cov-4.844755_pt1 | contig 17041 bp, 14 predicted proteins | sample MGYA00403687_ERZ1106976 | MGnify/ENA primary metagenome ERZ1106976 (study PRJEB35170, sample SAMEA104062446) | human gut metagenome | biome: human gut; feature: human-associated habitat; material: faeces | place: Denmark | collected 2013-02-22 ... | reverse complement strand
ATTTTTGTGACGAATGACGGAAAACAGATCGAGCCGGATTTGGGCAGTGAATTTTTAGTGGTGCTCTTATATCAATACCAAGTCGACTGCATGAATTAAACGGAAAAAGCGCTCGTTGTGAACCTTCTTTTCTTATTTTAACGTTAATGTTTTTAAATCAAGACTTCATCTGATAAATTTTAATTGACAAATTACTATATTGCATTTATAATTAAGTAAATATAACTGAAAAAGTTGAAAAGTTTCCAATGAGTTTAACGTTAAAGTAAGACTCTATAGATAATTATATAGACATTTTAACGGTTTGTCAATACTTTTTTAAAAAAAATAGGGAATTTCGCATAATTTCAAAGCAATATAGGAATGAATTAAAAATGAAAAACAACGTCACGATAAAAGACATAGCCAACGAACTAAATTTATCTGCAACTGCAGTCTCAAGAGCTCTTCGGAACATGCCGGATATTTCGGAGGAAACCCGCAAAAAAGTAAGAGAACAGGCAAAAAAAATGAATTACAGCAAAAATTATCTTGCCAGCACTCTCAGAACCCGCAGTTCCAATATCATCGGTTTAATCATGGATATCCGAAACCCGGTTTACACGGGGATGTATCAAGGGATTGAAGACGTGTGTAAGGAAGAGGGATATATCATCCTGTTTTCAACGTCGAATGAAAGAGCAGCAGATGAATGGAAAGCCATTGAGGCAATGTACAGCCATCAGGTGGACGGCATCATCCTTTGTCCGACACTTGAAAACACCGAAAACATAAAAAAGCTCCAAGAGCTCGGCATCCCCTTTGTCCTGATCGGTCGAACCTTTGATGAAGAAGGAGTTCACAGTGTTGTTACAAGCGATCTTCAGGGAGGGTACCTGGTATGCTCCCATCTTTTATCAAAAGGCTATAAAACCTTTCTGTATATGACTGTACCGCTTAACTGCGCGCCTGCAATAGACCGCTATAAGGGCTTTTGCCGCTGTATGGAGGACAACGGAATTCCTCATTCAGCCTTGACAATATGCGAATGCCTCCCGACATGGAAGGATACCTATAGCTATATGAAAAATCTGCTCGACAGCGGATTCCGCTGTGACGCTGTTTTCACTTTCAACGATGTCATGGCTACCGGAGTGCTTAAATGCCTGAATGAACACTCCGTCAAGGTGCCTGAGGAAATTGCCGTAATCGGATATGATAACATAGACAGCTGTGAGCTTGCGCATCCAGGTCTTTCGACAGTCGATATTCTCGCTTATCGGCAGGGGCATGACGGAATGACGATGCTCCTCGATCTTCTTCATAACAAAGAAATTCCGGCAGATAAGCACCGCATTTCATATCCTCCTAATATTGTAATACGGCACTCCACTTAAATATAAGACAATACCACCGGGTACACAGCTAACGCTTTATTACGCATTTGCTTGCCTTTATTCCGTCATACTTCACAATTTTCGTCGGCAGAGAAGTCACTCTTGCCTCCTCATTGGTATTGTCTGACGAAAAATCCGGCGGCGCAACTGCACGACAATCACTGTGCGGTATTGCCATAAGCTTTTCTCCGCATAATCCCTACCCTTGAGACAACCGCATCGGCAGCAGGAAGGAAAGGCGCCTAACCGCTTGATGCCATATATTGCGGATGATATCCATCATACCGATAAAAAGGAAATCCACATTATGATATATCTTGACTCTTTTCGTCTGCCCACAACGGCTGAGGAGGAATTCTTTTTTACTCCGCCGCCCTTAAATCCGAATTTCAAAATGAAAAATTTCCGAACCGTATACGAAACGAAATATCCTTTTCATCTGTTCGACTTCAGAGAGCTGCCGGAGCTTACATTCAAGGACATAACCGTCTTTTGCGGAAACAACGGAAGCGGAAAAAGCACCGTCCTCAACGTTATTTCGGAAAAATTACATCTCCCACGAAGCACCCCCTATAACAGAAGTGACTTTTTTGACGATTATACCGAGCTGTGCAGCTTCAAGCTTTCAGGCGACATTTCGGAAGACAGCTGCATCATAACCAGCGATGATGTCTTTGACAGGGTTCTTGATATCCGCCGTATCAACCTCGGTATTGACAACCGAAGATCCGAACTGATACAAGAATTTATCTCCGAACGAAATAATACACGGGAATCCTCCAATCATCTTGCCGGAATTGACGATTACGACAGATGGAAAAAAGCCGCCGATATGAGAAATAAGCACACCACGCAGTCTCAGTATATCCGCTCGAACCTGAAGCGTAATATTCGGGAATGCTCGAACGGAGAAAGCGCTCTGTCCTATTTTATTGATCAGATAGCAGACGGAGGACTCTATCTACTCGACGAGCCGGAAAACAGCCTTTCTCCGTCCAATCAGCTTCAACTCAAATTTTTTATAGAGGACTGCGTGAGAAATCACAACTGCCAATTCATACTATCCACGCATTCCCCATTTCTGCTTTCTCTTAAATATGCCAAGATATACGATCTTGACGCCGTACCGGTTGAATCGGTAAGAAGCTGGACCGAGCTTGCCTGTGTGAAAGCTTATTATGATTTTTTCCGTGAACACATGGAGGAATTTCATTAGGAAATCGCTGAATCAACCGACTATTGCAGATTTCCGAGATAATTTTTTGAACGGAAAGAAAAACGCAGGTATATGGTTAAGACAACAACGTCGGATTCTGACGATACAGCCGCGTAGTTATGTTTTCGTCAAACAACGCCAATTGAGGAGGCGGGAGCGGCTCCTCTGCTGACGAGATTTTTTAAAGTATGTGGGAAACCGACAAGCAGATTGCCATCAAGGCGCAAGCTGTGAACCCGGTGGTATCACCTTAATGATTCCCGATGTGCACTACCCGCAAAAAGATATGTGCGAAAAATACAGAGAGCGAAAATCAGGTGTGCGTCAGACTCTATAACCGGTTCCGAAATTCCCACTGTTCCGAAATTCCCACTGTTCCACAAACCGCCGTATAAGCGTTCGCTGTATGAGCGTATACTATTAAGGCAATACCGCGGGTACACAGCTAACGCCTTTATTGCGCATTTGCTTGCCTTTATTCCGTCAACCTTCACAATTTTCGTCGGCAGAAGAGTTACTCTTGCCTCCTCAATTGGTATTATCTGACGAAAAATCCGGCGGCGCAACGACACGACAATCGCTGTGCGGTATTGCCTCAATAAAATTTTTTGCTCTTATCAATGAAAGACGGCGAAAATATTCGCTCTTGACTTGTTGCCGCCAAAGCTATATAATAGTTATAATAGTTGTAACAATATCAACAATACCGAAAGGAAAACACGATATGATCACAAAGAAAATTCCTAAAAGATCGGAGGTTCGCAAAGAAGATACTTGGGCAACCGAAGATATTTTTGAAAACGACGCCGCATGGGAAAGGGCGTTTGCCGACGCGGCAAAATATCCGGAGTTGATTTCTTCTTATAAAGGCAAAATAGGCAAATCCTCAGAGGCTCTGCTGAGCTATTTGAAGCTCAATGATGAAGCAGGAATCGCACTTGAAATGCTTCACGGCTACGCTCATCTGAAAAGCGATGAGGATACCGGAAATTCCGCTTATCAAACCATGACGGGAAAGTTCATGAGCTGGTATACCTCTCTCGCCGCTGCCGACGCCTTTTCAAATCCCGAGATTATCTCGGTTTCGGATGAAGATATGGAAAGATTCTATAGGGAGCAGCCGGAGCTTATGCTTTATCGCAGAATGCTTGATAAAATCAGAGCCAAAAAGGCACATACTTTGCCTGAGGCGGAAGAAAAGCTCCTTGCTTCCGCTTCTGAAATGGCAGGCGCTTCCTCAAAAACCGGTTCTTCTTTCCGAAACGCAGATTTAAGGTTTCCCGACGTACTTGACAGTGAAGGCAACCCGCATCAGCTCACACAGGGTTCTTATATTCCGTATGTGGAAAGCTCGGACAGAACGCTGAGAAAGAATGCTTTTGAGACTCTTTATCATACCTTTGAAAGCTTCAGAAATACCGCCGCTTCCCTTCTTGACGGTCAGATGAAACAGCTTAAATTTTTCTCTCAGGCAAGAGGCTATAAAAGCGCTCTTGAAGCCTCTCTCTTTCGTACCGAGGTACCAAAGGAGGTTTATTTCAATCTTATTGATACTGTTCACCGGAACATGGGGCATATGCACAGGTATATGAAGCTCAGAAAAAAGCTGATGGGACTTGACGAGCTTCATATGTACGACATATATCCCACGCTCGTATCGGAGGCGGAGAATAAAATTACCTTTGACGAAGCAAAAGAAACCGTTCTGAAGGCAATTGAGCCGCTCGGCAACGAATATGTGCAAACCGTTCGTCATGCTTTCAACGAACGCTGGATCGATGTCTATGAGAACGAAGGAAAGCGCGGCGGCGCCTATTCTGCCGGATGCCGACCTCATCCCTATATTCTTCTCAATCATGAGGACAGTTTGAACAGTATGTTCACTCTTGCTCATGAGATGGGACATGCTATGCATTCTTATCTTTCGATGAAGAATCAGCCCGCTGTGTATTCCGATTACGTTATTTTTGTTGCCGAGGTTGCCTCCACCTGCAATGAGGCGCTTTTGATGTCATATCTTCTCGAAAAAACGCAGGATAAAAAGCAAAGAGCCTATCTCATCAACTACTTCCTTGAGCAATTCAGAACCACCCTTTACCGACAGACCATGTTCGCGGAATTTGAGCTTAAGATGAGTGAGATTGTAGAATCGGGAGGGGTTCTCACTGCCGATGAGCTCTGTAAGCTGTATCATGAGCTTAATGTCCTGTATTACGGCGATGACGTTGTAATAGATAAAGAGATTGATATGGAATGGGCAAGAATCCCCCACTTTTTTATGAATTTCTATGTTTTCCAATACGCAACAGGCTTTTCTGCGGCGATGGCGCTTTCAAAAAAGATTCTCACGGAGGGCGAATCCGCCGTCAAAGACTATCTCGGTTTTCTTTCGGGCGGCTGCTCTAAAACACCCATTGAGCTGCTCCGCGGCGCCGGCGTCGATATGACCACTCCTGCACCCATAAAATCCGCTCTTGACACCTTAGGTGAACTGATTACCGAATTGGAACAGCTTATGAAATGAAAAAAGAGAAAAAACGGTTTCCCACATCATAAAAAACACGGGGCTGTCTCATGGCATTAACAACTCATGAACGCTATGTACAATCCTAATAAAAAAATCAAGGGCATATAGAAAATACCCTTGATTTTTTTGTTACTTTTGTATATGGTTCTATCTCAAAAATTCAATTTGAGATGAAACTGTGTTTTCTTATGATTAAGGCAATACATATTTATTCACAGTCGCTCGTTCAACATTTAACCGCAAAAGCCTCTATAGAACTACCTGTGCAGTCTATCTTCCGCCGGAAAGATCGTTGACTGTTTATTCTGTGACTCCCTAAATATTCTGTAGCAATAAGTACGGAAGATTTTCGTCAGTTTAAGCAATGATTCTCACCTCAGGAGCCTCTGTGAAGAATTTCTACAACGAATGACGGAAAACATCTCGAACCGGTTTTGGGCAGTGATTTTTTGGAGGTACCCTTATTATATTTTCGACTCGTTTTTGTCCGTGTCACCGGAAACAGTCTCTTCGACAGTCTTTTTCTTCTTTTTCTTTTTTGTCAGTCTGTCAATGATATACTGAGCACCCACTTCCCCGCTTGAGCCGAGGTTATAGAAGTATTCATGCTTCAGCTTATCTATTTCTCCGCTGTATTCATCCTGATGAGAGATGAGATATTGTACCGTATCGTTAATATCCCGAACCTCCTCCTTCTCTATTGTCTTTCCGATCTGTGTACGGGCGGTTATATCAAAGGGCTTGATTTTTATCTTTTTATAGGCTTTATTGACTACCTTCATCTGCGTGTTAATGAATAGCGTAGGCTTATCGGTAGTAAAGCTGAACTCGAAAGCAATCGCCGACCAATCGGTAATAAGCAAATCGGCTGTATATACCGTAACATTCGATGAAAAGTCGGTTTCTATCATAAAATCGTCGCTGAACCGCTCCTGATATTTTCCGATGATTTCCTTCATTCTCACCGGAAAACGACGCACATACTGCGGATGAGGCCGAATCACTATCTTATAGCCCTTTCCGCAAAGACCGTCTATCAAGCCGTCAAGACAGGAATCCATTATATTGTCATACTGCCATGACGGGGCAATCAGGACGGTGGGCTTTTCGTTCGGAGTCTTATCTGAAGCCTCATAGGCGGCAATCATATTGTCTATCAGGCCGTAACCGCACTCGATTATCTTCTTTTTCTTTGTTCCGCGAAGCTCCTCAAGGGCTCTGATCTCCTCGGACTGCGCCGGACTTACCGTAAAAATCGTATCAAAATAATCAAATGCCCCGGTGCGATAGGTCATATTAAGACTGGAACAGGCATGGTCAAGATAGATATACTCCACATCTTTTCTCACCTTGGAACGCTTTATATGATATTTTTCAAGATCGGGCGTAGTCATCACCACAATATCCGCTTCGACCTTCATCATCAACGATATAAGCCGATTTTCGTCTACATAATACGGAATGATTCTTGGCTCGTCCTTTTGAAAAATCGCATCGTCGGGATCGCTTGTAACATAATGGATCGTAAGCTTTGAATTTCTGAGGATTGCCTCGATGATATTCGCAAAATACTTATAATATCCGCTTCCCTCGGAATAAAACATCAGTTTCATACGCTCAAGGTTTTCGGAACGGCAAAACTGCTTATAATATTTTTTAGCGAGCTTCCTGTTTCTCTTTTGTATGACGCGCTCGGCAGCCACCTGCGCTTTCATCTCTTCAAGCGCTTTATAGTCAATATATTTCTTCGGATCATAGATAAGATTCACAAGATACATAACACCGATGGCAAAAAGATTTCCCCATGCCCAATAAAGCCCTACGCCGGCAGGAACAATAAAGGCAAAATAAGTAGAAAAGGCAATCATGAAAATTGTCATCCCCCACTGGGAAAGCTTACTCTGCTCTATCTGAAGAACGTTGATACGGTTCTGAATCCAGCACAGAAGGAAGGCAGTAAGTCCCGCAAGCACCGGAACCAGAAATAAAAGATCGATATGTGTGATGCTGGGAACAGCAGCAAGATTGATACCGAGAAAATCCATTTTCAATCCCTGCACTGCCTCTATCACACTGTCTCCGAAAGAGGCAAAGCTCCCGGCATACGCGGGATCTGAAATAAGCTCAACCACCTTAAGCTGAGCCGTAGAACCGAGTGCTTCCACAGTAGTTCCGCTAAGCTCCGCTGCCTTTTCAACAAGAGCGGTTATGGTATCGGCAGGGATATGAAGCAGATGCTTAAGCGGCTTGTATACCACATCAATAAGGCCCAAAATAATCGGAAGCTGAAGCAAAAGCGGCCATACGCCCGCCATCGGACTGTATTTTTCTTTTTTATAAAGGGCGTTCTGCGCGTCGTAATAGGCATCCTTGTCATCAATATACTGATATCTCAGAGCTTCAAGCCGGGGCTTCATTTTCACCATCTTAATGGAATTTTTCTGGACAAGAAGCGAAATCGGGAACATAATTACCTTGGTAAGCAGCGTAAAGACGATTATGGCAACACCGTAATCTTTTATCAAAAGCCAGCAGAACCGCATGAGATAGCCAAGCGGAACGCCTATTATCGTATTGATAATTTCCATTGGATTCTCCGAATTTTATTTTAATAGGATTTATCGCTTTCTCTCTGAAGGTAAATTGGGCAGACAGAAATCTTTCTTCGGAGAGATAAGCAAAATAAGGCAAAACAGTGACTCACTCTGCCCTCGTTCATAAAGCTTTATGCTCATTTACGGAAATGCGGAGCATTCTTTTACGAAGCAGCCCCATATATTTCCGAAAACCATAACGCATAACAAAGCATGTCTTCGGAAAAATTTTCCGTCAGGAAAGTTTTTTAAGCTCAGGATAATAGGAAAAAAACGCTTTAGCTTTTATATTTTCCGTCAAGACATAAGGGTTGTCCCAATATCTTGAGTCATAGGAAGCCGTCCTGTTATCTCCGAGAACAATAACCATACCGGCAGGAACCGTAATTTCCGGATAATCGTCATCGGAAAAGCAGGAAACATATTCCTCTGTAATCGGCTCTCCATCGATGTATACGACTCCCCTCCGCATCATAAAGCGCTGACCGCCGACCGCGACAACACGTTTTATAAGCAGTTTGTTTCGAAATTCTTCATGCGTAAAAACTACGATATCTCCCGGCTCCGGCTCAGAATCAAGGTACACCAAACGTGAACCGAGCACAAGCGCTCCTTTCTGTATAGCCGGTTCCATCGAACCGGAGGGCACCTGTGCGTTTATAATCACAAAAAAATTGATCAGAAAGGCAAGAAGCACCGCCCCTCCCGGAATAATAAACCACAAGAATTCCCGCAGACGTTTTTTACTCATTAATATACCGAATTTTTACTCATCGTCGCTGTCATCGTCTTCTTCATCGCTGCCGTCCTCATCCTCATCCTTATGCTTCCGTTTGGAAACCGCGCGCTTCAGACGCCGCCAATAAAAACCGACCGCAGCTCCGGCGGCGATAACGACGCCGGCTATAATCTGAATGATAAAGGTCATGGCAGAGGGGTCGATATAAGCAAAGGCAGTCTGAACGAACATTATCATCGCAAGTATAAAAAAGGCAAGAAAAGCGAATATTTTTTTCATTTGTTGTTACTCCCGTTAAATATATTAATATATTGATTATGGAAACCTCTCAAAATTCACTGCCCAAATCCGGCTTTATCTGTTTTCCGTCATTCGTCACAATAATTCTTGTCAGACGGATACGCTGTCTGCGGAATTTTTGTTAGGCTGACAAAAAATCTCTTTACCATCTATGCACACTGAATTATCAGGGGGTACCCTTATTTATTGGCATCGTAATACGGATATTGAATCGGATCAACGGAAACCTTTTCCCAATTATCAAAGTTATTGGCGTCACCGGTTATTTTATATGTTATGAGGTTTACGTCGCGTTTTGTTTTCAGCTCATTCGAGCCGTTCATCCAAAAATACCGTATAACCTCCTCATTCTCTCCGATATCCTCTATTGTCCGCCCATAGGCGGAAGAATCCAGCCCGAAATAAGACACTATGCTGGCTCTTAAATTATCCTGAGTAATCTGCTTATGGGACCGTTTCATCGGTTCGCTGCCGTCGGCGCCCGCCGGCTTCACAAATAGGGCAAGAACACGTTCTCCGTCAAGCTCAGTCATATACCCGGTTCTCGCATGATCTGCGGAAATTATGATCGTGGTATCGTCATACACGCCGAGTTTCTTCAATTCCTCGATATAATGGAAAACGGTATCTAAATTTCCTCTGATCTGCTTATGCCTGCCGGTCTCGCTGTATTCCATTCCCTGCATAGGTTGACAGTTCTCGTCCATTCGGAAAGGATCATGCGCTCCCTGGAGATGATAGAAAATAAATGAACCGGCGCTGTTTTCTTTGACGCTGACACCTTTTTCATTCAGCTCCTTGCGAAACAGAATATCGTCTGTGGAATAAATATTGTTCCGGCTCTCTTCGCCTCCGTAAATAAAGCCGTACGAAATATCGCCGGTATAAACATGATAATACGGCTTCATCATCTCGGGCATATAACGATATGCGGAAAGACCGTACATAGCGGAGAGTATCTTCATCGGATCCGCAGAATGAGTGGGGGAACCGATATTGGATATTTCCTCTTTACCGTATTCTGACTTTTCCATCATATAGGTTATCTCGGAATAAATTTTTGTTTCATAGCCGGCGTTTTTGATATCAGATAGAAATGTTCCCTCGCTCCATGCCTTTTTAAAGTAATCAGACATCGGAATCGTATAGTCGCACTTCACTCCGGTAAGAAAATAGGCAACGGACGGACAGGTACGGGAATAGCTTCCCGTAAAATTTTCATAATAGGTAAAGCCCTTAAACTCTTCTTTAAGCTCGGGATATTTTTCAAACTGTATGTCTGCATATCGTTTATCAAATCTGTCAAGCAGAAAAAATATTACATTTTTCTCCGGAGCCACTTCATATATACTGTCCTTCGTTAAAAAGCCGTCGTCCGAAACATTGGTGAATTTTGCTGTCACCAAAAGAGAGACCAGCGCAGCCGCCTGCGCTCCGATTATGATCACCGAAACAATCCTCACCGCGTTCTTCCACAGCTTTCGGCTGAAAAACTGAAGAGCAAGCGGAATCATGATAATCACCGCCCAAAACAGCAAATTCAGCATTGCCGGCACTTTGAAGTTCTGCCAGACAACCTCACTTCCGTCCAAAGTACCGTGATCTATATTCAGAAAATTCCCCTGAATATAGCCGGCGAGTGTAACGGAAAACACAAGCGAAACCGCATAATTGTACACTTTTCCTCTAAGCAACACCAGAATCAAGGTAACCGCCGCCGTAAGAATCAAACCAGCAATTACGACAGGAGGAATCAGATACTTGCACGAAAAGGCAAAAAAGGACATGTTGGATATATAAAGCTCAAACGGTCCGAATACAAAAAAGGTAAATACAAAGGCTATCGCAGCGCATATGGCAGTTATCAGCCTTACGGAAAATTTTCGCTTATCCTTCCAGAGCATTGCCAGCTTATCACGAAAGCCCTGTTCCTTCTTTCTGTGTTTCATCTTTTTATTCCCGTTATCAGCAGGCATATTTAGATTTTCCGCTGCATTGCTTTCCTCAACTACGACCATCTCATTCAAATTATCTTCCAAAACTGCTATACCTTTCCTATTCTATGAAATAATTTCAAAACATACAAAAATTTCAACTCTTACAACTCTTTTTAAAGTCAAATCTCACATATAATTGTGAATTTTTAATACATTCTTCTTCATTCAGCTTACCGCCAAAACCATATTTTATCGGAAATATAGCCTTTTTGATAGAGCCAAAAATAAAAAGCTTATTTAAGGCAACACCGCACAATTACCGGCTAACGCCTTTATTGCGCATTTGCTTGCATCTTTTCCGTCATACTTCACAAATTTCGTCGGCAGAGGAGTCACTCTTGCCTCCTCAATTTGTATTGTCTGACGAAAAATCCGGCGGCGCAACTGCACAACAATCATTGTGCATTGTGCGGTGTTGCCTTAAGACAATATATAAGACGAAAAAAAACCAAAAAGGTTCCCGAAAACAGTTTTGAGATGCTCAGTACCAAGCGACATCATCTTCATATACGACTTTCTATTATATCACCATAATCAGAAATTGTAAAGTCTAAGGGACAAAAAAACAACCCGAATTATTTTCAGTTCATAATATGTCATATTCAAAGAAATTTCGAACAATATTTATGAATTATTGGTATATTACTCATAACTTTTGTTCACCAATATATACTATATTTCAAATAAAAAACATATATTTTACGAAAAAAATGGACCATCTTTCAAAAATGAAAGGATTTATATTTTTTATAAAAAATAAGGTTAGAGATTCGCGCTCTGTACTTGAATATTTTAACGGTCTCTCATATTGTACTCCATGCGGAATAATATTTTCAATTCTACGAACAAGAACAGAGAAAAGGATTCGATTTCTTTGAAAAGCTTCTCCGCTTCGTTTCGGATATCTTCCTAAGAACAAAATTGGCATCCCAAAATCCGGGAATTTTAAGGCAATACCGCAGGATTCTGATGGTGCAGATGCGCAGTTCTATTTTTCGTCAGAAAATACCAATTGAGGAGGTAGGTGTGACGTCTCTGCCGGCAAAATTGGTAAGGATGTCTCTAAGGAATCACTTCTTGACAAAGAGAAATACCGATGCCTTCCCCTGTTTCAGATTTCTATATGCGTGCATCTTTTATAAATTTTATGGCAATTCGTTCAAAATATGCGCATATCATTTTCATAAGAAAGCAATTGTTTACAATTTATACTTGAATTTCGTTCATTATAGCAGTATAATACTCACCAATCGAACATTCGCTGCTTTGCTGCAGAGAATAAAAATTACGTTTTTTACGAAAGGTTCCGCTATGAAAAAAATATTTTTAAAATCGCTCACAGCGTTTATCGCTGCGGCTATGCTCCTATTATCCCTATGTTCCTGCGGTCAGAAAAAGAAAATAATCACAATTTACGCCTCTTCAGAGGATTTCCGCATTGAAAACGCGCAGAAAATGCTCGATGCAAAATTCCCCGAATATGATATACGCATTGAATACAAATCGACGGGAGATCTGTCCGCCAAGCTCATCGCCGAGGGAAAAAACACCGACTGCGATATTATAATGGAGCTTGAAAACGTTTATCTTGAAAAGATATCCGATAGCCTTGCCGAGTTGAAAGATGTTGATTTCAGCGTATATCTCGATGAGCTTGTTCCGAAAAATCACAAATATGTTCCTTTTATACGGACAAGCGGTTCTATTATTGTAAATAAAAAAATGCTGGATACAAAGGGTATCGCGCTTCCCTCCTCCTATGAAGACCTCCTTAAAGCCGAATATAAGGGGATGATCTCCATGCCAAATCCTAAAGCATCCGGAACCGGATATATATTTTATCTCAATCTTGTCAATGAATGGGGAGAAGAAAAAACGCTTGCATACTTTGACAGTCTTGCCGAAAATATATCAGGGGCAGGCTTCACTTCTTCCGGCTCCGGACCTGTACAGGCATTGAAAATGGGGGAGGCAGCTATCGCCCTCGGCATGACCTTCCAGGCGGTAAGTGAAATCAATAACGGTTCTGATTACGAGATACTTTATTTTGAAGAAGGCTCTCCCTACAACGTTTATTCCAGTGCAGTAATAGAAGGAAAGCAAAACGACGCGGATATCATGAAGGTATTCTCTTATATTCTCTCAGATGTCACTCCGAAAGACAAAGAGCTTTATGCCCCTGAGAAAATATATAACAACCTTGATTTCACAATGGAAAACTTCCCGGAAAATATACCCTACGGAGATATGACCGGGCTCAATGATATCACTGTAAAGGAAAGTCTTCTTGACAAATGGAAATACTGAGAGCAGCTTCACTGTCAAAGCACTACGGTGAACGCGCCGCGCTTGACGGAGTAAGCTTCAGCGTAGAAAAGGGAGAATTTCTTTCCATACTTGGTCCCTCCGGATGCGGAAAAACAACGCTTTTGCGTATTCTTATCGGACTTTTGGAGCCAGATAACGGAACTGTTTCGCTTGAAGGAAAGGACATAACCCACAACCCTCCCGACAAACGGAAAATGGGTATAGTTTTTCAAAACTACGCCCTGTTTGAAAATATGAATGTAAGAAAAAACGTGGAATATGCCATGCGGTTCCGCCCTGAACTCAGGTCAGAGGCAAAGGTACGCGCCGACGCGCTTATAAAACAGGTCGGTCTTGAGGAACACGCCGATAAGTATCCCGCAGAGCTTTCGGGAGGTCAGCAGCAAAGGGTTGCCATTGCAAGAACCCTTGCGCTGAATCCCGCTATCGTCCTCTTTGACGAGCCGATGAGCGCACTTGACGTTGCCACACGGCTCGCGCTGCGTACCGAACTGAAAGAGATACAGCGGCGTTTCGGAACCACCATGATATACATTACCCATGACCAGGAAGAGGCGTTTGCCATGTCGGACCGAATCATGGTCATGGGCGAGGCAAAAATCCATCAGATCGATACCCCGCGGCAAATACTCGATTCTCCTGCCGATGATTATGTCCGCAGCTTTGTTCTCGATAATCTGAAAGCAAAAATCGATTCTCTCGCAAAGTATATGAGATAACGGGGGGGTTTCTGTTGACAGCAAAAATATCTATAACAAGGAAAAATGTGTTCAGCGGAACTACGGTATTTCTTCTCTGCTGTTTCTTCATTATTTCTGTTCTCTGCCCGCTTTTCTCCATGCTCACCAATCTCGGAAAAGCCGATCTCGGTGCGCTTCTCTCCGACAAAAGCATACTTAAAGCAGCGGGAAACTCCTTTGCGGTATCCGTAACGGCTACGCTGATTGCAATCATCATTGCCGCGTGTGCTGCGTGGTGCATGACAAGAACATCGGTACGTTTTAAATCCTTTTTTAACCTTTGCGTTCTGCTTCCGATGCTGATTCCCTCTATTTCTCACGGAATGGGACTTATCATTCTTTTCGGATCCAACGGAAGCCTGACAAAGCTTTTCGGCATGACCAAGGGAATTTACGGCTTCTGGGGAATTGTCGTCGGCTCTGTCATGTATGCTTTTCCCGTCGCCTACATCATGATATCCGATATTCTCCAATACGAAGACAGTACACCCTATGATGCGGCGGCTGTTCTCGGGATTCCCAAACCGAGACGTTTTACTGCGATAACCGCTCCGTATTTGAAAAAACCGATGATAAGCGTAATTTTCGCGGTATTCACCATGATTATAACCGATTACGGCGTGCCTCTTATGATAGGCGGAATGTACAAAACTCTTCCTGTACTCATGTACGAGGAGGTTATAGGCAGACAGAATTTCGCAAAGGGAAGCTTTTTCGGACTTATTCTTCTTATTCCTGCCGCTGCGGCATTCATAATTGACCTTATCTGCAAGGGAGACCGCAGAAGCGGAAGCGTATGCCGCCCTTTCCATACTGAAAAAAAACCTCTTCGCGATGCTATCGCGTTCATACTGCTTACTGTGATTTCAGTCTGCGTTGTCTACCCTATTTTCTCGTTTATTGCCATCACCTTTACAAACAGATATCCCATTGACATGAGCCTCACTCTACATAATGTGGTAAACACTTTCCGAAAGGGAGCCGGAGATTACCTGCTCAATTCCGTGGTAATTGCCCTTTTCACCGCACTCGTCGGAACCGCCGTATCGTTTATCTGCGCCTGTTTCACCGCAAGGACCTCGGTACGCGCTTCCAAGTTTCTCCATCTCATGTCTATTCTCTCGCTTGCCGTTCCGGGGATTGTTCTCGGCCTGTCTTACGTCCTGTTTTTCAGCGGAAGCTTTATTTACGGCACGCTTGCCATTCTGATTCTTGCCAATACGGTTCATTTCTTTTCTTCTCCTTATCTGATGATTTATAACAGCATAGGAAAGCTGAACCCTAATCTCGAAGCGGTTGCCGCCTCACTCGGAATAGGAAGGTTCCGTCTAATAAAAGACGTCATATTGCCACAAACCAAGACAACGCTTGCCGAAATGTTCTCCTATTTTTTCATAAACTCCATGATGACGATATCCGCCGTCGCATTTCTGGCCAATATTCGTACAAAGCCGATTTCACTTATGATTCCGCAGTTTGAAGCACAGATGCTTCTCGAATCCTCCGCTTTTGTTTCGCTTCTCATTCTTGCCGTAAATCTCTTGATGAAAACAATGGTTTATCTCACCAAGCGGATATTCGCAAAACACAAAAAAACGGCTTTGCCGTCGGATTGAAAGGAAATTAGCCATGCTCACCAAAAAGCAGTTTGATATACTCGCAAGCATCGAAAAAAACGGCATGAAAACACAGAGGGCTCTTGCTTCGGAAACAGGGATGTCTCTCGGAGCAGTTAACAAAATCCTGTCACAACTCACTGAATCAGAGCTTCTCTGTGATGGAAAAATAACTCCGAAAGGGCTTGATACGCTTGAGCCTTACAGAGTAAAACGTGCGGTATTCATCGCTGCCGGATTCGGATCTCGCCTTGTTCCGATAACGCTCAACACTCCAAAGCCGCTTGTTCGGGTAAAGGGAAAAAGAATTATTGACAGTCTCCTTGACGCCGTTATCGCCGCCGGCATACAGGAAATATATATTGTACGCGGATATCTCTCGGAACAGTTCGACCAGCTTCTCTACAAATATCCAAGTATCAAATTTATTGAAAATCCTGCGTATAACGAGGCAAATAATATTTCCTCCGTAATGTGCGCCAGATATCTGCTCCAAAACACCTATATCTTTGAGGCGGACCTTCTGCTGTACAACCCATCGCTTATCACAAAATACCAATATTCGACCAACTATCTCGGCGTTCCGGTAAAGGTTACCGACGATTGGTGCTTTACCGCGAAAAACGGCATTATCACCGGCTTGTCGGTTGGAGGCACCGACTGCTATCATATGTTCGGAATCTCCTATTGGAACACAGAAGACGGCGCAAAGCTTGCCGGTCATATAGAACGCATTTATCAGTCCCCGGGAGGAAAAGAACGCTACTGGGATCAAGTTGCGCTTGACTATTTTCTTTCCGAATATAAAATAGCCATAAGAGAATGCTCCTTTGACGATATTGTTGAGATTGATACCTTCAGAGAGTTGAAAAAGCTTGACGAAACCTACGACGTGTAACAAAATTACAATTTCCCGCTCCTGCACATACAGCCTGGCTGCTGTGTAAAGGAGCGGGATTTTGACAACGGTGATTACCCGGAAAATGCCGTCATTTTAATCATAGGTGACAAAATGCTTTATAGGCGAGCATAAATTACGAAGTTCCGTCTTCAAAAAAGAAGGATATATCGTTATCTTTTCGATTTTTTCGGTATTCAGCCAACCGATTACAACGTCATCGTTATCTTTATGAGAGATAAACTCACCGCTACGGGGTATATCGAAATAAAGCGGGGCTTCCGCTAAATAATAAAAGCAAAGATGGTGTACCTTCGTTCCGTTCTGATTCCAAAAGGATTCCTCACTCCACAGCAGACGTTTTACAGTAATAGCCATATCGATTTCTTCCTGAAATTCACGCCGCAATCCATCCTCCAGAGTCTCTCCGATTTTTATATGTCCTCCAGGTAATGCATATTCATTTCCGTTTCGATCACGCTGGACAAGAATCTGATTATTTTTTATCAACACGCCCGCCACTCTGACACCGCAGACATATCCGTTTCTCTCATAAAGCCAATCGTCATGAAGAACCATAGCTGCATCTCCTTTTCCCAGGAACCTCTTACTGTTTTGCGTACGGCGAGTGTTAAGGCAACACCGCCGGGTGCACGACTAACGCCTTTGTTGCGCATTTGCTTGTATCTTTCCCGTCAACCTTCACAAAT
>ERZ1106976.2362-NODE-2362-length-17044-cov-4.518571_pt1 | contig 17044 bp, 14 predicted proteins | sample MGYA00403687_ERZ1106976 | MGnify/ENA primary metagenome ERZ1106976 (study PRJEB35170, sample SAMEA104062446) | human gut metagenome | biome: human gut; feature: human-associated habitat; material: faeces | place: Denmark | collected 2013-02-22 ... | reverse complement strand
CCGAAAAATCTGACGGCGCATCTGTACTGTCATAATTGTGCGGTATTGCCTTAATAAATACTTTATAGCATAGGGAGTCTATCATATCGAAGGTAACCACTTCTACAAGATAGGGACCGAAAACGATTCCCGTTACCAGCCATCCGAGAATAGAAGGAAGCTTTATTTTTGAAATGAGTTTTCCTGTGACGATGGCAACGCAGATGATGGCAAATATACGGAGGATGTTTGTTATCATATTAACTGTACCAACCTTTCTATGACATTTTCCGGATTCATTTCAGAATCGCAAAGCTTTTCCAATGTACCGTCAATAATAATTCGAAGTGTTTCTGTGTTCTTATCGTTATCATTTATAAACGCCGAAGAAATAGTTTCCCAAAGAGCATTGTTCTGTGTTGAGGTATAGGCATGTATGATGTCATTAAGGTTATATTTATTGAATATTTCACTCCGAATCATTTTCTTTGATTCATAATATAGCCACATTAAGTCAATTTTCAGAGTACTTTCATGTTTTTCAAGGATCATATCTACTTTTTTTCTTGCCTCGGAGTAGTATTTTTCATATATGGCTAAAGCAAGAGCTTCTTTTGTGGGGAAAAACTTATATACCGTTTTTTTGGATATTTTAAGCTTTTCGGCTAATGTGTCAACAGAAAATTTCAAGCCCTCGTCTTGAAGGCTCTTTATGGATTCATATATTATTTTATCTTTCATGATGGAAACAAATTATCCTTTTTTTGTTTCCATTATACTCCTTTTCTTCTATGAAATCATGTCATATCTGTAAATATTCTGAATTAAAAGAATTAAGGCAATACCACCGGGTTTCTGATGGTACAGAAGCGCGGTCGTATTTTTCGTCAGACAATACCAATTGAGGAGGCAAAAGTACTTCTCTGCCGACAAAATTTGTGAAGGATGACGGGGAATTGCCCTGCAGGTGCATCATCAAGGCGCAAGCCGTGAGCTCGGCGGTATTACCTTAATATTAGGGAAACAAAAAACCTCCGTAAACAAATGTTTATACGGAGGACGAAGGTAAGGAAACGGATAACTCAGAAGAATAACTTTTTTTTCAGCGATTCTCTCAGTGGCTTACAGATACCGATGACAATCAGCGTCATACCGATTATGAACAGGGCAGATAATGGATAGAGTGACCAGATAAACATTTTAACATTTGCAAAGGTCATGCACATCAAATATTCTGCAAGAACAGAAAGACCTCCTGTGAGGATTAATGCACCGCCATATATAAACAATTCTCCTCCCTTTGTATACCTTGTGAGGGCTACGACGGCGGTAGTTATCAGCGCGGCACCGCCGACGATCGGAAAGGCAAAGGATAAAAACCACTTTCCTCCGGTGGCATAGTTTATATAGAGCAGATACAGTCCGACGGCGGCAAAATCGATAGGTATAAAAATCACCGGATTCGGTCTTTTAAACCATATGGGAAGAACAATTAAAATGTATAAAAGCAGCAGAGCTCCCGAAGCATAACCGGACCAGATCAGTTCTCCGTTTATCTTGAAATCACAGATAAGACAAAGCAGGAAGGGGAGAAGAAACAAAACGGTCAGAACAAACAGAATTCCGCTTTTAGAGGCATGTTCGGAGGATACTCCGGGGTAAGGCGGGTAGGGAGCGGGAGCAAGCTTTCTCGTTTCCCCCGGACAGATAACCTCCGTTCCGCAAAGCGGACATTTTTTCTCACTGTCGGCAAGCTCCACTCCGCATTTGACACAGTACATGGATAAACGCTCCTTTCCATTATATGACGCCGCGGTGTTCTTCGCGCTGGTTACTTTCGATGAGGATATGAAGTCCCTGTTTACGAAGAAAAGTGAAAAAGCGTCTTTCAAGCTCAGGTTCTTTGATATTTCTGATAAAATTGATATACAGTTTTCCGCCGTAGGAACAGATTCCGCAGTTACAAGGAGATTTTGCTTGAACGCCAAGTACGAAATCGATTCGTTTTACAAATTTTGCAAGCTCGTCGGGAAGAGAGACAAGTCCGAGATTTGACATGCATATGCTTGATTTTTTCTCTCCCACGCAGTTATATACGAGCTTCATGGCAAAATTTTTGATAAAAAGCGGCATGATCCGAAGAAACGTAGATTGCTCCGATCTTACGTTTGTCGTGAATTTTGCCGACATTTTTTTCGGATTCAGTTCAAGAGCCATACTGTGATGAATTACACTGACCATTTCTTCAAAGGTATAGTCTCCGAGCTTAGGGTTTATGCCGGGAGTGATATAAGAAGCGAAGTTCCGCATGGTGTCACTGTCAAAAAGCTTGCGTAGATTCACCGGTATAAGGATTCGAACAGACTCTCGTTTTTTCGGGTTTTTGACCTTTTCATTTTGTATATCGTAAATCGATTTCATCATCACGGCGGCAAGGAATACCGTGAGCGTCGTTCCGTATGCTTTGGAGAGTTTGAGCGCTTCGGCAGTATCTATGATACCGGTAGTGACGTGCAGAAAGCCATCCGGCTCGCGAATGCCCGACAGCATATACGAATTATCTTCTTTACGGCTTGCTGTCACAGGAGAATCATATTTTCCGAAGCTGTCTTCAAGCTCGGACTCTGTCGCTTCCTCTCCGATATCGAGAACTCCGTTTTCGCAGGGGATATCGGCGCCGTAGCATTGTCTTGCATACTCCGCGGCAAGAGTTTTTGTGAAGACAAGTCCGCCGTTGCCGTCGGTTACGGAATGGAATATTTCTACCGATAAACGGTTTTTATGATAAAGTACCCGAAAAGCACACTTTCTTATGCTTTTAAAGGTCATTCGGTTTAAAGAGCAGCTTTCCTCGCTCATGATTTTCGGAGCCTCAGGAATTTCTTCAAGATAATACCAAAAGGCGCCGGTTCTCAGTCTCACCGCTACCGATGGGAATCTCTTAACGGTTATATCGAGTGCTTTTTGTAAAAGCTCGGGCACAATATCGTCGGCAAAGGTTACTGAGAGTCTGAAAACATTGGTCCAATATTTTCGCCGTGCGGCGGGGTATATTTTTGCCGCATTATCAAGCTTCATCCATCTCAGATTTTTTTTCATTTCCCTGCAGGGGGCTTTCGATGTCCGTTATCGGTTTTTGCGGGAACGGAGTATCGATAGCTGATTCCTTTCTTTATTTATGGTTATGTAATTACAAGCTTTGAATTATGACAATACCGCTGGATTCCGGTGGTAGAGAGTGCAGTCAAATTTTCCGTCAGACGATACCAATTGAGGAGGCAAGACATTCATCTTCCGACAAAATTTGTGAGGTATACGGGAAACGGACAAGTAGAAGACGTAAAGGCGCAAGCCGTGAACCCGGCGGTACTGCCTGAATTTTCTGGGTCTGTTGTATCTTACGAAAACCTCGTCGGCTCCGAACATATGCCGGCGGGTGAAGCGGTTTGAAGACATTTTTTAATGAAGCGGCAAATCTCCTCCATGTCATCATGAGTTTCGTCAAGCCCGTACACGATATAGGCATGCCACATCTTCGGTCTTATGATATGCGTGCTTTCGCAATTTGACAATAGGAGCTTTGCGTTAAGCTCTACGGCGTCATCAAGCATTACCTCGTCTCCGCCCGAAAATATCAGAGAGGGAGGCATATCGTTAAGTTCTCCGTATACAGGGGAAATGAGGGATTCAGAGCGGGAAATATCCTCCGGTACATAGCAGTCGGCAAAGTATTCAAGTCTTTCCTTTGTCATAGAAGGATCGACTTCACGTTTTTCCTCATACGACTTTCCCGACATAGTAAGATCAGTCCACGGAGAGATGGCAACGATTCCGGCAGGAAGGGGCTTTTCCATTTTTCTCAGCTTCATACATATACTGTAGATCAGTCCGCCGCCGGCGGATTCTCCGCAGAGTATTAAATTTTGGGAAGGAATCTCCAAAGTTTCGGTAATGTACCTGTACAGAAAAAGGCAGTCACGCAGAGCCGCGGGATATTTATTTTCGGGAGCAAGACGGTAGGCAGGACAGAAAACTCGTATTCCCGTTTCGGCGGCAAGAACAGAGCCGAAACCTCTTGCATATTCAAGATTTCCCGCGACATATCCTCCGCCGTGAATATATAGGATGGCAGAATCGGAATTGGTTTGCTTTTCCGGTGTGATAAGTCCGCATTCGAAGTCGGGAAACACAATTTTTTCAAAGCGTTCCTCTTTTCGAAGAGGGAGAGATATCAGTTCTCCGATCGCCGTCTGACCTGCGCGCGATGCGGCGAGAGAACAGCCGGTTATCACCGGCTTGAGCTTTTCAAGCTGTTTTCTTACAAAATTAACCGTCAGTTTCATTGCTTGATAATCCTGTCGTAAAAAATCGTTGGTTTGAGGCAAGACCGTTGGGTTCACGGCTTGCGCCTTGATGATGCATCTGTATTATCAGAATCCGGCAGTATTGTCTTAAGATTCGTTCAAATTTGTTGTTTCTCCAATTAGTAAAGATAATATTTTATCGTATTTTTATTACAAAGAGAATGATATCAGTATATCAGATATTATTGCATATTTCAAGTGCAGTATGTAACTTTTTGATGATTTTCTAAGATGAGTTACCCTATGATTAAGAAGCGATACCTCATTGATACAGGCCTTGACGGCGGAATACCGGCATTCTATCAATGAGAAACCGCTAAAACGTAAAATATTGGAGTAAAACCGATCGGATCATGATAAAAAGGCGGATTTAGTCCGCCTTTTTATGGTTGCTGTATAAGCGACAGCTTCGATTTTATAAGTTTTTACAGATTCGGCGTTAATCCAAGAAGTTCATATGAAAAAATACTCAGAATTTGATTTTTTCTTCGATATATGCCTTAAGTCCGTCAATGGGGATTCTGATTTGTTCCATCGTATCTCTGTCGCGTACGGTAACGCAGCCGTCGGTTTCGCTGTCGAAATCATAGGTGATACACATCGGCGTACCGATCTCATCCTGTCTGCGGTAGCGTTTTCCGATAGAACCGGTTTCATCGTAATCAACAGTGAAATCCTTTGAAAGTGTTTCGTATACCTTCATCGCAGAATCTCCGAGCTTCTTTGAAAGCGGAAGAACCGCTGCCTTGAAGGGAGCAAGGAAGGGATGGAGGCGGAGAACAGTTCTCACATCGTTTTTCTCAGCATCAACGATTTCTTCATCATACGCTTCGCAGAGGAAAGCGAGCGCGACACGGTCGGCGCCGAGAGATGGCTCCACAACATAAGGAATATATCTCTCGTTGGTTTCGGGATCGAAATAATCGAGGGATTTTCCGCTTGCTTCCTGATGTCTTCCGAGATCATAGTTGGTTCTGTCGGCAATACCCCAGAGCTCGCCCCAGCCGAACGGGAAAAGATATTCAATATCGGTGGTAGCCTTTGAGTAGAAGGAAAGCTCCTCCTTTTCATGGTCGCGCAGGCGCATGTTTTCAGGCTTGATACCGAGAGAAAGCAGAAAGTTCTTGCAATAATCCTTCCAATAGTAGAACCATTCCAGATCGGTATCAGGCTTGCAGAAAAATTCACACTCCATCTGTTCGAACTCGCGGATACGGAAAATAAAGTTTCCGGGCGTTATCTCGTTTCTGAAGGATTTTCCGATTTGACATACGCCGAAAGGAAGCTTCTTTCTGGTTGTGCGCTGAATGTTTGAGAAGTTTACAAAGATGCCCTGTGCGGTTTCGGGGCGGAGATACACCTCGTTTTTAGAGTCCTCGGTGACACCGATAAAGGTTTTGAACATAAGATTGAATTTTCTGATGTCCGTAAAGTTATGGCTTCCGCACTCGGGACATGCAATACCGTTATCCCTGATATACTGTGTCATTTGGTCAAATGTCATACCCTCGGCATGACCGCCGTTATCCTCAATCAGCTTATCTGCCCGGTGTCTTGCGTGACAGTCCTTGCAGTCCATAAGAGGATCGGAAAAGCCGCCGACATGTCCGGAGGTAACCCATGTCTGGGGATTCATGATAATGGCGGAATCAAGTCCGACGTTATAGGGACTTTCCTGAACAAATTTTTTCCACCATGCTTTTTTTACGTTATTTTTAAACTCGACGCCGAGAGGGCCGTAGTCCCATGCATTTGAAAGTCCGCCGTATATTTCGCTTCCGGGATAAACGTAGCCGCGTCCTTTGCAAAGAGAAACGATTTGATCCATTGTTTTTTCAGAGTTGTTCATGATTTAAGCAAGTCCTTTCGATTGATTCCGAAGAATCGGTTATCCTATGAATTTATATTTTTTGAAGTATTCGGTGGCTTTTGATATGTTAGGGGTGAAATAAGCGCTTTCCCCGGTGCCGACCGTCGTACCCGGATATGTAAAGTCCAAAATCGACATTTTTGAATAGGAGAAAATGAGGTCGACATTATTTCCGAGATCGTTAATTGTAAAATTGGTGTCGAAATACTCGGAATATTTGGAATAAAGTACGGCGGCGTCGGAATAATTACTCTGAACGATAAGCTTTTTGAAAAGCTCTTTAAGGAATTTTACGGCGCATTGACGTCTTGAGGTATCTCCGTCGGCATAGCCGCAATAACGAAGCATATCAAGCGCCTTTTTTCCGTTAAGCTTTTGGGAGCCGCGGCGGAGGTCTATATATAAACCAAGAGATTCATCTACATAATACATATCTGTTTCTACGTAATAAGTAATGCCGCCGAGCTTATCAATCACTTCCTTAAAGTTATCTACGGTTATTACCGCATAGTAATCGATCGGAAGTCCGGTTAGAGCCATGACTTTTTCGCAGAGAGCATCAATCCCCTTGAGAGAATAAAGATCCTGAAGCTTGCAGGGAAGACCGTCTACCGTTATTTTCGTATTGGCGGGGATTGCGCAGTAGACACATTCCCCTGTTTCTTTATTGACGCGTACAAGAATAATCGTATCTGCCTCGACAGTTCTCGGTTCTCTGGGAAATCCATTTTCTCCCGTTTCATTTCGTATCGATTCATCGTAGTCGTCAAAAAAATCTGGTTGAAAATCGGTTCCGACGAGAAGCGCAGTAAAACTGTTTCCTTTCACGTCCAGCCAATTGTCGGGATTTACAGTTTCACCGGTATTTGTTTGCGAATCAATCGGTTCTTCCGTATCTACCGGGGTGCTATCTTTACTTTCATCGAGATCAAATGCGGCAAAAGCGAACTGTACCAGTCCGTATGCGATCAGTCCGAAAATAAGAAGAGACAGCAGAAGAGTTATTACAAAATTTCTAAGTGCGGTCATTTTTATACAGCCTTTCGATATTTATGGGAAATCTGTTTCGTTCTCGGGCAATTGCGAAAGAACGTCTGCTTGGGAGCGCTTTTAATATCGGAATGTCTTTGGGAAAATATAGCTACAATAAGGGCGCCTGCGTTGTGTTTGCGGAACGGTAAGAGGTACCGTCCCTTCAACAGTCTCTAAGAGAGTGCACTCCCGCCGACGATACGGGGAAGCCGGTGATGCGGCTTGCCTTCGGGTTTTCAAAAAGACGCAAGGCTTATTTGGAGGATAAACGACGGAAGAAATTATTTATAAATCACGGGCACCTCTAAAATCTCACTGTCCCCAATCGGTTCGAGGTGTTTTCCGTCATTCGTCACAAAATCCTTGACAGCTGGATACGCTGTCTGCGGAATTTTTGTTTTGACTGATGAAAAAATCTCTTTGCCGTCTATGTACATTGAATTTTTGGAGATACCCTTATATTATACAATAGGTCGGTGAATTTTTCAATACTTATTTTTAAATTAGTCATAACCACTGGCTTTCGTAAAACCTTCTCCTGTGTCGGAGATTTCTATACAATGAAAGTGAACATTTTTTATCAATTTGTTCCTGTGCGGCGATATTCGGAGGGCGTGATACCGGTTTCTCTCTTAAAAACAGTGGAAAAATAATTCATATCGGTAAATCCGATAGAAAGCCCGGCTTCTTTAACAGAGGTACCATTATCGAGCATTTCCATAGCTCTTCTAAGCTTCATCCTGAGGAAGAATTTGGAGGCTCCTACATCGGACAGGCCGTGGAAGATTTTCTTTAAATTGCTGGCGCTCATATTGCAGAGCGCCGCAAGCTCCTCCAGCGAAAGCATTTTATCAAGATTTTTTTTCATTACGCGAATAATATCAAGATATTGCCGTTCAGAGGAAGTAACTGTTTTTTGATTTGCAGAGGATCTGTCAATCAGAGAAAGAAGGAGTGATTCCAGCATTACTGCACCGAAGCTTCCTTCTTTTTCAAAACACTTGAAGTTGCCGTCAGTATAATAAGAAGCGGCAGAATTGAATTTTTTTGTGATAAGACCGAACATTTCGACCTCATTGTCTTCGAGTTCCACACATTTGCTCTCAAATTGCTTCATTCCTTCTCCGCGCGCCGAAAATGAAATGATCTGAAGCCGCGTTTCCACTCGGTCGACTCTTACGGTATGAAATTCCATCGGTTTATGAAAAAGCAGATTACCGTTTTTGAGTCGGTAAATACGTCCGTCTCCGGTGGCAATCATTTCTCCGCTTTTTACCAGAACGGCTTCCCAAAAATCATGAAATTCCCCAGGAAAATAGAATTGCTCTTTGTGAATATCATCGATTCCCGCAAAAATGCCGGTAATTTCTATAGGGCGGTGAAGCTTTTTTATTTCATACATAATCGCTGCCTGATTTCAAAGGTTTTGTGTCTTATTTTATATTTTCTTTGTTATTGGATTATGATACAATAAAGATATCATATCATGTTGAACCGGAGGTTAATTTTTTATGAATGTGAAATTAAAGCTTGGAATAATTGGATTGGGGGCAAGAGGCTCAAGCTTGCTTAAATACGTTGTTCTCCCAATGTGCGAGGATAATATAGAGCTTGTATCGCTCTGTGACGTATATGAGGACAGGGTAAATGCGGCGGCAGAAGAAGCGGAAAAGGTTCTCGGAAAGCGTCCCTTTGCTACAACCGACAGCGAAAAGGCTCTTACCACCGGAATTGATGCGGTTCTTATCTCTGCGGCATGGGAATCGCATATTGATCTTGCCATATCGGCTATGAGAAAAGGAATTTATACAGGATTGGAAGTCGGAGGAGCTTACAGCGTTGAAGATTGCTTCCGTCTTGTCAGAACCTATGAGGAAACCGGAACACACTGTATGCTGCTTGAAAACTGCTGTTACGGCAAACGGGAGCTCATGGCGCTCAATATGGTTCGTATGGGCGTACTCGGAGATATTGTCCATTGCTCCGGAGGTTATCATCATGATTTGAGGGAGGAGGTGGCAGGCGGAAAGGATAATCGGCATTATCGGCTTCGGAATTATATAAACCGCTGCTGCGAAAACTATCCTACCCATGAACTCGGACCGATTGCAAAGCTTCTCGGTATCAATAACGGAAACCGGATGCTGACACTTACCTCGACGGCGTCCTCTGCAAAGGGACTTCACGAATATTGTCTTGCGACAAAGGGCGCGGAGCATCCGCTTTCCAAGATTGCGTTCTCACAAGGAGACGTTGTTACCACCGTTATTAAGTGCGCGGGTGGACAGACCATAACGCTTACACTCGATACCACCCTCCCGAGAGCATATAGCAGAGCCTTTACGGTTCGAGGTACGAAAGGGGCATATTTTGGGGAAACCGACAGTGTTTTTATTGACGGGGAACATAATCAGTTTGATTTTTGTCCCGAAAAGCTGTGGGGAAATGCAAAAAATTATGAGGACACTTATCTTGACCGGCTCTGGCGGGATTATGTTCCGAAGGGAGGGCATGACGGTATGGATTGGCTTGTATTCAGTGCTTTTGTTGAATCGGCGCTTACAGGTAAACGTCCTCCTATCGACGTTTACGACGCTGCCGCATATATGGTGATTACGCCGCTCAGCGAAGAATCGATATTCAGAGGAGGCGTACCTGTTGCGGTGCCGGATTTTACAAACGGAAAATGGTATAGGAGAAGCGATATTTGCGACGGTTATTATTCGCTTGATGTATCCGGTGTAAATAAAGATTTTGTGTGATAGTTGAGTTTTCTGAAACCGTTTTATCGTTTTTTGTAAACGAATGAAAGCAGAAGAATTTGCTGAGTGAAATTTGCGAAGGAATTTACAAAGCTGAAGAATCTGAACGCTTTTAAAAAAGGCGAAAAAATTGTTCACTGGGGACTTCGGCAGCGGCATTTCCGTCCTGCGATAAACAGGAGATTCTGCTGCCGCTCCTAATTTAAAAAACTTTTTGTCGGGCATATAGTGAATAGCTGCTGCGGCAATCCGTACAGACATGGATTTCTCCGCACCGAAAAATCATGTGTCCGGCAAGAGCAATGTTTTTAGAAACGTGTGCTTTGGTCTTCAAATTCTTCATTCTTAAGCAGATGGCCGGTTGATATGACGAATAACTACCGAGTATAAAATTTTTCAAGGCTCGGCATCGTTTTACATTCTCCTGCTTGGATACTGCTGACAATATCTGTACTTTTCAGCGGTTTCTTCTGTGAATGATCGTTTTTTCTTAATTAGAATTAGAAATTTATAATTTTGTAAGTGGTTATTGAAGCACATAGTGTTTTAATAAAATCCTCCAAAAGCCTTGAAAACAAAGGACTTATCACAAAATGCTCACTTTAACTTATTATAGTTTCACACTGTTTTATTCGTCCCTTGCAAGCTGATAAGGGCAAACACAAGGGTAAAAAAATCTGATAACAAGATATAACAGAATGTGGCAATCGGAGAATTGTGATATATGTGCAAATATATTATACTGAAGGATTTATTAAATGGACAAGTACATTTTCGATGAAAGCAATGGTTTATTGTATGAGTTGCAGGGAGATTATTATATCCCTTGCCTAATACTTTCCGAAGAAGAAACACAGCCTATCGGCTTATGGGAACAATGCCAGAAGGAGTATCTAAAGGAGCATAAGCACTTTGTCTATACTACATTGCTGTTGGAGAGGTACTCTGAACCGATATCTTACCGATATTAACTAACAGGCGAAGCAAATGTTTCCATAGAGATTGATTAAGGAAATAGCTCAAAAGCAGGGTGGGACTGAAACGCTCAAAGCAGAGTAACCTTGAGAATGATAGGGTCGATGAACAACATTCAAGCCTGTACAAGGGAAATTGTAAATAGCGAACTAATTTTTGTATAGCATAAAGCAGGAGGTCGATACCGGCAAAAGTATCGACCTCTGTTGTTATCCACAAGTGTATGTTTGCAATGATGTTTGATTTGTATTCCTTGTCCTACAATGAAAATTTTGTCTAATCATTGCATAAGTAGGATATGGACCGTTATATATTTTTTGTGAGTTAAATGGTTACATATTTTTATTTTCTCACTTTTTTACCATGCATTTCCAATCCCGCCAACCCTATAGCGGGAATAGTCATTAGAGTAAACCACATTGCAATGTTGGTATTGTCACCGGTATCTGGAGCGCTTACTGATGGAACCGTTTCTACAATCTTCTCAGTTCTCCAATAACGTTCCACAGAGCGTACCTCATCAGATACATCAATGACAAATTCAAGTGTCATTACTACACCTACATTTCGATGCCCCTCTGCAATACCAACCATTGTCTGAGAAGTTTCCCCATCTTTGATTTCTGAAGTAAACAAATAGGGCATTTTATCAAGATTCTGTACACCTTCTAATTCAAACTTGATTTTTTGTACACTTTCTTCGGTTATGGATATATTTAAAAAAGTATATTTGCCATACTGGTCTGGTATTAACAGTTGTTCCCCTGCTTGCAAATCACCTGCAACACGTCCTTTTGCAATAATGTTATTATCTCCATCCAAAAGTTTCATAACCAGATTATCACCGTTTTCAGTGCTTGGATTAACTGCCAATGTAAAAGAAATATCTGTCACATATACGTCATTATCACGATCTGTGTCTTGATTATTTGAATTTTCTTCTGCTTTTCCAATAATTCTAATGGATGCATTTTTCAAAAAGTTTTTATCATTTATGACTACGCTTTGTGTGTCTTTATTTTCTTCTGTTTCTGTTGGTTCGAGATTTACAAGATAATAATACAGCTTAAAAATCAGGGCAACTGATTCTTCATCAGCAGGATAATTTTTGTCATTGATGGTGTAGTTTCCTTTGCTGTTGCGATAAGTATAATAAGCGCTTGTAAAAACTTTTTCATCCATTATATTACTAAATGTCCATATAGCATACTGTGTGGCGGTCATTGCCATACCATCTGTTATTGCAGCAACTTCACTTTCGGAGAATTGACCTGAAGCCTTCATCATATCTTTCACAGCTTGTAAGCTTCCAAATCCTTCTTTTGTTCCCCAGTAACCATTGTTCGCAATGGTGCGTATCATTGCTGCTTCATTATTTGTATAATATGTTGCATCCTCTATGTTTGTAATTTTATAACTATATCCTTTCTCGGCCGATGTTTTTTGGTCAACACAGTAGGTTGTAACGATATTGGCATTTTTATCAGACAATGTGAACTGTTGAATAGAATCATACCACGATGGAAATGGTCCGTTTTCAGAAACGGTTGTATGTTCCAGATATAATGCAGGAACAACCAAATTTCTTTTTTTAAAAACATTAATATTATTTCTTACAAATAAACTGATTTCATCATCTGAATAATAAGCGATTTCGTTAATATCAAAATCATCACTCGGAGATTTGAATAAATAAGCCGCCCAAAAATTGCTTAGCTTGTCTGAACCGAGATATACAAATTCATAGCCGTCTGTAATGGCAGGAACATCCGCAGATGTTTCTGGGATAGAGACACTTGGTGCATTTGTTATCATATTATTACTTTCAGTAGCAGTTGTATCGCTTTTGATATAAGTCATTTCTGAATGGTTATTTACAGAAACATTTTCCTTTATCTCGCTACTTATCGTATCAATGGTCACAGAGGCTTGCTCGATGATTTTTTCTTCCGTATAATCATATATTCCGTCATCTGCGGATTCTCTTTTATCTCCTGTTATTGAAGCGGTTCCCGTTTCTTTGCCAACAGCTTTTGCTTGGGTTTCATCTGTTTCAGATGTACTTTCATCATCAATAGCAGTCAATGGAATATTCACTTCCAAAACAGGGGCGTTAACCACAGATTTAATTTCTGAACCTCCTTCCGCTATATACTTTTCATCTTGATTTTTAGAATTGTATTTTTCAGAAAAAGAGGAATCAATGATTGTTTCACTTTTATAATTCACAATCATATTGCTTTCGGTAACATACTCTTCCGCTTTACGTATTTCTTTAGCAGAATTATCGGTTGTGTCAGTAACAGAAGATACCGGCACATATTCATAATTACCAGCAGTTGTTTCTACCTGAACAATATATTTACTGTTGTCCATCACTGCATTTACAAAGCTGTTTGTGATTATATCAAATCCGTTTGCATTAGGGTGTGGATCATTGTAAAAATATGATTGAAATGTATCTACATCATCCTGTGTTGCTACGCCATCTCCATCAGGGTCTAAGTTGAACCCATCAAAGTTTTCTACAACGGTTGCATTAAAATATTCGGCAACATCTCTTACCATCTCGTTGAATGGGTATATTGCTTCAAGGCGTTTATTTATTGTACTCAATTTACCGCCAGCATTAGGAACAACTGTAAAGCAATATATTTCTGCCTTAGGGTATGTGATCTGTATTTTATGCAATGTAATACAATATGCCTCAGCAACCGTAGCTGGCTCAGCGTATGTATAGGTGCCATCGCCATTATCCTTAATCAATTCGTTAAAATCAATTTCATCCACTGTTCCAAATTCAGAAGGTTTTACTTTTCCTACCTCATTAGAACCGATATACAGTGCAATAATATCTGGTGTTTTCCCATCTTTCCCCAAATAATATGGTCTGGATTTGTATGTCAGCATATCCTGAAGATATTGCTGCCAATCTGCATTATTGGAATAGGAAGCATAAAATAAGCCTGTAGAGTTGCCAGAATTGACCATAAGGATTTCTGCACCTAACTCTGTCGCAGCTTGATGCCACCACGTGTCGGTTACAAGCAAATCTGTATTATGGCAATCACTGTCCGTTTCACCATAATAGGCTTCTCCATATCTATAAATACTTTCTTCTGATGTTATAGGTTGGCTATCACTCCAACCTTGATAAGTTGATATGCTATCACCAATAATTGAAATAGTTTTCCCTTCAAGTAACTTTTGTTCCGAGCTTGCATAAGCGGGCAAAGGGAAAAGTCCTACAATCAAAACCAATGACAGTAATGCAGAGATTATTCTTTTGCTCATTGTTGATACCTCTCATATATTTGAGCTATATTCAAAAAGTTTACTTTTTGATAAAAGCTATCAAACATTCTACCTTTTGAAATGATGTAAACAAAACAATGAAAATGCTTTGAATTTTTCAAGATAATTCCGCAAATTTACGCCATATACTTGAAATTCTAACCTTCGAGGAGTATAATTTATAAGATGAATATGGCTATCAAAAAGTAAACTTTTTGATAGCCATATTTATTCTTTATTATCCACTTTTCATCAGTCTGTATTTACGCAGTTTTCTGTAAAAAGTGGCTTCACTCATATTGCAAAGTTTTAGCGCTTCTTCAAAGGAAATCTTTTTCTTTTCCCAATCCGCCACAATTTTTCCAAAATTATCTGGTATTGGAATTTCTGGTCTGCCAAAACGGACACCTCTTGCTTTGGCTGCTGCAATGCCCTGTTTCTGCCTTTTGCGGATATTTTCACGCTCGCTTTGTGCTACAAAAGAAAGTATCTGCAACACAAGGTCTGCTATGAATGTGCCCATTAAGTCCTTGCCCTGCCTTGTATCGAGTAGTGGCATATCTAGTACACATATATCCACGCCTTTTTCTTTGGTAATGATACGCCATTGATTTTGTATTTCCTCATAATTTCTACCTAAACGGTCAATACTGAGGATGTACAATAAATCTCCTGCCTTTAGCTTATTAACAAGTTTCTTATATTGTGGTCGGTCAAAATTTTTGCCCGACAGCTTATCCATATAAATATTCTTTTCTGGTACACCAGCTTCCGTAAGTGCTATCATCTGTCTATCTTCATTCTGGTCTGCGCTGGACACTCTGATATATCCATAAATATTATATGTTTCCGTTCGGCGGCGGTTTGAAGAAAACTTTTTTATCGGCTGAAAGGTTCGCCGGAGCTTCCTCAAAAATATTTATCCCAGAAGCGCCCTGTCGTTTGAAAACTCGGTTCCGGAAGCCTTTGCAAAAACGCCGAGCAGGGTTTCGACCGTTAGATTTTTCTTTTCCTCTCCCGAGACATCTACGATGATACGTCCGGAGTCCAGCATGATAAGACGGTTTCCGTGAGCGATTGCATCCTTCATGTTATGCGTAACCATCAGGGTGGTAAGCTTGCTTTCTTCTACGATTCTGTCGGTTATTTCAAGGACTTTTGCCGCTGTTTTGGGATCGAGAGCAGCGGTATGCTCGTCAAGCAGCAGTAGCTTTGGCTTTTTCATCGAGGCCATAAGTAAGGTTACGGCCTGTCTTTGCCCTCCCGAAAGTAATCCCATTTTTGTGGTAAGACGGTTTTCAAGTCCTAAGCCAAGTTCTGAAAGTACAGTTTTGTACTTTTCTCTGTCCTTTTTTGTGATAGCCCATTTAAGACCTCTTCGGCTCCCGCGCCGATCGGCAATCGCCAAATTTTCTTCTACCCACATATCGGCGGCGGTTCCCATCATCGGATCCTGAAAAACACGGCCGATATAGGCGGCTCTTTTGTGTTCTGACAGCTTTGTGACGTCGGTGCCGTCGATTAGGATATGGCCTTCGTCAACAGGATAAACTCCTGCAACAATATTCAGCATAGTTGACTTTCCCGCGCCGTTTCCGCCGATAACGGTAACAAAATCGCCGTCGTTTAGGGTGAGACTGAAATCGTTCAACGCAATTTTTTCATTGACGGTTCCGGCATTGAAAATTTTGGTTATATTTTTTAGCTCAAGCATGCTTCTGTCCTCCTTTTCTGCGCGGTTTGGAGAAGTGTTTTTTCTTCACATAAGGTACGCCGAGGAATACCATGACAACAAGCGCCGAAAGGAGCTTGAGCAGGTCGGAATTGATACCCAGGAATATAACCGTCTGATATACAAGATAATAGATAATTCCGCCGATAACGACGCCAAGCAGCTTTACAATAAAGTTACTTGAGATTTTTGATACGACTGCTTCTCCTACGATTACGGCGGCAAGACCGATTACAATCGCGCCTCTGCCCATATTGATGTCGGCGGCGCCGTTATTCTGGGCAAGCAAAGCGCCGGAGAGCGCTACAAGTCCGTTTGAAATCATAAGACCGAGAACCTTTGTGAAATTTGTATTGATTCCCTGTGCGCGGCTCATATTGAGGTTGCTTCCGGTTGCTCTCAGGGAAGCGCCGAGTTCCGTCCCGAAAAACCAGTATAGCAGAGCAATGACAACGATAACAAAGGCAAGAAGAATAAGATTCGTTTTTAAAATCCGCTCGGAGAGATTTGAAATAAGGAGAACGTCTTGTTTGCCCAAAAGCGCAACATTTGCCTTTCCCATTATAACAAGATTGATCGACCACAGCATAAGCTGCGTAAGAATTCCGGCAAGAATGGCAGGAATTCCGAGCAGGGTGTGCGCCAACCCCGTGATAAGACCGCAAAGCATTCCGGCAGCAACCGCGGCGAGTATCGCAAGCCAGATATTGACTCCCGATACGACAAGCATGGTACAGACGGCGGCTCCGGTACATATGGAACCGTCAACGGTAAGATCTGCTATGTCAAGTATCTTGTATGTAATAAAGACGCCGATTGCCATGATCCCCCAGATCATTCCCAAAGCGGTTACGCCGGGGAGGGAGCTTATCCAATTTGCAAAATTCATGTTTAAAATCCTTTCGGTTTTGTGGTGGATTTTTCGTATTGTAATTACAGATTAAAGCAGTAAATAAAAAGTGTCAGCGTAATGAATACGGTTTTAAGGCAACACCGCACAATTACCGGCTAACGCCTTTATTGCGCATTTGCTTGC
>ERZ1106976.2354-NODE-2354-length-17063-cov-7.987124_pt1 | contig 17063 bp, 11 predicted proteins | sample MGYA00403687_ERZ1106976 | MGnify/ENA primary metagenome ERZ1106976 (study PRJEB35170, sample SAMEA104062446) | human gut metagenome | biome: human gut; feature: human-associated habitat; material: faeces | place: Denmark | collected 2013-02-22 ... | reverse complement strand
CCGGTGATCTGCTGAAGGAGCGCTATCCCCACCTGAAGCTGGCCGTGGGCGAGGCCCTGCAGTGCCCCACCATTCTGGACAACGGCTTCGGCGGCCACCGCATTGAGGGCATCGGCGACAAGCACATCCCCTGGATCCACAACGTGAAGAACACCGACATGGCCATCGCCATCGACGATGAGGACAGCCAGCGCCTGCTGCGCCTGTTCAACACCAAGGAAGGCCAGAAGTACCTCAAGGAAGAGCTCAAGCTCTCCGACGAGCTGATCGAGAAGCTGACCTGGCTCGGCATCTCCGGCATTGCGAACGTTCTTTGCTGCATCAAGATGGCGAAGTACTATGAGCTGACCGAGAACGATGTCGTCGGCACGGTTCTGACCGACTCCGCCGCGATGTATCAGTCCCGCATCGAGGAGCTCAACGAGATGCACGGCGCGTACAACGTCGAGGAAGCCAAGCTCGACCACAACCTCCACATGCTCGGCCTCAAGACCGACAACCTGATGGAGCTGACCTACACCGACCGCAAGCGCATCCACAACCTCAAGTACTACACCTGGGTCGAGCAGCAGGCCCGCGACGTCAAGGACCTCAACGCGCTCTGGTACGACACCAAGGGCACCTGGGACGCCGTCCACGCGCAGGCTGCCGAGCTCGACGAGCTCATCAACGAGTTCAACGAGGCCACCGGCCTTCTCAAGGCGCTCTAAGAAGCAGAGACAAAGCCTGCTCCGAAACGCCACCGCAGCAGCGGCTGAGCGGAAAGAGGAGCAGACCGGATCGAAAGCTGAATAAAATTTCATTGCACAGCGTGTGCAGCATCCCCGCAGATAGGGGCCGGCAATGGCAGGTCAAGGGCGCAGCCCTTGCGCTTCTCTGGGGTTTCCAAAAGGGGATATCTCTTACGGTAAGAGATATCCCCTTTTGAGCGGCATCTGCGCCTGTGCGGGTATATGTCTCCTCAGCCGCTGCTGCGGCGGGGTTACGAAGCGATTGCTTTTGCTGCGGGATTCGAGACCATTTTCAATCTTCCGTTTTAGGAGAAATTATTATGCTGAAAAATGTGAAATGCGCGCGCTGCGTCAAGTGCGGCAAGGAATACGAGGCTACGCCCAACCTCACCAACTGCGAGTGCGGCGGTATCCTCGACATCATCTACGATTACGATTACATCAAGGCCAACCTCACGAAGGATAAGCTCAAGAGCCGCCCGAACACCATGTGGCGCTACCGCGAGCTGCTGCCGGTCGAGGAGACGACACCCGACACGCCGCTGCGCGTGGGCTGGAGCCCGCTCTACGAGGAGGACCGTCTTGCGAAGCTCCTCGGCCTCAAGAAGCTGTGGGTGAAGGACGACGGCCAGAACCCCACCGCGTCCCTCAAGGACCGCGCCTCCGCGATGGCGGTCGCCAAGGCGAAGGAGGCGGGCGCGGAGATCATCGCCTGCTCGTCCACGGGCAATGCGGCCTCGTCGCTGGCGGGCAACGCCGCCGCCGCGGGCCTCAAGACCTTCATCTTCGTCCCCTCCCGCGCCCCCAAGGGCAAGGTCGCGCAGCTGATGACCTTCGGTGCGAACGTCATTTCCGTGCAGGGCAACTATGAGGAGACCTTCGAGCTGAGCAAGAAGGCCATCGACAAGTGGGGCTGGTACAACCGCAACGCCGCCATCAACCCCTACCTCTCCGAGGGCAAGAAGACTGTCTCGCTCGAGATCGCCGAGCAGCTCGGCTGGAAGATGCCCGACTACCTCGCCATCTCCGTCGGCGACGGCTGCACCATCGCGGGCGTGTGGAAGGGTCTCAAGGACCTCTACGCCATCGGCTTTATCGACAAGCTGCCGCGCCTGATCTCCGCGCAGGCGGAGGGCTGCCACCCCATCAACCGCGCCATCGCGGAGAATAAGCCCTGGGAGCCGATGGAGGAGAACACACTCGCCGACTCCATCGCCGTCGGTGTGCCGCGCAACGCGGACAAGGCGCTCATGGCGATCCGTGAGTCCAACGGCATCGTGGTCAACGTGACCGACGAGGAGATCATGGCGGCGCAGAAGCTGCTCGGCACCACCTGCGGCGTGTTCGGCGAGCCGGCGGGCGTGACCGGCACGGCGGGCGTGAAGAAGCTCTGCGAGCAGGGCGTGCTCGGCGCGAACGACACGGTCGTCTCCGTCGTCACCGGCAACGGCCTCAAGGATGTTGCCAACGCCATCAAGTTCTGCGGCGAGCCGATGAGCCTGCCGAACGACCTTGACCTGTTGGTCGAGGAGTTTGCCAAGCGCGGCATTAAGACCGAGGCGTAAGAGAGAACAGAAAAGAGGAGCGCGGACCGTTGGCCCGCGCTCCTCTTGCGCTCAGACGAAGTATTTGTTGACGATGGGGACCCGGCTCAGCAGCGCGGAGACCAAAAAGGACAGCGCGCCGATGAGCAGCGTCAGAAGCGGCACGGAGAAAAAGGCGTTGCAGGAGAGTGTGTTGACGCCGAGAAATTGATCGAACGTCTCGATGAACAGCGGATGCACGAGGTAGGCGCCGAAGCTCCAGCGGGAGAGCGCGCGGATGCGCGCGTGTCCCTTTTCGCCGAGTGAGGGAAAATTCAAATGCCTGCGGGCGAATACAAAGACGGTGAGACACATCAGCAGCACACCGACCGAGTCGTAGTTGTAGAAGAGCACGGTGGCGGTGCCCAGACGGCGGGAGGCATAGGACGTCATAACGACGGTGACGATGAGACCGGCTACGCCGAGCGCATAGCACCAACGGGCCGCTTTGGGCGAAAGCTCCTTGCGGCTGAGATAGTGGCCCAGCATAAAATAGGCGGCAAAGCCGAGCGTGAAGTGGTAGTATAGCATTCCCGACAGCGAGAGGTAGCTGCTGTAGAGCGGCCAGGAAAACAGAGAAAGAAGTGCGCCGAGCTGCGGCAGCAGAAAGTTGAAAACAAGCGCAAGCAGCAGAAAATAGCGCAGCAGCGTCTCATTCTGCGCGATGGGCCGCAGCAGCGGGACGATCAGATATAGTCCCACGATCATAAACAGAAACCACATGTGGTAGTGACCGGAGAAAAACAGCGTGACCGCGGTGGACAGGGCGCATTTGTTGAAGAAGTATGCGTAAGCGGCATAGAGCGCAGACCAGAAAACAAAGGCCGTAACGATGCGCAGGACGTTTTTCCGCAGGATCTGCCGCAGGCTTTGCGTGCCGGCGAGAAAGAATACGCCGCTGATCATCACGAAGACGGGAACGGTCCAGCGGACGAGGCTGTCATACAGGTTAAAGGCCTGCCACGCGGTTGAATAGATATCGGTGTCCGCCCAATGCTGCGCGGAAAGGTGGAGTGCAACGACAGCAAAGGTCGCCGCGACGCGCAGCACGTCATAACAGGCGACGCGCTGCGATCCGGTCTGTTCCATGGTTATTCCTCCGTTGCCGCTTCGGCGGCTTCGGCCGCATCGGCGGGGGCGGCTTCCTCTGCGAGAGTATTTTGCGCCTCGACAGCCTCCTGTGCGGCAGAAAATTCCTGTGCGGCACACGCGGCGGACTGTACCTGCGCTTGAGCTTGTGCCTGTGCTTGAGCTTGAGTCTGAGCCGCCTCACGCGCGGCGGCCTCCGCCTCGGCGCGCTCACGCTCGGCGGCGGCACCCTCGGCGCGGGCGCGGGAGACCTCCTCTTCCTTCTGCTTCTCCGCCTGCTTCATAGCCTTGTCGAGCCTGCACCGGCTGGAGCGCTTTTCCACGCCGTGCACGACGCGCAGCACGAGGAAGAGCAGCACGAGACCCACGCCGAACCAGCTCCAGAAGCCGAGAGTGATGAGCGTTTTGAGCGTCCACAGCTCGGCCTGGATGCCGAGGAAGCAGCACACCACCGACGCGGCGAGCGCCGCGCCGAAGAGAATGACCCACAGCACCGACTTGACCGCGGAGGTCTTGCGCACGCGCAGGTGCGCGATCAGAAACAGCACCGCGAGCAGGAACAGCGCGGGATACTGCGAAAACAGAATAGTACGAAGGTTCATGGAAGCGTTCCTCTTTTCTTCTCTTGTTTTGCTCAGAGGGTGCAGAGCCCGCGGCGGAGGTATTGACCCTCGGGGCCGCCGACGATCCTGCCGTCCTCGACCATCAGGCTGCCGCGCAGGTAGACCTTAGCGATGCCGCCCTCGGTGCGCAGACCCTCAAAGGGCGTGTAGCCGGCCTTTGTGACCATGTCGCGCGCGGAGAGGATGTGGCTGGCCCTGGGATCGTAGACCACGATGTCCGCGTCGGAGCCCGCGGCGATGACGCCCTTGCGGGGATAGAGCCCGTAGAGCTTCGCGGGATTTTCGCACAGGGCGCGGCACATTCCGGCGACGGTCATTCTGCCCGCGGCAACGCCACGGGTGTAGACGACCTCGCCGCGTGTTTCCACGCCGGGCAGACCGCCGGGGATCTTTGTGAAGTCCTCGCGGCCCATGTCCTTCTGCGCGAGGGTGAACGAGCAGTGGTCGGTGGAGATGGTCTGGATCTCGCCGCGGCGCAGACCGCGCCAGAGCGCGCGCTGATTTTCCTCGGCGCGGATGGGCGGCGCGCAGACATAGCGCGCAGCCATGGACCAGTTGGCGTCGTAGTACACGCCGTCGTCGAGGGTGAGGTACTGCGGGCAGGTCTCGACATAGACCCTCTGCCCGCGGGCGCGGGCAAAGGCGACCTCGTCGAGCGCCTCGCGGTTGGTCAGGTGGACGATGATCACCGGCGCGTCTGCCGCCTCGGCGATGCGCAGCAGCCGCGCGACCGCCTCGGCCTCGAGATAGTCGGGCCTCGCCTCGGAGTGGGCGGAAACGTCCGCCGCGCGTCCGGCGGCCTTGAGCTCGGCAATGCGCGCGTCGATCACGCCCGCGTTCTCGCAGTGGACGCCCGCGATGCCGCCGCGCTTTTTCAGCGCCTTGAGCGCGGAATACACCGCGCCGTCGCCGATCATCATGGCGGGGTAGGTGAGGTACATCTTAAAGGACGTGATGCCAGCGGCGAACATATTGTCCAGCTCGCCCTCGATGCCCTCGTTCCAGTCGTCGATGGTCATGTGGAAGCCGTAGTCGCACGAGCATTTGCCGTCGGCCTTTTTGTGCCAGAGATCAAGACCGTAGGCAAGCGTCTCGCCCTTGTTCGGGCAGGCGAAGTCGATGATGGTGGTCGTGCCGCCGCGGATGGCGCTGCGGGTGCCGGACGCGAAATCGTCGGCGGTGGTCGTGTTGCACACGTCGAGATCGAAGTGCGTGTGCGCGTCGATGAAGCCGGGGAAGAGGTAGCAGCCGGAAACGTCCGTCACCTCGGCGCTTTTTGCCTCGGCGGGGGAGATGTGGCCGACCTGCGCGATCTTCTCACCGTCGAGCAAGACGTCCGCGCGGCGGGAGCCGCGGGGCGTGACGACAAAGCCGCCCCTGAGCAGTTTTTTCATATCCATTCAGCTCCTTTGTCTGAAAAATATTCATACACCTTTACCATAGCACGTTTTTGCCGCGATTTCCACAGGAAAAGAGAAATCGGCAAAAGCGACAAGAAAGCGCGGTGAAAATCTGTGATTATGGCGAGAGAATGCGGCTTGTGAAAAAGCGGAAAAGAAGATACAATAAACATATCCTGCCGAAGCTGTGCGCCCGATCCGGACAAGCGCTCCGGCAAAAATTTTCAGGAGGAAAAAAGCTATGCGCAAGTTTTTGTCCCTGCTGCTGACGATGGCGATGGTTTTCTCTCTGGCTGTGACGGTCAATGCCGCCGCCCCCAAGGAAGACATCACCATTCTGCACACCAACGATGTTCACTGCGACTATGAGAAGTATGCCAAGGTCGCAACGCTGCACAAGAGCGCGGATCTGCTCGTTGACGCGGGCGACCATGTTCAGGGCGGCGTGATCGGCACGCTCTCCAAGGGCGAGTACATCGTCGACATCATGAACTACCTCAAGTACGATGCTGCCGTTCCCGGCAATCATGAGTTCGACTATGGCATGGATCAGTTCCTGCACATTGCCAAGGATCTGGCGAAGTATCCCTATATCTCCGCAAACTTCACCGGCAAGGACGGCAAGCCCTACTTCGACGCTTATAAGATGTTCGAGGTTAAGGGCGTGAAGGTCGCGTTTGTCGGCGTCTGCACGCCGGAGACCTTCACCAAGTCCACCCCCACCTACTTCCAGGACGCCAACGGCAACTACATCTATGGCTTCTGCGAGGGCAACAACGGCGCTGACCTCTACAAGGCGGTGCAGAAGGCCATCGACGCGGCCAAGGCCGCGGGCGCCGATTATGTCATCGGCCTCGGCCATCTCGGCATCGACGAGCAGTCCTCCCCTTGGATGAGCAAGGAAGTCATTGCCAACACCACCGGCTTTGACGCCTTCATCGACGGTCACTCCCACTCCACCTTCTCCGAAACGATCAAGGATAAGTCCGGCAAGGACGTCGTCTTTGAGCAGACCGGCACCAAGCTCGCCAACGTCGGCAAGCTGACCATCAAGACCGATGGCACCATCACGCACGAGAATGTTGACCTCTCCGCGGTTGAAGAGGATGCGGATGCCAAGGCCTACATTGCCGGCATCACCGAGAAGTTCGACGCGCTCCAGAAGAAGGTCGTCGCCAAGACGACCGTTACCCTCACCACCAAGGGTGCCGATGGCAAGCGCGCCGTCCGCAGCGCGGAGACCAACCTTGGCGACCTGTGCGCCGATGCTTACCGTCTCCTGCTCGGCGCTGATGTTGCTTTCGTCAACGGCGGCGGTGTGCGCGCCGATATCAATGCGGGCGACATCACCTACGGCGATATCATCAATGTCCATCCCTTCGGCAACTCCGCCTGCCTCGTTGAGGTCACCGGCCAGCAGCTCAAGGACGCTCTGGAGCTTGGCTCCGCCGCCTATCCCGGCGAGAGCGGCGGCTTCCTGCAGGTCTCCGGCCTGACCTACACCATCAACGCCGATATCCCCAGCTCCGTTGTAAAGAACGATAAGTCCGAGTTCGTCAAGGTCGACGGCGCGTACCGTGTTTCCGACATCATGGTCGGCGGTCAGCCCCTCGACGTCAACAAGACCTACACCCTCGCCTCCCATAACTATATGCTCAAGGATGCCGGCGACGGCTACACCATGTTCGGCACCAAGAACGTCAAGGTCCTTCAGGACGAGGTGATGATCGACAATCAGGTCCTCATCAACTATATCGTCAATAATCTCGGCGGCGTGGTCGGCGAGCAGTATGCCGCCCCGCAGGGCCGCATCGCCATCAAGACTGCTGCTTCCGATGTCCCGACGAACGAAAGCGATAAGGTCATCGCCGGCCGCGATACCACCGTGACCGAGGGCGATACCTACACCGTCGTCGCGGGCGACTGCCTGTGGAATATCGCCTACAAGCTCTACGGCACCGGCACGCTCTACACCAAGCTGGCCGAGGCCAACAAGCTCGCCGATCCGTACATCATCTACATCGGCCAGATCCTGACTGTTCCCGCCAAGTAAAAAACTGCACAATTAGGAAAGCCGCCCGTTTGGGCGGCTTTCTTCTGCGCTTTTTTGCTTTTTACGAGTCCTATATTACCACATTTCCGACAAATTTTCAAGTCTTGTCTTTTCCTTGCCGGGGGTGTAGATAACATGGCGAGGTGAAAAAGAGATGGATGAATTGATGTTATTCAGCGCGCTGTCCGCGCAGCGGACCGAGGCGGCGCTGCTGCGCGGGAACGCTGTGACGGAACGCTTCGGCCTGACGCTCACGCCGGAACAATGCGGACGATTGCTAGCGCGCCGCGCCGAAGCCCTGCGGGAGACGGAACGCATCGAGCTGGGCGAGGGCATCCTGCCGAAGCTGGCGGTCGCGCTGTGCGACTCGCCCTGCGTCGGGCCGGAGAACTGGGAGGAAGCGCTCGGCGGGTTGACGGAGCTGTTCTACCACTTCAAAGGCGCGTGCGGCGAACGTCTCGGCGACGACGAGCTGCTCGCCGCGCTGGTGCGGCTATATAACGGCTGGGCAGGCGGCTGCGCGGACCGCATCGCCGATCTCGATGGCCGCGCGATGCTGCGCTTTGCGCGCACGGGAAGGGTGGGGGACGATGTCGAATGAACTGACGCGCCCGCTGACGGACGCCGAGGAGGGGCTGTGGCAGGAAAAGCTTGCCGCGCTGCTTGTGCGGCAGATCGCGCTCTACACCGCGAATAAAAGCAGCTCCGTACCGACCGCTGCCGCGCAGGAGCTGCTGCGCGGCGTGCTGTTTTTCCTTGCTGTGCCGGAGGAACCGGAGGCAAGCAGCCGGCCGGAGGATGTGGGGAGCCGATACGAGGCGGAACGCGCGGACCGTATCCGCGTCCTGCTTCCGCTCGACCTTGCGGACGAGCTGGCGCGCGGGCAGCATCGCGCGCAGCGGGACTCTGCGCTGACGATCGCGCTCTGGCGGAAGGTCGTTGCGGCGCTGCCGCCATTGGAGAACCGCTCGCTCCGCGATACGCTGCGGAGCATCGGCAGGGGCTTCCGCTGCTATGACACGCGCTTTTTCCCGCAGCGGTTTGATTGTGACATTGACTATCAGCTTGCCGTTCCGGTATCGGAGAGCCTGCTGGGGATAAATTATGTCAACCAATATCTGACCCATCTGGCGGCGGAAAATAGTCTGCTCACGCGATTGCCGCAGGGCGAGGTCCGCGCGGTGCTGGAGCGCTCCTGTCCCGATTGGCGCGGGCTGCTGGTGAATCTCTACGCACCGGCCGCGGCGAACGCGCTCGCCCGCACGCTCCTCGGCGGGGAGGGGCTGACGCTCTCAGATGGCGAGATCGGCGCGCTCCGCGAGCGCTGGAAACACGCGCGGCCCGAGCGGATCGAGAACGACCTGCTCACGGCGGCGGATGCGCTCGCGGAGCGGCTCATCCTCCCGCGCGGCGCGGGGAAATATCTGAGCGGCTTCGCCCGTGAGGTCGCTGCCCGCGTCGAAGCTCTGCGCGACTGCGGCGGCCTGCGGGGAGTGTTCGTATGAAAGAAAAAGGGCACGGCCGCTTTTCGGCGGCCGCGCCTGTACCTTGTAAGAAAGTCTGCGCTTATGCGAACAGATAGCTGTACTTGTCGCGGATGGTGAAGATCAGCGCCTCGATGTCCACCGGCAGATCGTTGTCGGAGGTGGTGAGATCGTAGTCGCGCTCCTCCGCCATGCGGACGCGGACATGGTCGGCGTCGAGGAAGAGGACGCCGGGGTTTTTGCTCTCCGCCATATCCTCCGCCGTCTGGAAGAGGGTGAACTTGTCGTGGCAGGGCTCGCTGGCATAGGGGCAGAACTGCGTGCAGTTGCCGCACTCGTTGCACATCTTGTCGACGTGGATGATCTGGTGGCTCTCGTCGGGCATGACGACGGCGACGTTCGCGCGGTTCGGGCAGGAGTCCACACAGTTCTCGCAGACGGTGGAGCACTGCAGGCAGCGCTCGCCCTCGCACTTGCCGGACATCTTGAGAATGCCGTGCTTGGCGATGGCGTCGGACTCGGTGATGAAGGCCTGCGCGGGGATCTCATACTCGTAGGGAGCGCCGATCACAGCCTCGGCAAAGCGCGCGGCGTCGGCAATGCCCTCGACCACGGTGGCGGGACCGCGGTGCGCGTCACCCGCGCAGTATACGCCCTCGACATTGGTCTCAAACGCGGGGCCCTTGCGCTCCATCTCGATGCCGTTTGCGGCCATGAGGTCGGAATCGACCTGCTCGCCGACGGCGGAGAGCACGAGGTCGCAGGGGATGGAGAACTGCTCGCCGGACTTCACGGGGCTGCGGCGGCCGGTCTCGTCGGGCTCGCCGAGCACCATCTTGTCGCACAGCAGCATACCCTTGGCCTGCTTGACGGGAGCGGCCAGCTCGATGAACTCCACGCCCTCGTCGATGGCGAGCTGCAGCTCGTGCTCGTCGGCGGGCATGAACTTCTTGGTGCGGCGGTAGAGAATGGTGGCGTGCGCGCCCATGCGCTTGGCGACGCGGGCGGCGTCCATGGCGGTGTTGCCCGCGCCGACCACAACGATGTTGCCGGAGAGGTTGGGTTTGACCTGCTTCTTTTCCTTCTTCATCCACTCGATGACGCCCTGCACGTTGCCCTCGATGTCGAGCTTGCCGGCCTTCCACGCGCCGGTGGCGAGGAGGATGTGGGTGTAGCCCATTTCCTTCAGCTCCGCGACGGAGGGAGCGCTCTTGCCGCACTTGACCTCAACGCCGTAGCTCATCATCAGGGCGATGTCCTTGTCGATGGCCTCGTCGGAAATGCGGAAGGCGGGAATGACGTAGCGCGGCACGCCGCCGAGCTTGCGCTCACGCTCGAAGATGGTGGTCTCGATGCCGGCGCGGCCGCAGAAGTACGCCGCGGCGATACCGGTCGGGCCGCCGCCGATGATGGCGACGCGCTTGCTCTCGACGCGCTCGGGCAGCTTGATGGAGGCCATCAGGGCATTGTAGCCCTTCTGCGCGGCGAGGAGCTTGGTGTCGCGGATGTGGACGCTCTCCTCATAGAAATTGCGGGAGCACTTGCCCTGGCAGCGGTGCGCGCAGATGGTGCCGGTGATGAAGGGCAGGGCGTTCTTCTCGGTGATGAGCTTGAGCGCGGGGCCGTAGAGACCCTTGCGGCACAGCTCGAGGTACTCGGGAATGTCCTGCTCGATGGGGCAGCCGCCCTTGCAGGGCGCGATGAAGCAGTCGAGCCAGGGCACCTGCTCGGTGGACTTGCGGCTGGGCAGGGGCTTGATGGGCTTGAGGTGATGGAAATTCGTGAGGGCGGAGGCGGCGAGGTCGGAGATGGCGGCGGAGTCGGTGCCGGCGAAGGCGCGGTACTCCATCGGCTCGACCTTCTCGACCATCTGGAGCAGGCGGTTGTAGCCGCCCGGCTTGAGAATGGTGGTGGCGACGGTGATGGGCCAGATGCCCGCGGCAAAGAGCTTATCGCAGTTGAAGTATTCCGCGCCGCCGGCGAAGGAGATACGCATCTTACCGCCGAACGCGCGGGAGATGCGGCTGCACATCTCGATGGTCAGCGGGAAGAGGCTGCGGCCGGACATATACATCTCGTCGTTCGGCAGCTCGCCGCGCGTGGTGTCCACGGGGAAGGTGTTGGAGAGCTTGAGACCGAACTCCAGACCCTCCTTGTCCGCGAGCTTCTGCAGACGCTCGAACATGGGCACCGCGTCCTCCCACTGGAGATCCTCGTTGAAGTGATGCTCGTCGAACACGATGTAGTCGTAGCCCATGGAGTCGAGGATGCTGCGGGCGGTCTTGTAGCCGAGGATGGTGGGGTTGCACTTGACGAAGGTGTGCAGGTGCTTTTTGGTGAGCAGATAGCTTGCGATGCGCTCGATCTCCTGCGGCGGGCAGCCATGGAGCGTGGAGACGGTGACGGAGCGGGACACGCGCGGGGAGATGTGCGCGATGAAATCGCGCTCGGCGGGGAACAGCTCGGCGAGGACCTTCTTGCATTCCTTGAACTGCGCGGTCCTGCTCGCGTCCATCATGTTGTCGATGTAGCTGTTGACCTTGCGGCCCTTGATGCCCTCAAGGTCGTAGCCGACGGACATATTGAACACGAACCCGTCGGGATCGCCGAGGCTGTAGACCTTGGAGATGACCTTGAGCGCGCACCAGGCCTTGATGTACTCGTCCTGCGCCTGCGCCACGGTCAGCTCGGTGGACCACTCCTGATTGTAACCCTCGTCGGCGGCGAGGATGCAGGGACGGGGCACGCAGGCGGCGAGGTCGGCGCCGTCCATCTTCTGCACGGTCTTGACCTCAAAGAAGCGGGCGCCGGCGAAGTAGGCGGCGATGATGTTCTGCGCGAGCTGGCTGTTGGGGCCGGCGGCGGGGCCAAATGGGGTCTCGATGCGCTCGCCGAAGATGGGCAGGCTCTTGCCCGTGGCCTCATATTTCTTGTGGACGCCGAAGATGTCGCCGCTCTGGGCGTACTCGGTCACGACCCAGTTCATCAGGGACGCGAACGGAATGGGATACATTTTCTCAGACATCGTTGTTCCTCCTATGTAATGTTTCCTTAATACTCGCAGTGATTGAGGCTGCCCCAGAGCTTCTTCGCGACCTCGAGGATGTGGGCGTTCTCGGCCTCCTCGTCGATGCCCACCAGCTCGCGGTCGAGCATGAGCGTCTTGCCGGCGGCGATGGTGGTCTGGCACTGGCGGCCCGTCATGCCGAAGATCATGTGGCCGTCGATGTTCGCGTCGGAGAACGGGGTGAACGGCTTATAATCCATCACGATGATGTCCGCCGCCGCGCCCGCCTTGAGCACGCCGAGCTGGTCGGGGAAGTACTTCGCGCCGATCTTCGCGTTGTTCTTGAAGAGCATATCGGTGACCTCGCACCAGCCGACGTTCGGCAGGCAGTTCTGGCTGCGCTGGGAGCAGAGGGCGACCTTAAGGGATTCGAGCATATCGTTGGTGTAGGCGTCGGTGCCCATGCCGAGGAGGATGCCGCGCTTGTAGAGCTGGAGGACGGGGCAGATGCCGATGGCGTTGCCCATGTTGGATTCCGGATTGTTCACGACCATCGTGCCCGTTTCCTTGATGATCTCCATCTCGGCGGTGTTGACATGGATGCAGTGACCGAGGATGGTCTTGGGGCCGAGGATGCCGTGATCCTGAAGGCGCTGGACGGGACGGCGGCCGTAGTTCTGGAGGGAATCGTACACGTCGTTCATGCCCTCGGAGACGTGAATGTGATAGCCGGTGCGGCCGTTGTTGGCCTCGACCATACGGTCGAAGGTCTTATCGGAGATGGTGAAGAGCGCGTGACCGCCGAACATCGCTGCGAGCATGGGATCCTTGCGCTGCTCGCATTCCGTGATGAAGTCGGCATTTTCCTTGATGGCCTGCAGGCACTTCTCCTCGCCGTCGCGGTCGGAGACCTCATAGCACAGGCAGGAGCGCAGGCCGAGACGCTTGCTCTCCTCGGCGATGGTGTGCAGCGTGCCGGGGATCTCGCCATAGCTGGCGTGATGGTCGAAGACGGTGGTGACGCCCTGCTTGATGGAGTCGATGTAGAGCGCGGTGGCGCTGGCCTTGGTGCCGTCCATCATCAGGTGGCGGTCGATGGCCCACCATGTTCCGTCGAGGACCTCGTAGAAGTTTGTCGGGTTGTTGCCGACGATGGACAGGCCGCGCGCGAGCGCGGAATAGATGTGGGTGTGCGCGTTGATGAAGGCGGGCATGATGACGCCGCCCTTGGCGTCGACGATCTCAGCGCCGGGGTACTTCGCGCGCAGGGCGGCCTCCTCGCCGACCTCGGCGATCTTCGCGCCCTCGTAGGCGACTGCGCCGTGCTCGTAGTAGCCGCGGCCCTCTGCGTCGCGGGTGATGAGACGTCCGTTGGTGATGAGCTTCATAAGTGGTTTCCTCCTGTTAAATGGTTTCAACTGACGAACCCTTCAGGCAAAAAGAAAAGACGCTCCAAGCGAGTCACTCGCCCGAAACGCCAGCGTTTCTGCCGGAGTGATAGTTTCAGCCCGTGCGCGCAGCACTTCGTTACAGCTATCAGTCATAGATTGTAGATTTATTTTACACGAAGGCGGGAACAATTTCAATGGAAATTTCGTCAAAATCCGTGAAAAGTGCCTTGATAAAACAGAGAAATCGCCTTTTGATTTTTGTGCAAAGCGATGAAGGAGCAAAAAAGTTACCCCGCGTTGGCCGTGTAGTCCCCGCCAAACCTGCACATGAATTGCAGGTGGGTCGCCTCTGTCCGGTTTTACTGCTTCCAACGTCCGGCCGCGAAATGCAGCCGGGAGGCCTGCAAACCACCGGAGCGTACCGGCGTCCCGTATGACGAAATGTGGGTTTATAAAGAGCCTATCACGAACCACGCAGGGTAATTGCCATTGTAAGCGGAGCGGCGGGAAAAATCCGTCGGAAGCGAGGTTATTCCTCCTCGTCCTCCATCATCTGCTCCATGAAGAGGTCGTAGACCTCGTTGATCTCGTCCTCGTCGACGACGTTGGCGAGCATCTCCTCGCCGTCCACCGTCTCGCTCTTGAGAATGATGAGGCCGTACTCGTCCTCATTCTCCTCCTCGCCCTCCTCCACAACGGGGAAGAAGGCCATATAGGTCGTGCCGTTGTGCTCGAGCGCGTCGATGTATTCCAGCTCGATGTCGTTGCCCTCCTCGTCCGTCAGCGTGACGAAATTCGGGCCGTATTCTTCGCTCATGGGGGTGTCCTCCTCCAACAGTCGGTATTTGAGATGGAGATAGTATAGCGCATTTCCAAGCGCAATGCAAGTTTGACATCTGCGCGATTTTGTATTACAATAAATTACCTATTGTCAAAAGACAGCAAAGCGGAGCTCCGCTTTTTCAATTCGCAAAAGGAGGTAGCGCAATGGAAGGGAAACACGAAGCCGCCCGTGCGCCTCGAAAAAACCACAGAAGGAGCGGCGCCGGCATGACGGCGCTGGAGGTGCTCGGCACGCTCCTGGCCATCGGCGTCTGCACGGCGCTGATGTTCTTCGGCATTTTTATGAAGTATGTCCACACCACGCTCGAGCCGGTGCTGGATGTGGATATGAGTGCCATCACGCTCAACCAGAGCTCGGTCATCTATTATCAGGACAAGAGCACGGGCGAGTGGAAGGAGCTGCAGAAGATTCACGGCACCGAGGACCGCACGAACATTGAATTTTCCGACATCCCCGATCATGTCTGGCAGGCTCTGGTGTCCATCGAGGACGAGCGCTTCTTCCAGCATCACGGCGTGGACTGGAAATCGACCGGCAAGGCGGTGTTCACCATGCTCACCGGCGGCGGAACACAGCGCGGCGGCTCGACCATCACGCAGCAGGTCATCAAAAACGCCACGGGCAACAACCAGCCGACCATCAAGCGCAAGGTGACGGAGATCTTCCAGGCGCTGCGTTTTTATAAGAATTATTCACGCGAGGAGACGCTGACGTTCTACCTCAACCTCGTCTACTTCGGCAACCATTCCTACGGCATTCAGGCGGCGGCGGAGAATTACTTCGGCAAGGACGCCAAGGACCTGACCGTCGCCGAGGGCGCTGCCATCGTCGGCATCACGCAGTACCCCTACCTCTACGACCCCTCCCGCTGGGGTACGCTCGACAGCGGCAAGACCTTCCGCGAGAAGAACAAGGAGCGGCAGGAGACGGTGCTCTACAAAATGCACGAGCTCGGCTATCTGGACGACGCGGAATACGAGGCGGCGGTCAACGAGCCGCTGGTGTTCGTGTGGGACGACAACTATGTGCCCTCCGACAGCTCGAAGGAGAAGGTGGCGGAGACCGCCGCGGAGGAGTTCGATCCGTATCTCGTCGAGCAGGTCTTCAACGACGTGGTCGACGCGCTGCACCGCGAGAAGAATTATTCCGAGGAGGTTGCCAAGAAGCTGCTCTACACCGGCGGCTATCAGATCTACGCGACCATCGACCCCGAGCTGCAGAGCATCGTGGAGAAGGTCTACGCCGATACGAACAACCTGCCCTACACCTCGTCCAAGGGCGAGCAGCTGCAGTCCGGCATGACCGTCATCGACAACGCCACGGGCAACATCGTGGCGATGGCGGGCCGCGTCGGCGAGCGCGAGGGCCGCTTCCTCTTCAACTACGCGACCGCCACCCGCCCCTGCGGCAGCGCCATCAAGCCCATCGCGGTCTACGCGCCCGCGCTGGATACCGGCGTCATCACGCCGGCGACGGTGCTCGACGACTATCCCGTGCGCCTGCAGGCGAACGAGAACGGCACGGAAAAAGCGTGGCCGAAGAACTCCTACAGCGGCTACAAGGGTCTTATCACGCTCCAGACCGCGCTGCGCGTGTCCACTAATACCACGGCGGTGCGCGTGCTCGAGGCGCTCTCTCCGTCCGTGTCCTACGACTTCATGACACAGAACCTCGGCTTCACCACGCTGGTCAACAGCGATCTCAACTCCGCAGCGCTCGGCCTCGGCGGCCTGACCTACGGCGTGAACACGGTCGAGATGGCGGCGGCGTACTCCGCCTTTGCCAACAACGGCGTGTATACCAGGCCGCGCACCTACATCGAGGTGCGCGACAACAAGGGCAACCTTGTGCTGGAGAACAAGCAGGAGTCGTGGGTGGCGATGAAGGAGTCCACCGCGTACTCGATCAATGAGCTGCTCAAGGGCGTGGTGCGCAGCGGCACCGGCACCGAGGCGGCCTTCTCCGGCATGACCATCGCCGGCAAGACCGGTACGACCTCCAGCAACTATGACCGCTACTTCGTCGGCTACACGCCGTACTACACCGCGGCGGTGTGGATCGGCTACGACCAGAACGCCAGCATCCGCGCGAACGGCAATCCCGCCGCGCAGCTGTGGAAGAAGGTCATGAGCGAGGCACACGAGAACCTGCCCAATCAGAATTTCAATGGGAGTACCGCCGACATGACGCAGGTGACGGTCTGCACCCGCACGGGGCTTCTGCAGGGCCCGGGCTGCACCGATGTGCAGACGGTCTGGGTGGCGGCGAGCAACGCGCCCGCGCTGGTGTGCGACGGCCATGTGGCGGTGAACCTCTGCACCGAGAGCGGCAAGCTCGCGACGGAATACTGTCCCGCCGAGTGCGTGCAGAGCGTGAATGCGATCGACTTCACGACCGAGAATCTGACGGCGGCGTGGGGCTATGAGCGCACGACGATCCTCCTGCCGCTGAGCGCGGCGGAGTACGAGGCGTATGCCGCGCAGCAGGCCGCCGATCCGACGTTTGTGATCCCTGCGGGCAAGCCCGTTCAGGCGAACGACAGCGGCAGCGTGTTCAGCGATCTGATGATGCTCGGCCCCTGCACGCTCCACCAGTACGTCGAGCCGGAGCCGACGCCGGGCGAGGGCTATTACGACGAGAACGGCAACTGGGTTCCGGCCGGCGAGACCGACCCGACCGACCCGACTGATCCGGAGGGATCGGAGGAGGTGTCGCCGGAGCAGGGAACGGATTTCCTCAACTGGCTGCTCAACACCGCGGCGTAAAATTGAACGGAAAAAGGAAGGCTCACATCGAGCCTTCCTCAGTCTGTCGAGGAACCCGGTCTGTACTCAGGAGCAGACTGGGTCTCGAACATA
>ERZ1106976.2346-NODE-2346-length-17111-cov-3.927943_pt1 | contig 17111 bp, 13 predicted proteins | sample MGYA00403687_ERZ1106976 | MGnify/ENA primary metagenome ERZ1106976 (study PRJEB35170, sample SAMEA104062446) | human gut metagenome | biome: human gut; feature: human-associated habitat; material: faeces | place: Denmark | collected 2013-02-22 ... | reverse complement strand
CGCGGCGATCATTTCGGCACGCAATGAGTCCGCCGTTATCGGCAGACTGATCCGCACCTTGAAGGAGCAGGATTATCCGTCAGAGCTGCTCGATGTCATTGTTGTTGCAGATAACTGCACGGACAATACCGCTGAGGTAGCGCGCAGCGCCGGTGCGATCGTGTACGAGCGATTTAATAAGGTGCAGGTCGGCAAGGGCTACGCGCTGGATTATCTGTTCAAGCATATTTTTGAGGAGCAGGGTGAGGATGCGTACGACGCGTTTTTCGTATTCGATGCGGACAACATCGTAGATCCGCAGTTCGTCCGTGAGATGAACAAGATGTACGATACCGGCGAGTATTCCGCACTGACCAGCTACCGCAATTCGCAGAACTTCTGCGCGAACTGGATCTCCGCAGGCTATGCACTGTGGTTCCTGCGTGAGTCGCGCTTCCTGAACCGCCCGAGAACCCGTCTGGGCGTCAACTGTGCGGTTTCCGGCACCGGTTTTCTGATTTCGGCTGATGTGCTCCGTGAGGAAGGCGGATGGAATTATCATCTGCTGACCGAGGATATCGAGTTTACCATCGAAAACGTGACGGCGGGACGGCGCGTCGGCTACTGCCCGGAGGCCGTGCTCTACGATGAGCAGCCCGTCCGTTTTAAGCAGTCCTGGGCGCAGCGTCTGCGCTGGTCGCGCGGGTATCTGCAGGTATTCCGCAAATACGGCGGAAAGCTCCTCTCCGGCATGTTCCGCGGCTGCTTCTCCTGCTACGATATGGCGATGAGCATCATGCCCGCGGCGGTGCTCACGGGGCTGAGCATCGTGGTAAATCTCGGCGCGGCGGCGGTCAACGTGTTCCATTACCATGAGTGGGACGTGCTTGCCATATCGGCGCTGCAGACGGTGATGAATCTTTATCTCACGCTCTTCGTCCTCGGCGCGGTCACGACCGCGACGGAGTGGCGCAGCATCCACTGCGCGGCCTGGAAGAAGATCGCCTATGTGTTCACGTTCCCGGTGTTCATGCTCACATATGTGCCGATCGTGGTGCAGTCGCTCTTCGTAACGCCCGAGTGGACGCACATCGACCATACCCGGGCCGTCACGGTGCAGCAGATCTGCGCGGCGGATTACCGCGACGCCGTGTAAAAACGCTTTAACGCTTTTTATCCGATATACGAAAACAGCATCGTCCGAAAGAATATCGGACGATGCTGTTTTCTGTCAGGAGATGAAAGCAGGAATCCTCTTGCTTATACGCTTTTCGGCGGCTTTACTATGGCTCTTGCGGACAGCGTTCCCCCGGTTTGCCCGGCGGAACGGCCGCGTTCTGCTTGGCTTCCGTGACCGGCTCGCGCCTTGCTCGACGCGCTCGTCCACGGCACGCGGGACGCAAAAAAAAGCGCGAATTATTTTCCGGCGGTGTGGACAAAAAAGAGCTTTTGCGCTAAAATACGCTCCGCAGGAGGATGAACTATGAAAACGAAAAAAAGGCTCCGCGCTCTGACGGGAGCCATAACGGATATCGTCCTGGCCGCGGTGATTCTGCTTGTGTTTGCTTATTTCCACCACGGGAGGATGTATCTTCTGGGACGGGGCTTCGTGGAAGCGCCCGCCGCGACAGCGCAGCCCACGGCCGCCGCAGCGGCGCAGCCGACGCCCGAAACGGAAGCGCCGGACGAAACGCTGGTCGCCAACGGCCCGTTTACCGACGGGACGATAGAACAGACGGAAAACTCCTACCGCAGCGCCAATGTCAGCGTGAGCTGGACGCGGCACGAGGACCGCTCGAACGACGGGCTCGTCGTATACTATGTCGCGGATATCTGGCTGCGCTCGAGCGAGTATCTGCGCACGGCGTATGTGACGAACGGCTACCGGAGCGTACACGATATGGCCGCAGAATCCAACGCCATTCTCGCCATCGACGGAGACTATGCCTTCTCGCGGGAATACGGGCCGATCGTGCGCAACGGAGCGTTCCTCCGCGACACGGGATTTGACGACATACTTGTATACTATACGGACGGCTCCATGCGGATCTTCCGCGGCAATGCCTTTGACATGGATGCGGAGATGGAAAAGGGCGCGGTGCAGGTGTGGTCGTTCGGCCCCGCACTGCTGGACGCCGAGGGGAAGAGCATCGACAAATTCAACACGAACATCGCCGGACTGAATCCGCGCGCGGCGCTCGGGTACTATGAGCCGGGACATTACTGCTTTGTGGTCGTGGACGGCCGCGGGGAGAACGGCTCGCGCGGGGATAAGCTCGAGGAGCTCTCCCGCCTCTTTGAAAGTCTCGGCTGCACGCTCGCCTACAACTTCGACGGCGGCAAATCCGCCGTTATGGTCTGGGACGGCGATACGACCGTGAACACGCCGGCCGGCGGCGGCCGGAACGTGACGGATATCCTGTACATTGCAAAGGAGTGACCGCCGGTGAAATTCCGAAATCTGCTCTCGCACCTGACGGCGGCGCTTGCGCTCGCCGTGATCGTGATCCTCGTGATCGATCTCTTTTTCAACAGCGCCATGTATCTCGCCGCCGGACGCGAGTTCAAGTATCTCTGTATGGCGCTCAGCGTGTGTGCGCTCGTGTGCGCCGTCATGCAAAGGAGAGAAACAAAATGAAGCTCTGTTTCAAGCAGCGGTTTTTCTCGTGGTTTGACAGCTACGACATTTACGACGCCTCTACCGGCGCAACGGCTTTCACTGTGGAAGGAAAGCTTGCCTGGGGACACTGCCTGCACATTCTCGACGCGCAGGGGAGGCACATCGCCACAGTAAAAGAGCGCGTGCTGACGTTCCTGCCGAAGTTCGATCTCTACATCGGCGAGAGGAGCATCGGCACGATCCGCAAGGAGTTCACGCTCTTCCGCCCCGCGTTCGTGCTGGACTTCAACGGCTGGCGCGTGCAGGGCAGCTTTCTGGAGTGGGACTATACGATCGAGGACGCGGCGGGCCGCACCGTCGCGCGCATAGCCAAGGAGCTCCTCCGCTGGACGGATACTTACACCATCGACGTACCGGACGCGAGAGACGCGCTGTGCGCACTCATGGTGGTCCTCGCCATTGACGCCGAAAAATGCTCGCGCGGCAGCAATTGAAGCTATATTAACGTCATACGCCCGCGGAGAAACTCTCCGCGGGCGTATTTTGTCGTATGCGGCGGTCATTCCGCCAGAACCTTTTTCACCATGACGATTTGGTCCGTCCGGTATTTGACCGAGAAACCGCAGCGGAGGAAAAGTGCGACGGACGGATTGTCCGCGGCAATGTCATCGTATAAAACGCCGACGCCGTTTTCCTTTGCCGCCGCGCACAAAAGCGCAAGCCCCGCCGCGCCGTAGCCCCGGCGGTGGTAAGGGGCGTACACGATCACGTCGGCAAGATATTTTTCCCCGTCAAAGTGATAGGCGATCTCCCCGACGAACTCGCCGGAAGCGCTCTCGCGGAGATAGCGGTAATACCGTCCCTCCGGGTGCGCGACCCAGCGGCCGTACCAGTCCGGCCAGCGTTCCTCCGAAAAATCCACCGTGCCGCCGTAAGCGCGGTTATAGGCCATCGTCGCTTCGTCGGCAAGCATTTTCCGCCGGAACCACAGCTCATCGGGACGGGGGAGATATGCTTCGATCATTCTTTCGTTTCAAACTCCTTCGCTACATCCTCCAGCAGCTTGCGGATGGGCAGATGCTGCGGGCAGACGTGCTCGCATTTGCCGCACTTGACGCAGTCGGACGCCTTGCGCCCGTCCATGGTGTGGATATCATAGTAGTAACCGGCGTTCCAGTCGCGGTAGAGCTGCCGGGTGTTCATCGTGGCGAACAGGTCGGGAATGGCGATGTGCTTCGGGCAGCCGTCCGTGCAGTAGCGGCAGGAGGTGCAGGGGATGAGATGCTTGCCGCGGAAAATGGCCTGCACGCGCGTGATGGCGGCGAGCTCGGTATCGTTGAGCGGCCGGAAGTCTGCCATGAACGAGAGATTGTCGCGCATCTGCTCCATGCTGCTCATGCCGGAGAGCACCATCATCATGCCGGGGAACCCTGCGGCAAACCGAAGCGCGTAGCTGGCCGGACTGCCGCCGTGCAGTTCATCGAGAACGGCCTTTGCTTCCTCCGGGAGATTGACGAGATTGCCGCCCTTGACCGGCTCCATGACGATGACGGGTTTGCCGTGCTTCACACAGACCTCATAGCACTTGCGGCTCTGCACCGCGGGGTCGTCGTAGTCCAAGTAGTTGAACTGGATCTGCACGACCTCGATCTCCGGATACTCGGTCAGGATCTGCTCGAGCACCTCGGCGCGGTCGTGGAACGAAATGCCGACGTGACGCACCTTACCCTCGGCCTTGAGCGCGAATGCGGTCTCATACGCGCGGCACGCCTTGAAGTGCGGATAATTGAGCGTGCACTGCGAGTGCATCAGATAGAAATCGAAATACTCCACGCCGCAGGCGGCGAGCTGCTCTTCCAATACGGGACGAATGTCTGCCTCGGTCTTAAAATAATTTTCGGTCAGCTTGTCTGCAAGAACGTAGCTCTCGCGCGGATAGCGGCTCGTAAGACACTCGCGCAGCGCGATCTCGCTCTTCTCCTTGTGATAGCCGTGGGCGGTGTCAAAATAATTGAATCCGGCGTCCAGAAACGCATCCACCATGCGCTTGGTCTCCTCGGTGTCGATCTCGCCGTCCTTCATCGGCAGACGCATAAAGCCAAAGCCGAAGTTCTTTTCGATCTTCTCCATGTCTGCTCCCCTTTTTTTGATCCTTTGCGGAATATATCCATTGTAGCATCCGGACAGCGGACAAATCAAGAGACTCGTCTCTTGTGCCAAGCTCTCCGGCGTGGTATTCTGAATCCGGAAAGGTATATACACGCAAATTACCGCAAGCGCGGCAATACGGGCTTTGATACGGTGATCACCCGTCTCCGGATGCAGACCTATATCACCATCGGGGACTTTGTCTATTCGCAGGATAAATTCGGGCAGCCCTACGGCTGGGGCATAGCGGAGTATACGACGCCGGAGATGCAGCTCGGCCCGGACTTCGTCACCTCGGCGTACCAAAGAAAGCCGGAGGGATCGAGAGAGCGCATTCTCGCCCATCTGCGCGGTGTCCTGCCGGAAGTTCCGGAGAAACGGCTTTTAAAGCTGATTTGATGCGAGCGCAGCTGGGCGGACAGAAGAAGAAATGGAAGCGGCGCTGCGGCGTGAAAGGAGAGAATACCATGTCGGTCTCGGTGGAAAAGAAGCCTTTTGGTGTAACGAAGGACGGGGAAGCTGTCAGCGCCTATTGCATCAAAAATGAAGCGCTGGCCGTGGAGATCATGGAGTACGGCGCGGCGATCCGCTCGCTTCGGGTGCATCATGGCGGCGCGTGGACGGACGCAGTCCTTGGCTATGATACGCTTCGGGAATACGAGGAAAACGACGGCTATCTCGGCGCGTGCATTGGACGCGTCGGCAACCGTATCGGCGGCGCGGCCTTCACGCTGAACGGGAAAGACTATCGGCTCGCCGGAAACGACGGGGAGAACCATCTGCACGGCGGCGTGCGCGGCTTTGATAAATATGTATGGTCTGCGGAAATGCTGCCGGACGGCGTACGGCTCACGCGCGTATCGCCGGATGGGGAAGAGGGGTATCCCGGCACGATGTGCGCCGCCGTGAGCTATCGCCTGTGCGGGGATACGCTGACGATGGAGTATGAAGCGTCCGCCGATCGGGATACCCTTTGCAATCTGACGAATCACAGCTATTTTAATCTTAACGGCAGCGGTTCCGTGCTCGGCCACACGCTGCAGATCGGCGCCGAAGAGTTTCTGGAAAACAGCGCGGCGACGCTGCCGACCGGGAAGCGGCTGCCGGTCGCCGGAACGCCCTTTGACTTCCGTGCACCGAAGCGCGTCGGGCAGGATATCGGCGCGGACGATATCCAACTGCGAAACGGCGGCGGGTACGACCACAACTTCTGCCTGACCGGAGAAACGGCGGCGGTACTGCGCGGCGACGCGTCCGGCATCACCATGACGGTACGGACGACACTGCCGGGCGTGCAGCTCTACACCGCAAATTTCCTGACCGAACGCCGCGGCAAGCAGGGCGCAATATATGCGCCGCGCTGCGCGCTGTGCCTGGAAACGCAGTACTTTCCGAATGCCATGGCCTGCGATGGCTTTGAAAAGCCCATCCTGCGCGCCGGGGATCTCTGGCGGCACTGCACAACGCTGATTTTTTCGGGAAAAAGATGAAGGCCCGTGCTTAAAACCACGGGCCTTCAGGGAACAGAGCGGAATATTATGACTTATGGATGCTTTTCCCGGTGTTCGCGCGGACTGCTGCTGTCGGAGAAATGCCTGCGGAAAAGAAGGCGGTCGTATGTTCTAAGAGGAACGAGCAACGGATCACGGCAGACCGAGAGGCTGAAGCTGCGCCTGGTGAGATCGAATTGTGTAGGAAGAGATTATCTCGATAAACTGCGAGGAAGTGGGTTCAGATTCCAATGGATAACCGGCCATCTGACAGAGCAAGCCGGGATTGACAGACCATGCGCGGGAAACGGCAGTCCGGATATTTCGTTCGACTGCCGTCCAATTGCATTCAAAGTGAGCTGCCGTCTCCATGTAGATCTCTTTTGTGATCGCCTCCAGACGGGATTCGTCCTGAATGGCCAGACAGATGGCATACTCGGTATGTTTAAAGCCTTTGTAGCATCTTGTGATGCCAAGAGATCGCAGGATGTCTTGCACGGCTGTCATTGGTATATCCTCCCAAATCCAGAGACTTAAGAAGATGATAGGACCAATGACAGAGAAAACGGTTTTTGTCGCTATACTTCGATATTATTCGACACATTTCTGCTTATGGAGGCGTCAAATGCCAAGGCTTATCTCCGCTGCCGCGCCTGGGCGGCAAGTGCTATGCTTCAAGGGAAAACCTGTGTTCTTTATGTGCGCCTTGATTTTCTATCTTCTATTCTCATCTGACGGATGAAACAACGAAATCTTTTCCGGTTTCCCGGTTCATCGGATAAACAATAAATTGAATCCGGTTTTGTGTACGAATAAAGAAAAACACCGGCTCTATACGAAAATACGCATAAAACCGGCGTTTATGGCGGAGCGGGTGGGATTCGAACCCACGTGCCCGTGAAGGCCAACGGTTTTCGAGACTTTCTTACGAAACGGACTTTCGTGGAAAATGGGCGAAAATAGTCCTGCCTATTGGAAGTGAAAAAGGCTTGATAAAACAGGCTTTTTAAGGCACTTTTACCCGCAAAGCCGCATGAAATCAAGTGAGTTCGAATTCTTCGCTGAGATGGCTCAAAATGGCTGAAAAAAGGCAAAATGGAGAGAATTTGGGAAGAAAGGAGAGAAAAAGGAGAGAATCTCAGCCCTTGAAGTATAAGGGAAAACCGGCACTCCCGAAGAACAAATGAGAGAAATAAGATACATTATCTTCTGCTGTTGGCAATAAATGAAGAGGTGTATCCGATGAAACCAGACAATCGTTATTCCGAGATCCTGCAGCAGTATCCTGGGTGCATGACAAAGGAGCAGATGTATCAGGTGTGCCATATCAGCAAAAAGACATGCCTATACTTATTGGAAAGCGGCCTCGTTCCCAGCAGGGACAGCGGGAAGAAAACCCGGCGGTTCACGATTGAAACGGCGGCTGTTGTACGCTATTTAGAGGAACGCGAGTTAAATCCCGAACGGTTCAAACCACCCGCGGGGCATTATAAAAGCAAAAGAGACGGAGCGCGAGATGAATCTAACCTCCCGGCCGCCGCGATCGATCCGCTCATCCTGCGTCAGATGTATGAAGCAGAATTGGAACAGTATCCGGATGTTCTGTCCATCCGGCAAATATCAGACTTCACCGGGTATGAGAAAAGCTCGGTTGAGCGATGGTGTACCACAGGCCACCTGAAGCACTTCATTATTCGGAAGAAGTTCCTTGTTCCGAAAGACTACCTTTTGGAGTTTATCGAAAGCCCATATTACATAGGAATCGCCGTGAAGTCAAAACTTCATAAGAAACGGAATCAGCAACTGATTCAATATCAGACGTCGCATTCAACAACGCAATAAAGTATATCGTAGCCGATTAGATAGTCTAATCGGCTTTCGTAACGATAATAGCACCGTATTGACGACCGGCAAAGCAAAAAGTAAAATGTAAGAGCGAAGAGACCATTTAAACTTGTCTTTGCATAAGTGTTTTTCTTATTTTGATTATGGTGGTGAAAAATATTGTGAACGATCCTAAAGAAAACTATAAGAGATGGCACCCTGATCAATTTTCAGATTCAATAATAGTCAAAAAAGCTAGCCTCGGCCGCGATTTTCTGGAGTACTACTTAAGCAGAATATCAAGTCATAGCCAAGAAAAAGATTTCGAACGTTTTTGCAAAGCAATTTTGGAAGCCGAAGTATGTCCAAATCTCTCACCCCAAACCGGCCCAACAGGCGGAGGTGACAGCAAAGTAGATACAGAGACATATCCTGTCGCTGAACAACTCACAGAATCATGGCTTTACGGATATGGAGACAAAGCAGGTTCCGAGCGTTGGGCTTTTGCAATAAGTGCAAAAGCAGATTGGTTGTCGAAGATAAAATCTGATGTCGCAAAAATTTCAAAAACCATCATTGACGGTCGACAGTATACAAAGATTTTTTTCGTTTCTAACCAACTAATTTCTGACAAAAAAAGGGCATTGGCCGAAGATAAATTACGAAGTGAATATAACATCGATATCCGAATTCTTAGTATGGACTGGTTACTGGACGCAGTTTTTAGAAGCGAATCAAACCGTCAAACCGCAGTAGCGACACTTGGACTGTCTGAAAATCTTTTGGACGAAAAACAAATTGGAGAAAAAGATTATAAAAGGCAGCAGGAACTTAATGCGGTAGAATGCTCGTTGAAAAGACTTGCCGACTTGAAATCGTCTGAAATAATCGCTGCGGCTAGAAGAAGTCTGGTTCTTTCACGGGAATTGGAAAACGATGTGATAGATATACTCGCCCGGTTAGATCGTCTTAATCGTCTTGCTGCAGAATACGGAACCATTATCGATCAAGCGGACGCACTATACGATAGTGCTTGGACTATGTTCTGGTGGTATTCCTCCGAAAAGCATTTTTATGAGTATTACCAACGTTTTGAAACCATTGCGCTCAAAGAAAAAACTACATATCTCTTCGAGAAACTTTGCACATTATGGATGAACTTGTTTTCACTATGTGAACACGAAAGTGAAATTGATCTAGAGTGGCATCGGCGCGTTGTCGAATCCATCTATAACTATCTGATTAGCGATAGTAGCAAGCCTAACACTATTCTCTCGGCCAGAAACAGTTTCCAAGTAATTCGCCTTGCTTCTGGAGATCCGATAGATGACATTGTTGACGATTACATTGATATAATACAAAAAAGTGAACATAGTCTGGAGATCAATGTAGAAACTGTTGCAAAAATAATTCAAACTATTTTTCCGTATCAGAAAGCCAAAAACTACGATCAACTGTTTGACCTCTTAGTATCCAGATTATCAAAAGAAAAGCACGATTCGGAAGCAGCTAAAATGATTGCTTCCAGAGGGCAACAGTTAATTGAATCCGACCCTTTCAAAGCGCTTTCACTTTTTAGTAAAGCGGTTCTTGGCTTTCACAATGAGGCAAACACTACCTTGCTCATTCAGACTGTATTTTTGATGGCACATTTGTATGAGAAGATAGGGGCATATTGGGCTGCACGCAACTATTACTTTTATGTCGTAACGTATTGTCTTAATAATTACATGAAAAAGGGAGAAATTACCCTCTTCTTTCCAGCTGCAGCAAACAAACTTAAGTGGATTGAGCTTATGCAAGGAAGAGCAATTTTTTCGACCGAAATGCACAGTATAGAAGTAATTGCTCGAAACGCGTATCCAGGAACGATTTCCGAGGATGAAAATAACTTTGATATTTTTCTTGCCTTTCTTCTCTTTAAAACACCGTTCGAGAAATTATGCCACCTTGAGAAGCTCCCTCAATACCTTGATAGGTATGCTCTGGTTTCTTCGGCGTTAGCCTGTAGATATGAGCTTGGATACTATGACGAAGACTGGCTCGCTGATTGTAACGGAGACAAAAAAATAATAGATTGTTACATGAAACAATGGGCAAACCAACCCGCATGGGAGCAGATTAGGTACGACCCTTGGTATGGATTTGAAGCGGAGAGTATTCTTCAGTCCAAAGTCATGGGCTGTACTTTTTATGCTCACTCTACAAATGATATGTTTGCAATAGAGTTTGCTGCCACGCTTTTAGCGACAATAGAGTGCTTCCTATCCACGGGTTTCTACAACGATATTTTTTCTCAAGCAAGTTCATTTGAGATAAAAATCATTAAGGTTCCACAAAATGAGTTCACAATTAATGTCGAATACAGCAAAAAGGCCCCAACACACATGAGCATTTTGATTTCCGAGTACAGTAAATCTGAATTTCAATCCGCTCACAAATTGCTTTCTGATAAGCTCATCGAAATTATTTCAATCATTGTCTCTGCAATATTGGGGGCAAACGAAGACTTGCAGAAATTCAAGAAAATGCTTGAGAGTGAATTTATTTTTGCGCGTGCCGAAGTATTCGCGGACAGCCTGTTTTATGGTTTTTCCACATTTGGCCCCGATGCTTTTTCTTTTGACTATGTTTTGAAAAAATATGATGAAGAACCACTAATCAGAAGCGAAAAAGCTATTTTGCATGAGGAAATCCCCGGGATGGTTCCCCTTCAAAGTGAGAGCAGAGAGATTATATATGATAACCTTCCGGATTATTCATACAAACAATGCAAGAACGACGAGGTGACGGTTTCTGATGTAATTAATGTACCATTATGGAATGATAGTTTATGGAGCGGAGTATTATATCACTTTTGCGGCCTTCCTGTTTTGTCTTTGATATTTAAAAGCGATTCTGGTCTGCGGATTTTTGATGAGTGGATAAAAAAATACGGAGAAGACGATGCAAACAATGTAATTGGAATAAGACTTATCAAAGAAATTGACTATGAGCATCCACATTGGTATAGAGTAGGTATTGGAGCAAATTCCCCGACGGAGACGCAACAAAGCACTTTTTCCATAAACTACTCTCGATTAAGTACAATGCACCCAGATAATGATGCAAACCTGACGTTGTTCCAAAACGTTCAGTTGCAGCACGGGGATTTCTTTATCTGTCCATCAATCATCAGGCCGGATAGAAATAGTCCGGAGATACACTTTGAAAAGAAAATACTCAAACACTCGGGATGCCTAAAAATATTAAATGCATATGATATAGAAAAAAATGACGTATTGTCAGCAATGTCGATAATGACTACGGACAAGCCATTAATCCCGCCCGGGTATGAAAAAAGTGATCTTATCGGATTGCTTAAGCGTAGCGACGATTTGGAATGGTAAACCACTTCTGCTGTTTGATGCTAATTGCTGATTTCATAATCAACCACGCCGTTTCTTTCTTCTGAGATCTAAATCACGGCAAACTTGGTTACTGCATAAGCGAGAAAAAGAACAGAAGATGACGTGTGCACTAAAACGCAGGGGAGCTAATAAGTTAGCTCCCCTATTCTTTTATGCTTCTGCCTATTGCAATATGGGTATTATCACATTTTAAAGAAACAGGTCCTTTATATATTGCAATAGTAAAATTTAAACCGTTGTTCTTGACATCCAGACTCACACGCGTATATTATAAAAGAAATTATCATAAAATAATTTATCATAAGGAGGCGCGTATGCATGAAGTTTATAGGCAGGCAAGCCGAGCTTAGCAAGCTGAACGCAGAATATACCCGTGACGGCAGCTTTGTGGTCATCTATGGCCGCCGCCGAGTTGGCAAAACGACGCTGATCAAAGAGTTCTTGAAGAAAAAAAACGCCTTTTACTTTCTGGCTACCGAGGAACTGGAGAGCCAGAGCATGAAACGGCTGGCCGGAGTCATAGCCCGTACAACGAAAAATGCGCTGCTGCAGAAGGCGACCTTCACGGACTGGCTGGATCTGTTTCAGGTAATTGCAGATTATAAGCCCGAAGAAAAGAAGGTGCTTGTCATTGACGAGTTTCCGTACCTGGTAAAAACAAATTCGGCGTTTCCCTCTATCCTGCAAAATGCCTGGGACGAAATTCTGAAAGACAGCAATGTAATGCTGATTCTGTCTGGCTCCCTGATCGGCATGATGAAGAAGTATGCTTTATCGTATGACAGCCCCCTGTATGGCCGCAGAACGGCACAGATCCGGTTGGCTCCGTTGTCTTTTACGGATATATACGCCGTTCAGAAAATACCATTTGCGCAAGCAGTAGAACAGTACTCCGTAACGGGCGGCGTTCCGAAGTATCTGGAGTTTTTTGAGGATGGCCGACCGCTGGAAGAGCAGCTGGAAGATGCCGTTTTGTCCAAAAGCGGTTTCTTGTATGAGGAGCCAAATTTTCTGCTGAAAAGCGAGTCGCTGACAGCTGTGAACTATTTCTCCATCATCAAAGCCATCGCAGACGGGAATCATAAGTTGGGCAAGATTGCCGGAGCGCTGGGGCAGGAGACTTCTGCGTTGACACAGTATCTGTCTACGCTTACGGATTTGAGTTTCGTCGAAAAGAAAACTCCGATAACGGAAAAGAACCCGGAAAAATCCCGTAAGGGGCTGTATTTCATTTCAGACAATTTTATCCGCTTCTGGTTCCACTATGTTTATCCTTATAAAGGGGAACTGGAACTAGACAACACGCAGATTGTGCTGGATGAGATCAACAAGGATTTCATACAGAAATTTGTGGCATTTGTGTATGAGGACATCTGCCGGAACATCTTTGCCGATTTGTGTAGAGACGGAACGATTCCTTTTGTACCGTCCCGCATCGGCTCGTGTTGGCTGAATGATTTTGACGGCGATACAGAAATAGATGTGGTAGCCGTAGACCATCAGAACAAGCAAGTGTTTGCCGGAGAATGTAAGTTTCACACTAAGCCGGTGGATGCGCCGGTATACTTTGCGCTGAAAGAAAAGGTGGACAACACCGCAGAAATTCATAAGGCATTTCCGGGATACGATGTTCTCTTCGGCGTGTTCAGCAAAAGCGGGTTTACGCAGCGCATGCTCGATACTGCAAAGGGAAATAACCGTCTGCTCCTGATCGACGAGGATCATTTGGCATAGTCTCTTCTTTTGCAAAATCACGTTTCTCCCAGTGTTTCCTGTTCTCGCAAAGCCCAAACAGGCAAAAAGGAGGTCAAGAGACAATGATTTATTTTACCGCAGACGCACATTTCGGCCATGCCAATATTATTAAGATGTGTGAGCGTCCACATCCCGATGTGGAGACCATGAACGAGTCCATGATCGCCGCATGGAACGAACGGGTGCACGGAAACGATACCGTATATATTGTGGGAGATCTGTTTTTCCGCTGCGCTGACCCGGAGAGTATCCTGAAACGGCTCAAGGGCAAGAAACGGCTGATCGTTGGCAACCATGACGGCACTTGGATGAACAAGGTCAATCTGCACCGATACTTTTTCAGCGTGGATAACTTTCTGGAAACCTCGGACGGCGCGCACGCCTTAACGCTCTGTCACTATCCGATGCTGACGTGGAAACACGCCATGCGGTCGTACATGATCCACGGCCATATCCATGCCGATACCAAGGCGGATTTCTGGCCGCTGCTCCGCTGTCGGGAGAATGTATTAAATGCCGGTGTGGACGTGAACGGCTATCATCCAGTCACATTCGATGAGCTGGTAGAGAACAACCGGAAGTTCAAGGCGTTACACGCTGTGCGGGGGAAGCCAACATAATTTGGCCGACACAGTGCAAGTTGCAGGGCAAATCACGATGCAAGATATACTCAGCTATTGCATGACACAGGTTCAAGAACACAGCAGGGCTGCCGCAGCCAAAGTACAAAACTGATATGAACTTAGGGGGTTCCCCCAAGTTACCCCCTAAGATGCCCCCCAAGATAAAACTGTTAAATTCTACGCAAAATCCCGCAGCAAAGCAGAAATCGCCAACTATTGTGGCTTCAAATCTCCGAACATTGGGTTTCACAGGTTGTCTTATGTGTCTTTCCTAAGGATATCCAGGTACTCTTCATAGGCAAAGACAAGCGCTTTGCCGGATTTTGCGGCATACTTGAGAATATTCCGATTGCATAGCATGGTAATATAATTTGCCGTACCGTTTCTGGAAAGGCCGAGTGCACTCGCCGTCTTGACGGTTTCTATAATTGGGTTCTGCTCAATATAAGCAAATAGCCTCATGATGTTTTGCCGAGAACGAGTTGGAACATCAGTCAGCTTAGCTTCATTTTTCTGATGAAGCGCATTTAGGTGGTCAATGGTTTCGGTTGCGTCTTCAGCTGTTTCCGCAATACCACGAAGGAAAAATTTTACCCACTGCTCGTAATTACCGGCTTTGCGAACCTCGCTCATTCTGTCATAATATTCGATTCGATTCAATTTCAGGAAGCACGACAGATACAGTACTGGAGAAGAAAGCTCGTTTGCGCTCATCAGAAACAATGTTATCAGTAGTCTGCCAACTCGTCCGTTGCCATCGAGAAATGGATGGATTGTCTCGAACTGATAATGGATCAGCGCAGCCTTAACCAACGGATCCGTGCCATCCTCATCGTTCATGAATTTCTCAAGAGTTGACATGCACTCGGCCATGTCCTGCGGGTTGGGCGGAATATACCGAGCGTTTTTCAGCGTGCTGCCTGCGCCCCCGATCCAGTTTTGCGATATACGGAATTCGCCAGGCGTTTTATCGCCGCCCCTTACACTATTCATCAGCACCGCATGTGTCTCCCGAATTAATCGGTTGCACAGCGGCAAATCTTCCAGACGTTTGATGGCGAAATTAATTGCGCGAACATAATTTACAACATCCGAAACGTCCGCATTAATGTTCTCATCAACCTCGGGATTCAGGACATCTTCCAATGTGCATTGCGTCCCCTCAATCTGGGAGGACACAAGAGCTTCCTTTCGGACGTACATGGATATAAACAGGTCCTTGTTGGGGATGCGGTCAGATAGGCCGTTGAGCAACGCGAGCTTTTTGTGAGCGTCAATCAGAAGCTGCTGCATCTCAGTGTCAATCTCTATATTCGGTTGCGGCGGCAATGGCTGGGGATAAAATGAGGTGTACACCATTTCTCCGCTGAGGTTCTGTACAGTCTTTCCTGCACGATTCTTCACGCCGTCTCCTCCTATTTGAGTTTTTCAATAATAGTATAACCGGCAAAACTCACAAAATCAATAGTTTGTGAGTTTTCGAGTTTTGTTTTCTCACGTAAAATCATAAAAAAGCACTTCCTTATAATTATTGTTCCGCGCATGAGGCTTAAAGTGCATATCCACGCGCCGTCTATCCAGTTTCGGATAGGCGGTTTTTTCATGCCCGTACATAGCCGTCCAGTTTCGCGCAGACGGCAAATTCATCAAAAAGGAGGAAAACCAATGGACAACGGCAAAGTAATTGCCATCACGAACCAGAAAGGGGGCGTCGGAAAGACTACAACCGCCGTGAATCTCGGCGTTGGTCTGGCGCGGTTTCAAAGAAAGAAGGTGCTGCTTGTTGATGCGGACCCGCAATCGAGTCTCACCGTCGCGCTTGGTCACAAGAATCCCGATGCGCTCGACGTGACGCTTGCTACAGTTATGGATGCGGTGATTGAAGACAGGCCACTCGAGAAAGGCGCAGGTATCCTGCATCACAGCGAGGGTGTGGATATTCTCCCCTCCAACATTGAATTGTCCGGCATGGAAACCGGGTTATTCAATGTCATGAGCCGTGAGTACGTTTTGAAAAACGCTATCGACGGCATGAGAAAGGACTACGATTATATTCTGATTGACTGTATGCCGTCGCTGGGGATGATGACGATCAACGCCCTGGCTGCGGCGGACAGCGTGATTATCCCCTCGCAGCCGAGTTTTCTGTCAACAAAAGGTCTGAATCTCCTGCTGCACTCGGTTTCAAAAGTGAAGCGCAGCATTAACCCGAAGCTGAAGATTGATGGGATTCTGCTGACGATGGTGGACAGCCGCACAAACAATGCCCGTGGGATTATCGAATCGCTCCGCAGCACGGTGGGACAGAACATCAAAGTGTTCGATACCGAGATCCCGCATTCTGTCCGCGCGGCGGAATGTGCTTTGACCGGTGAGAGCATTTTCTCCCACGATAAGAACGGCAAGGTCGCTGCCGCCTATGAAATGCTGACGAAGGAGGTGACCGAGCTTGAAAGACCGGCCGTTGATCGATCTGGGCATGACTGGGTACGATGAGCTTTTTATGAACGATGCGGAGCGCCGGGAGGCGACGCTTCCGAAGATTTATAACATTCCTCTTTCCGAGATCGACGACTTTCCGAACCATCCGTTTCAGGTCCGTCTGGATGAGGATATGGATCAGCTTGTGGAGAGCGTCAAGGAACGAGGCGTGATTACCCCCATCACCCTGCGGCAGAAGGAAGACGGGCGATATGAGATCGTATCCGGCCACCGGCGTCGAAAGGCGTGCGAGCTGGCAGGCCTTGCAACCGTCCCAGCAGAAATCAAGGAACTGACGAGGGACGAGGCCATCATTTTAATGGTGGAATCCAATTTGCAGCGGTCTACGATCCTACCAAGCGAGAAAGCTTTTTCGTACAAAATGCGGCTGGAAGCGATGAAGCGACAAGGGCAGCGTACAGATTTAACTTCTGGCCCAGCGGGCCAAAAGTTAGACTCGCGGGATGAACTTGCCTCTGCAACGAATGATAGCGGGCGACAAATTCAACGGTACATCCGTCTCACAGAACTAATCCCAGACCTCCTTACGATGGTAGATGAAGGCCGGATAGCTCTGCGGCCGGCAGTCGAGCTCAGCTATCTGGGCAAGCTGGAACAGCAAGATCTCGCCGCAGCAATTGGCCTTTCTCTTGCAACGCCATCTCATACGCAAGCCATCAAGCTGCGTACATTTTCCAAAGAGGGCAAGCTCTCTCCGGCAGTCATCGAATCCATCATGTGCGAGGAAAAGCCGAATCAAAAAGAAAAGATCAACATCAAG
>ERZ1106976.2345-NODE-2345-length-17123-cov-4.573705_pt1 | contig 17123 bp, 13 predicted proteins | sample MGYA00403687_ERZ1106976 | MGnify/ENA primary metagenome ERZ1106976 (study PRJEB35170, sample SAMEA104062446) | human gut metagenome | biome: human gut; feature: human-associated habitat; material: faeces | place: Denmark | collected 2013-02-22 ... | reverse complement strand
TGGGTTGATACCGAAACGCTTCCATCGAAGATACACAGAATGTCATATGTGTCGGTACCGTGTCCGCTGATGGCGAATCCTGAAGAGAATTTGTATCTTGCGATGGCAATCACACGACATGGCATGGAAAGCGAAAACTCCGGTTCAAATTCTGACTGACATTCATAGTAAGTCTTGTCGGGGATGCCTTTTATAAAAGCGCCGTTATGATTCTTTTCGAGCAGCATTTTTCCCATTTGGTATATCTTCTGAGATTCCATACAGCCTCCTGATAAAAATAGAAATCGTATATCCTATATTAAGTATATCATAGATAATACTGCAAAATCAATAGCAGTTTCAAAAAATCAGCAAAACGAAAGGAACCCATATGAATCCTGTAAAATACAATTCGCTGAAGCTTAACGGTGAAACCGGAGAGCTTGTCAGAAGAATTACCGATAACTGGCTTATCGGGATAAGAGAAACAAATCCTGCAATTATTGATATGTTCCGTGACCGCGATTTACGACCATACCGCGATCTTCTTCCGTGGTCGGGGGAATTCGCAGGGAAATATATAACCGGAGCTTATTACGTGTACCGCCTTACCGGAAAGAAAGCGCTTTATGAATATGTGACAAATTTCATAGATGAGCTTCTTACTTATCAGGATTCCGACGGTTATATCGGTTGCTTTTCAAAAGCTTGCCGTCTTACCGGAGCTTATTCTCAGGATCCTTCGCGGACGGGCTTTACGTGGGATGCCTGGTCTCATTATCATATTATGTACGGACTTCTTCTTTGGTATGATCTTACAGGAAACGGGGAATATTTTCGTGCGGTTGAAAAAGCGGCTCGCTTATTTATGAATAAGTTTTATGACGGAAAACCTACGATCGTATCAATCGGATGGTCCGAAATGAATCTTGCTGTGTATCATATTTTCGGTATTTTATATCGCAGAACAAAAAATCCCGAATATCTCTATTTTGCTTCTAAAATTGAAAGCGATCTTTCCGACGAAGCGGCCGGCGATTATATTAATTATTCTCTCAAGGGTTATGAGTATTATCAGTGTGGAAAACCCAGATGGGAAAGCATGCATATTATCATGGGAATTGCCGAAATGTATCGGAATACCGGAAATCAGAAATATCTTGAGGTTGCATCGCAGATCTTTTACAGTATACTGAAAACAGATGTTCACAATACCGGAGCCTTTTCCACCGACGAACAGGCAATTGGAAATCCATATAAAAATTCTGCCATTGAGACCTGTTGTGTAGTAGCGTATAATGCGCTTGGAATTGAGATATATTCACTTAATGGGGATATAAAGATAGCGGATTTCCTTGAGCGATCACACTATAACGCTGTGCTTGGGTTCAATTCTCCTTCCGGAAGATGGTCAACATACAATACCCCCATGGAGGGAACAAAGTGTGCAAACTATCATTCAATTAATTTTCAATGCAGACCGGGCTCTCCCGATTTGAACTGTTGTTCTGTGAACGCACCGAGAGGAGTGGCGTCCGTATATGATTGGATGTTGACTGATAATGACGGAACGTTGTGCCTGAATTTTTATGAGGATATGTATGCCGAGTTATCGAATGGCTTGACAGTAGAGATTAGCGGAGGATATCCTGCGACGAATCGAATTACGGTAAAGGTTAACTCAAATGGGTTAAAACAGAAAATTGCATTTCGTATTCCTGAGTGGTCTGTCAATTCTGTTATTGTATCGGACGGAGAGACCTTTAGACCTGCGGCGGGGAAGTATTTTGCAATAAAAAAGATATGGGATTCGGAGATTACGATTGAATTTGATTTTACTCCATATACGGAGGAAGGGGGAGGAGATTATACCGGAAAGAGCAGTATTTATGCTGGACCGATTCTGTATGCCTTTGATAACGCTGAAAATCCGCAGATAGATTTCGAGAATCTTCCCGTTATTTCAGGAAAAGAACTTGAAGAAGCTGTGCCGGTATTACAAGCCGACGGAAGTATTACTCTCTCCTTTTCAAACGGTGTGGTTTTGACAGACTTTTATCATGCCGGTGTTTCCGGTTCCTCATATAAAACCTGGTTTAAAATTGAATAATGGGGCGGTTTTTATCAATTTATAAAAAGTAGTACCGAGGTATTGTCTTTGGAAGAAAAATTGGAGATTGCAGATGAAGTCGATTGTAACGGAATAGAGATTCAGTATTGACAAAACGGAAAATGCTTGACAGGAATGCTTGTTGATGATGCAGACAAAAACACTTTTAAAATTAAAATACGTAGATTCCGGTTGGGACGCTGTGTCTTTCCGGATAATGCTGATATCATTCGGCGGAAGAAATAGGGAAGAGCTTTTTGCTTATGGTTAGTATCCTGCCATAAATAATCGTTTGGGATTTATGGGATACTTGAAAGGAGAAAGCTCTTTTACCCTGGTTTTAGCAGAATTTATTTGTCTTCGTTAACAAAAGATATGTTGACATTTTACCTTCGCTGTAGTAAAATAAATATCAACATTCCTGAAAGAAACTGTGCGGAGGTAACGTTTTGGAAAGCGAATTTATGTATCAGTATAAAGATTATCTGGAAGGAAACATGAAATTTACAGCCTATCGGGAAACGGTCGTAAATGCAAAAAGTATAGTACACAAGCATGACTTTCTTGAATTAGTTTATATTATCAGTGGAAATGCTACTCATTACATTGATGATACAAAATATGAGGTTTCCAAGGGAGATATGCTTTTAATTGACACCAATCAAACCCATTTTTATGAATCGGAAAATAGCATTACCTATGCCAATATGATTCTTCTTCCCGATTTTATTTCTGAAAATCTTCATACTGATTATACTTCCATTGATCTGTTTGCCTATTACCTCTACAGCAGTGAAATTTATTATTCCGGCAGGGCTCTTCGTGCGCCTTTAATTCGATTCCGTGGGAATGATCTCATTGCTGCCGATGCGATTGTTAATGCCATGTGTGATGAAATTCTGAACAAAGAAAACAATTACGCAGAAATCGTATCCAGCTATCTCAATATTTTGTTCTATATGATGATTCGCAATATTGAGAAACGCAATAATGATAAGGTTATGCACGACATTCGCAATGTAATTCCGGGTATCATCGACTTTATTGAAAGTAATTGCGGAACCCAGATCACGCTTAACGAAATAGCCAAGAAATATTTTTACTCTCCGTCCTATTTCAGCCGTGCCTTTAAAAAACACTTTGGTATGTCCTTCTCGATGTATCTTCAGGAGGTGCGGATTAAAAAGGTTATTCAGTTGATGCAGAACTCATCCCTTTCCATTGAGGATATCAGCGATGAGATCGGTTATCGTGACAAGCGAGAGTTATATCGTGCCTTTAAAAATGTAACCGGAACCACGCCCGGCAACTATCGCAAAACTCAAACGTCATAAGAACAAACGAACCTGATAAAAAGGATGTCTCACTACTGTGAGACATCCTTTTTGTTCAACGGCAAAACTCTTATTTGAACTGCTTGCTTAACGGCTGATTTTGGGAAAACCCCTCTTTTGCCGAAATATTCCTTGTACGAGAATAGCCTCGCCACCGAGGCGGCGAGGCTAAACAGCGAAAAGCTTAGTGACGCTTTTTGGAAGCGACGATGGTGCCGGAAGCGACAAGACCAACGATAGCAACAATGGTCAGAGCATCGAAGGTATCAGGAGCTTGGGGTTTAATGGAATCCAGAGGAGCGGGAACTTCAATTGCATCGACGGAAGCAGCGGCAGTTACTGCGCCGTTCTCGGTTCTGACGATGGTAGAGCCGGGAACAGAGAATTCCCAACATTGAGCCGCCTCTTTACCATAGACGTTCCATACGTTTTCGACGTCTTGGACAAGAGTCTCTGCACCGTCAGCAGTGGTGACAGTTGTGGTGCCGAGAAGACCCCAGAACCAGTAACCGTTTACGGGGGTTACAACGCTATTCTCGCCGTTGATGTTGCCGCCATCGCAAGCCCAAGCTACATGGCCTGCTCTGGTGAACTTGAAGACCTGATCGGAAACTGCTTCGGTGAAAGGGAAATGAACGCGTCCAATATTGGTATTGGCCGCGTCCCAATCTCCAGGGACGCCCTGCCAACCATGAGCGGAAAGAGCAAGAACGAGATCATTGCCGGCGGCGGGAGCAGCAACCTTTTTGTTGAAAACAACATACAAGTCATTATCGTTGCCGGTGAGTCTGTAAATGGAAACAACCTTCAGAACTTCCACGTCGGCAGCAGAAGCGGTGGTGGCAAACATAGCCATCATTCCCACCAACATGGTGAGCGCAAGCAAGAGAGAAAATAACTTTTTCATAGAAAACTCCTTATTTTTCGATACTCAGTACCGTATTTTTTATATTTATTTTACCCAATTTTTTGAAAGTATTCAATGTCATTTTTTTACCGATGATAGACACATTTTTACCTGTGGTAACAGATTTTGAAGGTATTCTGTCAAAATAGCGGCGTATTCCTTTTGTGCTGTGAGATCGGGATGTCCCCAACCTCCGCTTTGATCACAGGGGAGAGACAAATAAGACAGCTTCGCGTCATTTTGTTCGGAAACAGCCGTTTGTATCAAAGCAGCAAGGTCGTTATTCATCATACCGTATACCCAAACAATATAAGCATTGGGGTTCTTTTCCCGCACAGTCGTCAGAAAATCACGGCAAGCCTGAATGTATTCCTCTTGTTTCCAGACTGCGTATGAGATGTCGTTTGTACCAAGTCCAATAACTACTACATCAGGTTGATAAAGCGAAAAGTCCCATTCTATATTCTTTGAGCGGATGTAAGAGGTGTAGGAATAGATGGAAGGAATTTTCTGTGTCATATCAGTTGAGCCGCGAATGATTCCCCAACCGGAGACGGCGGTCAGATGACAATCGGCATCTAAATTCCGTGCCGTCATTGTGGAGAAGGCGAGATAGGAATCACAGTCCCGCACGTAATCCCAGTCGGTGGCCGTTACTTGTTCGGCCTTGGCACCCACGCCGCAGGTAATGGAGTCTCCGATAAATTCCATTTTTAGTGTCGGCGGTGAGGGCTGAGAATCCATTTTGCCGAAATAATTCAATGATTGCAGAGTAACGGTTGCAGTACTGCCTTCGGTTGTTTTACGGACTTCGATGGTGTGATATCCTTTTTCTACTGTAGCCAGCAGGATATTGGTGTCGTCTAAGGAATATCGTGCAGAGGTGTCTTGTCCGTCCACAATAATATGAAGCAGGTAGTCAAGCTGCCCGACTGCTTTTACATCAGCGGTAATATCACCCTCAAACCATCCTTGAAAGAGAAAGCCGGAATAGGTCCAATCCAGGTGAACTCCCGTTTCGTCGCGCAAAACACGTCCGGAAAATCGCAGATTTTCAAAAGTGGTGTCTCGAATCGACTCGTAAGGTATGTTTTCGTCTGTGACGGTACTCATTGACTCACTGCTTTCATTGGAGGAATGATCGGAAGATTGTTCTCCGGATATGGGTGTCTTTTGCTGACAAGAGAGCAGAAATAAAGACGCTATGATCGGAAGGAGAAATATTTTTTTCATAATATTTTTCATAATAAATATTTTTCATAATAATTGACAGAATTAACAGAATGATTCGCTACTCTTCTGCAGAAGCAGAGAGCCAATTAATTATGCTTTGCGTTTCTTCAGAATAACGATTACTACAACAGCTATTACAGCGACAGCGGCGACGACGCAAATGATCGGAATCAAAGCGCTGTTTTCATCATCGGCAGGAGCATCGGTGGAAACCGCGGGCTTATTGCTCTGCTCAGCACTTGCGGAATCTGCCGGTTTATCGCCGGTATCGGGGGCAGCAGAGGAATCTGCAGGCTTATCAGTATCGGGAGCAGTGCTTTCGGTTTCTTCGGTAGGAATCTCAACGCCAAGATCGAAAATGGTAGCGGCCTTGTTGACATCCTTGATTTCGCCTAAATTATAACCGGGACCATAAACCCCCTCCATGCCGTACGTGTCGAGAATAACGGTAGTCTCGTCCATCACAAGCTCAGCGCCGGCGGCGGTACGGATGGTACCGAACAGACGGGCTGTCCAGTCCTGAACCTCAGCGGGCACGGTTTCGTTGTTAATGCAGTTGACCATGAACCAAGATACATATTCTTCCTTGGCTGCGTCTGTTTTAGAGGCGCGGTTGGAAAAACGCCAAACGCGAGGGGTAACGACTTCGACATCCGAAAAAGAGGTGCGCACAAGGTGACGGTATATTTTGTTGCCGGCCTCGTCAGTGACAGGCCAACCATGACCGATAAGGCACAGTTCAACCATGTCGGAATCGACGGGATCGGTCATATCCTCGCTGAAGACTACGTAGAGCCAGGATTTGTCGGCTTCGACCTGATAGAATTTAGCGGTTACACCTGCTTCTTCGGCAGAAGCGGTGAGGGCGAATGCTGAAATCAATGAGGTCAGCATTGCAAGAGCGAGAAAAACGGTAAGCAGTTTTTTCATGATGAACTCCTATATAGTTTATAATTTTGGTATAACTACCATTAGAATAATTATAACAGATTAGGCGAATATCAACAATGTCGAATTTTTACCGAGGATGGACATTTTCTGACCTGTTTTTTTATATCGATTTTACGGGAAAAGATTCATTTCAAGATTTCAATCCGAGAAATGAGATTTTCATACCATTTACAAAATGTTCTATTAGATTGATACAAGGTAGCCTTTGCTTTGATCGGGAGGAACGAACGATTTACTGTGTGATATAAGGAAAGTATTGCAGCGCACGTTGATCGGCAACATTGCATTTAACGCATAAATGTGTCGTCTGTTCTTCGACATGTTTTTCCTTACTTAGTATGCGATAGAGAAGATAAAATCATGATATCGTTTTATCCGAGAACGGTGGAATTTGTTTTCTGTTTACAAATCAGGTCAATTTGTGCCACTACAAGGTAAGAAATAACCATTGAATAAAATCTGAAAAAAATATATAATGTATGCTACAATTGCAAAGCAATGTGCTCTGCACCTCGGCTGTGCGGGGATATGGATAAAAATAATATGCCGAAGAAAAGAGAATATACTTATGGATATGAATGTGTTGCGGGATAAGATTTACGGCTGCTGGCTTGGAAAGAATGTCGGCGGTACGCTCGGTGCTCCTATAGAGGGACGTTGTGATTTTATGGATATCAAATGGTTCCCTGAGCTGGGCGAAAAGGGCTGTATTCCTAACGACGATTTGGATCTTCAGCTTTTGAATCTTCATGCGCTTGAGCATTACGGTGCCTCTCTGCGTGCTGAACAGCTTGGTCGTCAGTGGGCGGAGCATAACTATTTCCCCGTAGATGAATATGGTTACGCCGTAACCAATCTTCGTCGCGGTTTGCACTTGCCTCTTGCCGGATGCTACAATAATATATTTACCAGCTGTATGGGATCTCCTATCCGTTCTGAAATTTGGGCGGCGGTATGTGCGGGACGTCCAAAGCTTGCGGCCTTCTTCGCTTGGCAGGATGCCGTAGTGGATCACGCAGGCGGTGAGGGTATCTATGGTGAGATTTTCAACGCCGCCATCGAGGCTTTGGCTTTCACCTCCTCTGACATTTTCTACTTGGTGGATGAGGCGTTGAAGTTCATTCCCGAAACCTGCCGCGTTTACCGTGCTGTTGCTGATACGATGAGATGGTATAAAGAGGGTGTGTCCTATGAGGATCTCCGCGGCAAGATTTTGGCTAAGCACGGTTCACATGAGCTTGCCTTTACTGATGCTCCTCAGAACATCGCGTTTATGCTTGTCGGTTTCTTGTATGCCGATAACTTTGGAGATGGTATGCTGAAGGTTGCTAACTATGGTTATGATACTGACTGCACAGTAGCAACCTATGCCGCTTTGTATGGTATCATGTACGGTACAGAAGGTATTCCTGCTAAGTGGGCAGATCCTATCGGTGATTTGATTCTGCTTTCCAAGGAAGTTCGCGGGTTTAACTGTCCTGCCAATTTGGACGAGCTGACCGATCGTACCATTCGTCTTTATAACATTCTGCTTCAGGAAGACGAAAACGATCCTAAATATACTATTACCGCAGAAGATGTTGCCGACTATGAGGTTCAGCACTATACATTGCCGGAGGGAGAGCTTCGCGAAGAGGCTATTTGGGTTACGCTCAAAATGGATCAGACACCCGGCATCACCCCTGGTGCTTCAAGAAGCATGAACTTCCGTATTCGTAACAATACCTTTGCTCCGTGGGGCATGCACCTTTCGGTGACAGCACCTGCCGGTTGCATTGTCAATACTGCTGATACCGATATCGTGTTAGACCATGGCGAAGAAGCAAATTATCCCGTGACCGTTTCGATGGGAGCTGATTATGCCGATTCTCAGGCGACCTTTGTGCTGAATGTTGATAGACAGAACGAGGAAGGTCTTTGGAAAAGATATTATCTGCCCTTTGTACTGATCCGTACCTCTCATTGGACGGTTGACGGTAAGGAAGTTGATGTGGACGGTAATATTATTTGCTTCGAACCCGGTGATTGCCGTGAGCATGTTGCCGTTACGAAGTATTATACTTCCAAGAAGCGTATGTCTCGCTTCTACATCAGCACGGTTCAGGCGGTTCGTCTCTTTGTTGATGGTAAAAAGGTATTGGACGGCGCTCCCTTTGCTATACTTCGTAACTCTTACAGCACGCTTTGCCCGCCTGACCACGAGGTGGAGTTTGAGCTTGAGGCGGGAGTTCACGATATTCGTATCGAAACCTATGGCGGTGGTGAACGTTTTGTAACCGGAGATGTTCCCACTGACCGCGACACGGTATCCTTCTGCTTTACAGCAAAGAAGTGCACTACCCCCACAGGAGGCAGACCTCTTGTTGCTTATGAGCTGATTGACAATTACATAGGTTGACATCACGTTGCAACACCGTTTCAATCTTTATGAGACGGCATTAGGTGTTTTTCAATATATGCGAATGTAAAAGAAGTAAACAGGGAAGCCGAAGCGTTTGCATTAAGCTCTTCGCAAAAAGTGAAAAACACAAAAGAATATGAGAAATTTACCTTAAAGCAGGCAGATGCCGGTAAAAAATACATTGACACCGCTGTAAGCTCCTTGTTTGCAGCGGTGTTATATTTTTACCGCTTATTTTTCTATGTATGACAGAAAATGTAGATAGCAGGTAAATAATTGTCATTGTCTGTTCTTTGGGTTTCTGGTATAATTAAAATAGATAATATTAATAGGTTTTTGGGGAGGAAACAATTATGAAAAACTCTGTACGCTTGTTATCGGCGCTGTTAGCCGCTTTGATGATGGCGGTATTGTTCGCTTGCACTAAGACTCCGTCCGAACAGAAAGGAACGGACGGCGGTACAACGGCAACCGGTGATGAAACACATTTTGTAGCAGATTATTTGCCTACAGATACTTATGACGGACGTTCTTTCCGTGTGGGAATTTTTGACGTAGAAGGTTCTTATGATATTGCAGCGGAGGACGCGACGAATACAGTTCATAAGGCTGTATACGATCGTAATAATTTGATCGAAGACCGTTATGATATCGATATTAAGGAGGTTAAAGTAGCAGATACCTATGACGATGCTTTCTATGCTTATCAGGATTACTATCTGAGCTCCGAGGACGTTTACGATGTCTGCAAGCAAATTATGCGTAATGCTTGGATGGCAGCGGTAGCCGGCATGGTTCTTCCTGTCGATCAGCTGCCCTACTGTGATACAGAGCAGGAGTGGTATTTGAAATATGTTAACGACGCGCTGGAGATCAACGACACACTGTTTTTTGCTTATACCTATGAGGCGGATACTGTTATTCGGGCGTTGATGGCCGTGTTCTTTAATAAATCGATCCTGAACGACATGCAGAATGCAGAAGATCTTTATCAGCTTGTTGAGAATGGTACCTGGACTATCGACAAAATGCATGAGATTGCCATGGACGCGCGTAATGATGCCAATGGTGACGGTGAATTTAATATTGATGATGACGTTTATGGTATTATTACTGAAAATGACATGTACGTTCCCTCAATGTGGATAGGCGCCGATCTTAAATTGGTCGAAAAGGACGCGGAGCTTGGTATGCCCTATTTTGCTGCCAGCGGAAACGAGAAATTTTTGGATCTTCTGAACAAAGCATATGGTTATTATACGACCGATAATCTTGTTTTTGATGGCTTTACTATGATTGGACATAAAACCGAAACCATCGCTGAGGACGTAAAATATTTTACGCAGAATCATTCGCTGTTCTATATGGGCGGTATTTATCAATGGGAGAGTATGACGGATATGGAGGCGGATTTTGGTTTGCTTCCTCTGCCTAAATATGACGAAGCACAGGAAAATTATTATTCACGTGTCTGCGATGGGCATGCTAACTGTGTGCCGCTTGTTAACCCGGATCTTGCCTTTACCTCTGTCATTTTGGAGGCATTGGCGGTTGAAAGTCTTAACATCTATGTCCCTGCTTATTTTGAGGATGCGATTCAAAACCGCTATCTGCGCGATCCTGAGCAATCCTTGGACATTTTGAAGATGATGCAGTCTAATACCATCGTGGACCTCGGTGACACTATATGGATGAGCTTTATGCGCAATCCTGTTGTGCAATGCTTTATCGATGAAAGACCTACCTTCTCCTCGACATTTGAGAAAAACAGCAGTACCATTAATACCGTTATTTCCGGTGATTTGGAAAAATTGGCTCTCGTTATTGAAGCTCTGAAGAGCGTTTCATGATTTTATTTGCGATAAGAGAGATAAAACCATATTGAAATGAGAAAAAATATGAAACAGTTAAAATGTTTACTTCTTTTCCTACTCGTGTTTGCTTTTGTCACGCCTATATTTGTGGCCTGCTCCGAAGGCACTAACATCCCGGGTGATTCCTCCGCTCCGGAGGAATCATCGGGTTCCCCGGTCACGATAGGAGATCCCAGCGATGCCAAATCGAAGCTTCCTGACCAGTATTGGCCCGAATACGATAATTTTGACGATTATGCCGAAATGCGAGAGACACTTGAAAATTGGTTGGTTAGCCAATATATTGAAGGCAAAAATGCCCCGTTTTCCTTTATCTATAACGGTCTGCCGTCCTCCCTCTTTTTAAGCAAATGGAAGCGTAGCACCGAAACGTCAGAGGATGAAAATGCTAAGTATTACACCGTTCGCTATACCGGCGAATCGGAGGGACTTTGCGTTTGGTCGGAATTCGTTCTCTATAAGGATTATCCTACATTAGAGTGGTGTACCTATGCCAAAAACATAGGGGACAGCACCAGCAAGACTTTAAAAGAGTTTCTTGGTATGAATGTAAAGTTTGCCCTGGATTCCGAAGAACCTGTGCTTCACACTACTGAAGGCTCTCTTGATATTGCCGGCGACGATTTGCTGGACTTTCAGTTAATTACACAACCTCTTTCCGATAAAAAAGTGACATACCATCCGGAGCTTGAGGATGGTAGATCTTCCGAGCATGCTTTCCCTTTCTTTGATATCGTGGGTGAAAACAATGGCTTGATGATTGGCATTGGATGGACCGGTATTTGGAAGGCTTCGTTCTCTGCGGATAAAAATGAGGTTTCTATGACGTCCGGTATGTATAACCTTAATACCGTTCTCTATGCTGACGAGGAAATCCGTACGCCGCTTTACAGCATTACTTATTTTGACGGAGATGCCGAATTCGGTCACAATTTGTTCCGTAAGACGGTTTTGGCTCACTATACACCAGACGATGGCAGTGAAGATGTCTGCAAGCTGCCTATCAGCGTTACAACTGAGAGCTATGGCGAAAACGATATCATTGCCGATGTCAGCAAATGGGTTGGGAAATTGGCGGTAGATACTGTTTGGACCGATGCTGCTTGGTTTGGCAATGTAGATACAGATCCCAATGGTTGGGCTACACAGACCGGAAACTGGTGGATCAATACCCGCCGTTACCCATCGGGATCTCTGCAAAAGGTGTCAAATTTTCTCCATGAAAACGATAAAAAATATGTCGTTTGGTTTGAGCCGGAGCGTGTTGCCGCTGGAACCATGCTCCAAAAGGACTATAGCAATCTTTTGATGTCTTCTAATATAGTGGGAAGTTACCTTTTAGATCTTGCTTCGGAAGATGCCTATCAGTGGGTATTTTCCTATCTGTCCGAGATGATTGAAGAAAATGGAATTGATGTTTACCGTCAGGACTTTAACAGTCCCGGTCTTGCCCGTGCATGGGCGGCTAATGATGAAGACGGGCGTCAAGGAATGACAGAAATGCGTTACGTAGAGAATATGTATCGTTTGTTCGATGCGCTGAGAGAAAAGTTTCCCGGTTTGATGATTGATAACTGTGCATCGGGCGGTAAGCGTATTGATCTTGAAATGCTGAAGCGCTCGGTTGTACTTCACCGTACCGACTATACCTGCGTTCCCTACGGAGATAACAGCGGCAATTTCAATTTCGAAGGGATTCAATATCAAAATCAGAACCTCTCATATTGGCTGCCGCTTCATGGTTCCAGTGTTGGCTATCCTGTATATCTCTTTGAGGATTCGTATATGTGCCGCAGCTTGCTGGCTCCCGGTGTGGGGCTTGGTATTCAGATTGGATATGCGGCCGACAACCTGATGGCTCAAAAATTGACCAAGGAATTATCCGATTTCCGTGGTTATATGATCGGTAATTACTATTCCTTGCTAACGCCTAGTTATGACAAGGCAGACCGTCAGGCCTTTATGTACTTTCGTGACGATCTGAATGAAGGACTTCTGTTAGTCTATAACCGTCCCGACAATCAAGAAGGAAGCAGATTTAATTTAAAGCTGAAAGGTCTGGATCCTGATTCCTATTATGCGGTTCTTGATTGTGATGCTTTGGGGAATCCGGATCGTGTCAAGTCCGGCCGGGAACTGATGGAAGACGGTTTGACCGTCAATGTCTATGCCGGAACGGCAAAAGTTTTTCGGTTGCTTCCTGTTTCTTAATCCCTGCTTTTTGAAAGGATTCTATTATGTTGCGTATTTCACAAATTCCGGCAGAAGAAGAAAAATGCGAACTTTATACTGTTACTATAAATGGGATTCCTGCTGACGTATATCCCGCACGTGTCTCGGCATATCCGTATAACTATGGATGGCCGGGGCACCAGCGGCCTCTCGAACAGACCGAGATGTCTGCTTTCGTTTCCTTTGAGAGTGATGAACCTGTGACGCTTGAGATAACTCGCACGATTCCCTTTACCGAAGCCGTGGTTCGTCCTCTGTCTAAGGGCGTAGCTCCCGTGATTTCGGGAAATGTGGTGACCTTTACGCTGACTGAGACAGGGCAGTATTCCCTTGAATTGGATGGTTATCATCACAATCTTCATATCTTTGCCGATCCTCCCTCTGCCTTTGATTCTGAAGATGCCACTCTGTATTTCGGTCCCGGTGTACACCATCCCGGAGTGGTGTGGTTGGAGAATAATGCTAAGGTGTATCTTGATCGTGATGCTGTGGTGTACGGCTCTTTCTTGGCCGCTTCTGCTGAGAACGTTACTATCTGCGGACGCGGGGTAATCGATGGAAGCTATGAAAAGCGCACCAGCGAGACATTGCTGCTTCCCTTGACGCGTGAAGAATTTGGCGAGGTAGGCGCTACCCGCGAGATCATGGAGACCTACGGTGCCAAAAATAAGCTTTTGAATGGTGCCATTCGTTTGTATCATTGTCATCATTGTACCATTGAGGGCGTGATCTGCCGCGATTCTTCTACCTTTACCATAATTCCCGCCAACTGTTCTCATCTTCATATCGATAATGTGAAGATGATCGGTATGTGGCGATATAATTCCGATGGTATTGATCTGTTCAACTGTCAGGATGTGCTGATTGAAAATACTTTTTTGCGGAATTTTGACGACTGTATGGTGGTTAAGGGCATTAAGGGATGGGATCATCAGAATGTAAAAAATATTACCATGCGTAAGCTGGTGGTTTGGTGCGATTGGGGCCGAGCTTTGGAGATTGGAGCCGAAACCTGCGCTGATGAATATGAAAATATTCTCTTTGAGGATTGTGATGTTATTCACGCAGCCTACAGTATGTGCGATGTGCAGAATGGAGATCGAGCCTTTGTTCACGATGTGACCTTCCGCAATATCCGCTGTGAGTACACGAAGTATCAGCTTCCCGATGTGTTGCAGACCGATATGTCGGCGCCCTACGATCCTTCCGCACCGTTGTCTCACCCCCGTATTATTTTGGTGAAGGGTTATACCGGTCAGTGGTCAAATGATGGTATTGCCGGACGAACCGAAGGTGTTCGCTTTGAGAATATCATATGTTGGGCTGACGAGGGGATTGATGTAGCAGAAATCAATATTTCCGGCTACGCCGAAAACCACGCTTCCACCGATATCGTAATCGACGGTGTCATATGGAACGGACGTCGATTGTCAAAAGAAGCATGTAATCTTTGTATTGGTCCTCATGTCCGCAGTCTGACGGTAAAATAATGCCGAATGAGGGAAAGCTATACGATGCATTGGTAGCATTTTCAAGTTAGCAGAAGAAATATCGTAGTTTTCCGTTTATGAATTTCTTGTTTCCGACATTCCGCCAATAATATGTCTCTTCTTATCCTTGGCATCTGTAATCATCTGTGGCAAAGGCGGATTCATTTTCATACAGATTTGATAACTATTTTGAGAACCAAAGAAAATCCGTTACAGTCATTCTTATGGGATTGCTTTTCATCAGCGTTTATGTTATAATATCGCTTGAAATCGAATAACAGTCCCAACCGTTTCAATATGAAAAGTGAAAGGAACAAGAAAATGAATAATCCCATAATTAAAATAACCGTAAAAGATTACGGTACTATCACAGCGGAGCTATACCCGAGCAAAGCGCCCGAAACCGTAAAAAACTTTACGGAGCTTGCGAAAAAGGATTTTTTCAGCGGGCTCATCTTCCATCGGGTTATTCCGGGCTTTATGATTCAGGGCGGAGGATATACCGAGGATTTTTCGGAGAAAAAAACAAAATCCATCAAGGGAGAATTTGCGGCTAACGGATTTCCCGGAAATGATATTCCGCACAAAAGAGGCGTACTTTCTATGGCAAGAACCATGATTCCCGATTCTGCCTCCTCTCAGTTCTTTATTATGCATGAAGATGCTCCTCATCTCGACAGACAGTATGCAGCCTTCGGCCTGGTGACGGAAGGCATTGAAGTCGTAGATAAAATCGCAAATGTCGATACAGGGCGCAGAGGATATTTTGATGATGTCCCCCTTTCTCCTGTTATAATCGAAAAAATTGAAATAGAAGAAAAGCATGATTGACATGATTGAATTCATATTGGTTTTTTCTCTCTTTGCCCTCCCCGCCGCATCGCTTGTGTGGTTTACTGTCTCTCTGATCCTGTTTCTTAAAACGCCAAAGGAAAATTATGAGATCAAAAAAACGCGCAAAACCCTTCTTACGGTTGCTTCCGTCGTCTTCGGAATCATGATCGGAACCTTACTCGTCCTATCGATTCTCTTTGCACTTGCTATTACACATATGTGAGGTATTTATATATGAGCGAGAAACGTTTTAGGCAGCTTCTTATTGCTATAACCGTCTTCGGCGCCCTTATCACTGCCGCGCTTATAGTATGGACAATATATCTTTATACGAACTGTTCTATTATTTCTTTTATAGCAAACGGGAGATAAGAACATGAGATTGATAAAACAAATAACGTTGATTATCAGCGTTATTCTATGCTTCACTCTTTTTAATACATCGATATATTTTTTGTGCACGCAACGCTGTCTCCCTGATAACGGACAAGTGGAAAAAATAAAGATAATCAGCCTTGAAAAATACCTTCCCTTTGATGAAAAATCGGAAATCGTAAACATCAAGGCAGAACTCCCTCTTACGGGAGAGTTGCCGGTCATTGACGGGGCAGAAGGGCTGTATCCGGTTTTCTCCGCTGTTGTCAATGCGCTTTATCCCGAAAATTCCGTAAGCTTCAACGGGCAGAACTTTGACTTCGAAAGCAAGCTTCAAATGAACAATACTCTGAAAGCCTACAAAGGGGTTGTTGACGGAACGGCAGACCTCGTATTCTGTGCTGGACCATCACAGGCACAGCTTAATTACGCCGCCGAGAATGACGTCGAGCTTGAATTTGTACCTATAGGAAAAGAAGCTTTTGTATTTCTTGTAAACAGCAAAAATCCCATAAGCGAACTGACCGCAGAGGAAATACGAGGAATATATACCGGTCAATATACAAATTGGTCCCAGCTCGGAGGAAAAAATATTCCGATAAGTGCGCTGCAAAGAATTGAAGGCAGCGGAAGTCAAACAGCATTTTTAGCATTCATGAACGGAGAAAAAGCCATCCGTGACTATGACAGCTTTATCGGCTCTGCCATCGGCTTTTCTTTCCGATATTATGTTGCCGACGTCATAGAGAATAGCGGAGTCAAGATGCTTGCTGTAAACGGCGCATATCCCGACAGGGAAAATATTAAAAACGGAAGATATCCTATTGTCAGTCAGTTTTATGCCGTCTATGACAAGGAAAATGATAATCCCAATATACCAATACTGATTGAATGGCTTCTTTCCGAAGAAGGACAATACATCATAGAGAAAACCGGGTATACCGCCATTAAATAATTGTAAAATGATGAATCGGGAGATACACAAACGGTTTAAAGAAAACAACAGAGATACCGCGTACGGTTGCGATATCTCTGTTGTTGCGTTTATTGATTACAGAAATACAGAAAAACTCGTAGACTATTGGTTCCAAGGTTCCGGCAGGTTGCATTTCATTGGTACTGCCATCGCCCCTTCCCTTTCTGTTTCAAATGCAACGTTTTTTTCTGTTATCCTTATATATATCTCACAAATCTTCGTAACGGCGACAAAATCATTTTCCGTCAGCAAAAGCTCCTTTCCGTTCACCTCAACATAGCCCCGTTTCCCCCCTTGGAATCGGGCTGAGGTAATACCGCCGGGTTATGACAGCGCAGATGCGCCGTCATAGTTTTTGGGATTCAAGGGGCTGTCGCACTAACGTGCGACTGCCCCACGAAGTCGGGTTTTGCGGATGAAATCCGCA
>ERZ1106976.2341-NODE-2341-length-17141-cov-5.877151_pt1 | contig 17141 bp, 16 predicted proteins | sample MGYA00403687_ERZ1106976 | MGnify/ENA primary metagenome ERZ1106976 (study PRJEB35170, sample SAMEA104062446) | human gut metagenome | biome: human gut; feature: human-associated habitat; material: faeces | place: Denmark | collected 2013-02-22 ... | reverse complement strand
CCCGCCACAACACAAAAATAAAAAAGCCCCGCCGGTGCTACCAACACCGACGAGGCCGCCCGGCGAACCGGGTGGACAATATAAGTCCCAGACAAGCTATATTGTACCACCTGACCCGGGCAAAAGCAATAGCCCGGGCATTTTTATGCCCAATTTTAAACGCATATAATTGAGAACGGATAAAAACAGGAGGTACATAAACAATGAGATACGCGATATATCTGCGCAAAAGCCGTGCGGATGATACGTCCGAGCCGCTGGAGGTGACCTTGCAGCGCCACCGCCAGATGCTCGAAAAATATATGCAGCAGCACGACATCGCCGTGCAGGACGAAGACGTTTTTGAAGAAGTCGTCTCCGGCGACAGCCTTTACGCGCGTCCGCAAATGCTGCGTCTGCTCGAGGTCGTCGAAGCGGGCACATACACCGGCGTTCTGTGCGTGGATATACAGCGCCTCGGGCGCGGTTCCATGCAGGACCAGGGCATGATCTTAGACGCATTCAAGTGGTCTGACACGAAGATCATCACCCCCACGCGCACCTACGACCTCTCGAACGATATGGACGAGACATACACCGAATTTGAGAGCTTTATGGGACGGCAGGAGTACAAGATGATCAAAAAGCGCCTGCGCCGCGGATTGAACGCGACGATCGAAAACGGCGGCTATATCGCGAACGCACCGTATGGCTACGATAAAACCAAAATCGGCAAAACGCCCTCGCTGAAGATCAATGAAGCCGAAGCGAAGTTTATCCACATGATTTTCGACCTCTACCAAAGCGGCATGGGTACGGCGACCATCGCAACGACGATCGACCGGCTCGGTGCAAAGCCGCGCCGCGGCGAGCATTTTGCGCGCTCCACAATACTCAAGATACTCAAAAACGACGTATACCGCGGGAAGATCGTCTGGAACCGAAAGACGTGCGTGCGCCCCGGACAGCGCGGAAACGAGCATCACCTCACGATCTACAACGCCCCCGAAAAGTGGACTGTTGTTGACGGGCTGCACCCGGCGATTATCGATAACGAGCAGTTTGAAGCCGTGCAGCGGATTCTTGCAGGGCACTATCACCCACCTGCAAACACCGGCAAGCGCATAAACCCCTTAGCCGGTCTCGTACTTTGTGGAAACTGCGGGCGGCCTTTGCAGCGCATTGCAATCCAGTCTGCCGGAGGGCCCTTGCTCGGCTGCCAAGTGCCCGGGTGCATCGTGTCCAGCAAGCTCGAATACGTCGAGCAAGCCGTTCTGCTGGAAATCCAAAAGGAGTTTGATAAGCTCTGCGCCAACGCGGAGCAGAAGCAGCAGGAAAGCCAAATTGACTACGCAGCCATGGCGAAGTCCATAGATGCCGAAATCAGTACGGCACATCAGCAGCTCGGCCGCCTGTACGATCTGGTGGAACAGGGCGTGTACACCATCGAGGTGTTCAACGAGCGACGCGGCGCCTTGCTCAGCCGCATATCGGCGCTGGAAGATGAACGTAAGAACCTTGTCCCGCCCCAACAGCTCGACCTCGAAAAAATGCGTGCCAACATTGAAGCCGTGTTCGACGCCTACCCCACCGCCGACTTCAACACGAAGAACCAACTACTGAAATCCATCATCGATAAGATCGTATATAACAAGCAAAAAGGCGTTCAACCAAAAGGGTTTACCCTCGAGGTTTTTTTACATTGCCTGTACTTATAGCTTGCGCAATGTTATGATAAAGACTGCTTAGAGGATTTACGTGTGCTGTTTCCCGCCTCGGTGCAGCCCGTTGTGGACGCTTCCGCTAATGTGCGGGTGCGGGACGTTGATGTAATCTCTGTGTACATTGATATGCAGCCGATCCCCTTTAACCGCGGGTATTACTCCATTGATCTCACGTTTTTCTTTGACGTATCTTTGGAACTGTACGGCGGCGCGACAGTGGGCTGCGAACGCGTGAGCGGTATTTCAATTTTCAATAAGAAGGTCATTCTCTACGGCAGCGAGGGCAACGTGAAGATGTTTACAAGCGAGAGCTGCCGTGACGAAGCCGATTTACAGGGCAATAAGGTCTTACCCAAGGCGACTGTGCAGGTCGCGCAGCCGGTGGCGCTTTCCGCGAAGCTTTGCGAGCACTGCCGCTGCGGCTGCGAGCCCTGCTGTGTGATCCCGGACTGCATTGCAAGCCGTTACGGCGGCACGTTTGAAACGGTAGAGCAGAAAAACACCGTATACGTGACGATCGGTCTGTTTACCATCGTGCAGATTGTGCGGAATGTGCAGATGCTCATTCCCGCGTTTGATTTCTGCATTCCGGATAAGGAATGCGTCACCTCCGGCGACAATCCCTGCGAGCTGTTCCGCAAGATTGATTTCCCGACCGACGAATTTTTCCCGCCGAAAGCGAGCGACTGCGGCTGTGGCTGCGGCAGACAAAATTAGAACCGCATTTGAATAATATAAGCCGTGCACTTTGAAAACAGGTGCACGGCTTACTCTTTTTATACTTTTGTCAGTCTTGCGAAGTTTGCAAACAGCTTTTTGGTGCCGACTTTGTCAAACGCGACTTCGAGCAGCGTATCATTCGCCATCGGCGTGGCGGAAACGATGAGACCCGTGCCGAACGCCTTGTGCAGGACAGTATCGCCTACGCGGTATGTACCGGCAGGCGCGGGCTTTACGCGCGGCTTCGGCGTGAATCCGCCGGCTTCCGCAACGGATTTTGTTTTCGGTGCTTCCCCGAACGGCTTCGCGCCGCCGAAGCTCGGCATAGAGACCAGGCGCGCGCTGTAATCGCGGGAGCGGGTGTGCTCGATGAGCGTCTCCGGGATTTCTTCCACAAAGCGTGAAACGCGGTTGCGGTTCGTCATGCCGAAGATCATGCGGGATTCCGCGTGGAAAATGTACAGTTCCTCTTTTGCGCGCGTGATGGCAACATACGCTAAACGGCGTTCCTCCTCCACTTCGGACGGTACATATACGCTCGCCATGCCCGGGAAAATGTTTTCCTCCATGCCCGGCAGGAACACCACCGGGAATTCGAGACCTTTTGCGGAGTGCACCGTCATGAGCACGACGGAATCAGCGTTATTATCGTAATTATCGATGTCCGTAATGAGCGAAACTTCTTCGAGAAAATCCGAAAGCGTGCCTTCGGGGTTCTCCTCCTCAAAACGGCGCAGGTTGGAAGCAAGCTCCTGCACGTTCGCGGCACGGTCTTCTGCGGATTCCGGGTCGTCGGTCTTAAGAAAATTCAGGTAATCGATGCGCTCCACAAGCTCGTCATAAAGCTCGCCGAGCGTGACTTTTTCGTCGTTGTTGAGCTCGATGAGTCCCTGCATCTGTGCGGCGAAAAGCGTCATTTTGTTTGCGGCACGGGACAGTGCGGGATAGTCTTTCGCGTGCGAGACGACCTCAAACAGTGTCTCACCCGTCTGCTGACCGATCTGCGCCGCGACTTCGACCGAGCGGTCGCCAATGCTGCGCTTCGGCGTGTTGATGATGCGGCGCAGACGCATTTCATCACTCGGATTATTGATAACGCTCAAATATGCGATCATCTCGCGGATCTCACGGCGCTCGTAGAAGCGCGTGCCGCCTATAATTCTATGCGGTACGCCGGATTTTGCAAAATTGCGTTCAAATGTCAGCGACTGTGAGTTCATGCGGTACAAAACAGCGTAATCAGAGAATTTCCGCCCCGCAGCAACGCCGTCTAAGATGATCTTCGTGATGCGCTCGGCTTCATCCGTTTCGTTTTCCGCCGTGTGCAGGTGGATCATGGCGCCGGTGCCGTTCTGCGTCCACAGCGTTTTGCCTTTTCGCTCGGTGTTATGCTCAATGACGGCGTTCGCAGCGTCCAGAATATTCTGTGTCGAGCGATAATTCTGCTCCAAACGAATGACCGTCGCATTCTGAAACGTATTTTCAAAGCTCAGAATGTTTTCGATCGTCGCACCGCGGAATTTGTAGATGCTCTGGTCGTCGTCGCCGACCACGCAGAGGTTACCGCTTTTTTCGGCCAGCATACGCACAAATGTGTACTGCGCATGGTTTGTATCCTGATACTCGTCAACCATTAGGTAGCGGAAACGGTTCTGGTAGTATTCCAGAACGTCCGGGCACTTTTTGAAGAGCTCCACTACTTTGTTGATGAGGTCGTCAAAGTCCATAGCATCGGCGTCTTCCAAACGCTTTTGGTACGTTGTATACGCGCGGGAGATAATCTTTAATCTGAAATCGTCGCCGACCGTGAGGGCGTACTCAGCAGGCGAGATTAAAGAATCCTTTGCCCGGGAAATCTCGTTCAAAATCGATTTTGGCGTGATGTTTTTTTCCGAAATGTCGAGCTCTTTTAAGATGCTTTTCATCAAGCGGCGCTGGTCGTCGGTATCGTACACCGTAAAGTGCGAGGAATACCCGATGCGTTCGCCGTCACGGCGCAAAATACGCGCGCAGGTGGAGTGGAACGTCGATGACCAAATGTCGTTGGCGGTCTCGCCCAGCATGGCACACAGGCGGTCTTTCAGCTCGCCTGCGGCCTTATTTGTAAAGGTAATAGCCATGATGCGCCACGGTGCGCATGCGGAAACACTCAAATGCTCCTGTGTTTCCGTTGTGAGCGGCGTGCCGTTTTCAATATAAGCTTTGCACGCGGCAATATCATTTTCATCGAGATCGTCACGCAGATAGGTGCTGTTGTACGCGTCGCCGTAGCGCAGGATATTCGCGATGCGGTTGATGAGCACCGTTGTTTTTCCGCTGCCTGCGCCCGCTAAAATGAGCAGCGGGCCGTTTACGGTGAACACGGCCTGTTTTTGGCGGTCATTCATGCGTGCAAAGTCTTTTTCCAGCACTGCGCGGCGCAGTGCAAGGATTTCCGATTTATCCATAGGTTCAAATGATCTCCGTTCTGTTGGTTCTGTGTCTTTTCGTTTTTTGGTTTCTATTTTACTATTGGTTTCTATTCTACTATATCTTGCGAAAAAGTTCAATCGAACATAGAAAATTCCCGAGGCGAGCTTTAAATCAGCCCCGGGAGACTTATGTGTAAGTCGATATGGCTTTACAAAGCAACTCAACTTTGCAAAGTCGATACGCTTTACACTACGCAAGCATCTTACGCACCATGTCGTAAAGCACGGGTTTCATATTATCTATTGTATCCGGCTTATTTTCAATCATCGTGGCAAAGCAAGTGGAACCGATGAGCTCAACCACCAAAAACACGCGCTTATATAAGACATCTTCTGTGCAGCCCACGGCGAGCGAGCTGCTCTCAATGGCAGTGACAAGCTTGTCCCACAACGGGTCTTCTCTTAGATCAAGCTGCTTTTCAATCATCGGCCAGGAGAAATTGCGCTCCAAAAGCCGCAGTGTCAGACGGCTTCTTTTAAAGTATTCCACGATGTAATCGACCATGAGGATGATGTCTTCTACAAAAACGCCGGTCTTATGCTCTTCCGCATATTCATAGGCCTCACTCAAAACACGCGCGGAAATGCGGTATGTGAGCTGCTGCAGAAGCTGGGTTTTATCGTGAAAATACAGATAAAACGTACCCTTTGCGACGTTCGCTTTCTTTACGATCTCATCGACCGAGGTTTTGTTAACGCCCTTTTCAAGGAAAAGCTGATATGCCGCCTCGAGCAGCCCCTCCTTTTTCTGTTCTTTTTTCTGTTCAACACCGCCGCGCATGGCTGTGGCCTCCCAACATTCAAATCTACCTGTGTAATCACTTTATTTGTTTTATAGTATAAGGCGGATACACCGTAAAAAGCAAGCCAAAAACAACATTTTGTACAGATTTGAATAAAATGACTAATAGTCAATTTATTTTGCCCACACAGTTCGTCGTTTTTAATATTGACTATTGGTCATTTTTGGACTAAACTACATAACGAAATAAAAGGGATGGTTCCCGAATGAAAGGAGCGGTGCTAAATGGAGCACTTTGCACGATGGATCGTGAAGCGCAGAAAGCTGATTCTTGTTTTAGCGGTTCTGCTTTTGATCCCCTCGGTGTTCGGTGCGCTCGGCACCTACATTAACTACGATATTTTGACCTACCTGCCGAAAGATCTGGATTCCATGATCGGCGAGACGTATTTGGAGGATGACTTCAATATGGCATCGGTTTCCATGATTACGGTTGAAAACATGTCTACGCCTGATACCTTAAAACTGAAAAGCGATCTTGAAGGGGTCGAAGGCGTACAGAAGGTCATGTGGACGAGCGATTTTATCGATGTGACGACGCCGAAGGAAATGCTTCCGAGCGATATTCAGAAGTTCTTCTATAACGATTCCGGCGCAACAATGCTCATCGTTCAGTTCGATGCCCCGAGCGCAGATGCCAGAACGATGAACGCGCAGAAGCAAATCAAGAACATCTTGAATAAAGATTGCTTCATCGGTGGTATGTCGGCTATTTTGGAAGATACCAAGAGCCTCATCAATAAAGAAATGCCCTTGTATATCCTTTGCGCTGTGGGCGCTTCGTTGCTGATTCTGTTCCTCAGCCTGAAAGAAACGATTGTGCCGCTTATCTTCATGCTCGGCATGCTGTTCCCAATCGTCTATAACTTCGGCACGAACATTTTCCTCGGCCAAATCAGCTACATTACGGAAGCATTGGCAACGGTCCTGCAGCTCGGTGTTACGATGGACTTCTCCATCTTCCTGCTGCACCGTTACGAAGAAGAAAAGCTGACGGCGGCATCCGATGAGGACGCCATGGTGGCGGCTATTAAAAAGACGTTTTCCTCCATTACCGGCAGCTCCCTTACAACGATTGCGGGCTTCCTTGCCATGTGCACCATGCAGCTTACGCTCGGCGAAGACATCGGCGTCGTCATGGCAAAGGGTGTTCTGCTCGGCGTTATCTGCACCATCACGGTTTTACCGTCCCTCATCATGACGTTCCGTCGTGCCATTGAAAAGCACACGCACCGCACGTTTATCCCGAAGCTCAAGCGTACCTCGAACTTCGTCGTGAAGCACCGTGTGCCGATTTTGATTGCGTTTATCGTGATCTTCATTCCGTTCTTCATTGCACAGTCAAAGACTTCCGTTTACTACACGATCTTTGATGCGCTTCCGCAGGACCTTCCCGGCATTGCGGGTACGAACCGCTTGAAGGAAGACTTCGATATGACAACGTCCCACTTTATCATTGTGGACGATACCCTTTCCGAAAAAAGCCTCTCCGATCTTTCCGATGAGTTGAGCGGCGTGGACGGCATCCACCAGGTTTTGAGCTATGAAAAGTTCGTCGGCGGCGCGATCCCGGAAATGTTTATTCCTGACGACGTGCGCGACATCTTCGAGGCCGGCGGCCACAAGATGATCCTTGCAAACTCCTCCTATAAGAGCGGCAGTGACGAGCAAAATAACCAGCTTTCCGAAATGATCGATATTGTGAAAAAGTATGACCCGAACGGCGTCATCACCGGCGAAGGCGCGATGACGAAAGATTTGATCGAGGTTGCAGATGTCGACTTCAATAACGTCAACATCACAAGTATCATCGTCGTGTTCGTCATTATCGCCATCGTGTTCCGCTCCGCTTCTGTTCCGGTGCTGCTCGTTGCGGCGATTGAAAGCGCCATCATGATCAACCTCGGCATTCCGTACTTCACCGGCACGACGCTGCCGTTTATCACAAGCATCGTTATCGGCACCATTCAGCTTGGTGCAACGGTCGACTATGCGATCCTCATGACCACGCGTTTCCGCGAAGAGCGTAACGCGGGTCACACTGCAAAGGAAGCGGCTCAAATTGCCGTTGAACAGTGCAGCCAGAGCATTTTAACAAGCGGTCTCACCTTCTTCGCGGCAACGTTCAGCGTGTCCCTCGTCTCCCGTATGGAGCTCATCGGCGTGCTGTGCAAGCTCATCAGCCGCGGCGCACTCATCAGTATGGCAGTTATCCTGCTTGTGTTGCCGGCACTGCTCGTCATCACGGAGCCAATCCTCAGAAAGACCACGTTCCATTGGCTGAAAAAGCCCGAAATCACCGAGAAAAAGGCATAATCGATTCAGAGAAAGGATCTCGATCAATATGAGTAAGTATCTTACAAAATCTGTTGCGGCTACGATTTCCGCACTTCTCCTCCTCGGCTGCGCTGCCCCGGCCTTTGCGGCGGATGCTACCGTTGAGAAAAAAGAAACCTCTTATCTCATCCTGAACGCAGACGGTTCCGTGCAGGAGCAGGTCACCAGTGATTGGCTGCACAGCGATGACGGTTTTGATGCCGTTACCGACGAAAGCGACCTTTCCGATATCCAGAACCTCAAGAGCGACGTGATGCCGGAACAGTCCGGCAATACGCTCAAGTGGACGACGGACGAAACCGATATTTATTATCAGGGCAAGAACAGCGCACAGGCGCCGGTCGGCGTTTCCATCGAGTATACGCTCGGCGGCAAGGCGGTTACGGCCGATGAACTCAAGGGTCAGAGCGGCCACCTTGTCGCAACCGTTAAGCTGACGAACAACACCGGCGAAGAAGTGACCGTAAACGGTAAAAAGCGCACCGTCTATACCCCGTTCTTCACCGTTGCGGCGGCTGTGCTGCCGAGTGAAAACTTCAAGAACATCACGACAGAGCACGGCCTTGTGGAGTCTGATTCCAAAACGCAGGTTGCCTGCTACCTTGCGATGCCGGGCATGAAGGAAGCCGTCAGCGACCTGCTCCCCGACAGCTTTGATAAGCTCGACGACCTGATGCTCGATACCCTTACCCTCGAAGCGGATGTTACGGACTGCACCGTCCCGACGTTTCTCTTCGCCGCGGCTCCGAACCTTTCCGACCTCGACCTCGATGAGGTTTCCGACGAGCTTGGCGACACGATGGATGAGTTGACCGATGCAATCGATCAGCTGAAGGATGGTTCCGGCGCACTGGATGACGCTGTGGGCACACTTGTCGAAAGCCTTGACACGTTTGCTTCGAGTTACGGCCAATTCGATGCCGGCGTGGACAGCGCTTTGAACGGCACACAGACGCTTGCAAACGGCACGGAAAACCTGCTTGAAAACGCACAGCTCTTGGCAACGAAGACCGGCGAACTTTCCCTCGGCGCTATTCAGCTGCAGAACAGTACCGCACAGCTTGCGGGCGTCATGAATCAGCAGCTTGTCCCGGGCCTTGTAGAGGCTTCCGAAAAGAAGACCGCGCTTGAAGACAAAATGACCGAGCTTTCCGGCAAGCTGGAGACCGTTGAAATCCCGGATATGACAGCACTCAAAGCACAGCTCGGCGCAGGCGTTGAACAGGTCTTCGATGGCGCGGCGAGCGGCGCAGCGAAAGCGGCTTCCGAAGCTGCTGCAAGCAATGCGGCAACAGTTGCTTCTCAGAAGACGGCGGAAGAGATCAAGGGCAGTGTGCAGCAGGCAGCCGATAATACGACAGTCGGCGCAGATCAGGTAGCAGATCAGGCGGCTGCACTTTCGACCGATGTATTCCAAGGCGGTTATAAGACGGCACTCAAAGAACTTTTAAGTGATTCGAGTTTAGGTCTTACTGAGGATCAAAAAAATGCAATCTTAGCAAAAATCGATGCTCCGGCTTCTCCGAGTAGCGAAATTACCGATACAGTTACAGCAAAACTTTCCGACGCAGCAACAGTTGCTGTAAAAGCGGCAATGGGTCAGGTTGTAAACGATATTGATTCGGATACGATTGCAAGCACGGTTGGTCCGAAGGTTGCTGAACAGGTTGCCCCGGCTGTTACGGAAAAAGTAACGTCTTCCGAGAAACTTGCAGCGGCAAAGCAGAGCGCTGTGCAGCAGGTTGCAGCGGCAATTCCGGACATTAACACCGATGAGCTCAAGAGTTTGATGGGTGAATTCAAAGATCTCTCCTCGCAGGCAGGCGAAATGATGGACAGTGTTGATACGCTGACCGGCGCGCTGTATAACGCAGAGAATCCGGCAGATACCGACACGGTTGTCGGTGCGGCCAACGCGATTTCCGACGGTGCTGCAAAGCTTGGCAGCGGTGCTTCTCAGCTTGCAACCGGCACCTCTGCATTCGCAACCGGCGTAGGCACGCTCGATGCAGGCACAAACCAGCTGCTCAGCGGCATGGAGACGCTCTCCTCCTCCAGCAAGACCGTATCGAATGCGATCGGTCAGTTCCAGTCCGGCGGCGCAGAACTTAAAGACGGCACGTCCGAGCTCAGTGACGGCATGACGGAGTTCTCCGATACAATCAATGATAAGCTCGACGGCCTCAGCGAAATTACCGACCCGGATTCCACGCTGGCACGCGTGATTGACATCATGAAGGATCGTGCGGACAGCTTCAAGGGCTCCGGCCGCGCAGACGGTACGGATATGACCGTAAGCTACGTAATGCGCACCGCAACGGACTCGAGCAGCAACAGCACGAGCACCACGGAAGAAACCACGACCGAGACTGAAACCAAAGACAGCTTCTGGAACCGTGTGGCAAACCTCTTCTCTAAGTAATTTAAAATAAAGCAAAGGAAGCAGGAACGCATCGAAAGGTGCTCCTGCTTCCTTTTAATTGCTTTTTTCGGTGAAACGGTGTATGATTATCGTGTTCAAATCAGCAGAAAATGGGGTTGAAAAATGAAAAAACTATGCACGCTGTTCCTCACATTTTTGAAGATCGGCGCTTTCACGTTTGGCGGCGGCTATGCGATGGTTGCCTTGCTGGAAAATGAATTTATCGCAAAGAAAAAGTGGATCGATAAAAAAGAGTTCCTCGACATGATCGCGATTGCGGAGTCTACGCCGGGCCCGATAGCTATTAACAGCGCAACGTATATCGGTTATCACATTGCCGGTGTGCCCGGCGCGGCGACGGCCACGCTTGGGGTGTGTATCCCTTCGTTTGTCATCATCTACCTCATTTCCCTATTCTTTGACCAGTTTTTGAGCTTGAAATTCGTTTCCTACGCGTTCCGCGGAATTCAGGTGTGCGTTGTGTACCTCATCTTTTCCGCCGGTGTGCGCATGCTGAAAAGTCTCGAAAAGACGGCGTTCAATACCGTGCTTGTCACAGGAGTAGCGGTTTGCATGATAGCGTTTTCCGTTTTCGCTGTTTCGTTTTCGTCCATCTACTTTATTTTGCTTAGCGGTGTGGTTGGTCTTGCGGCCTACTTCATACAGCGCCTGCGTGGAAAAGGCGGTGACATAAAATGATCTATTTTAAATTATTCCTGACCTTCCTTGAGATTGGCGCAGTGTCGTTCGGTGGCGGCTACGGCATGATCTCCCTCATCCGCGAAGCCGTGCTCTCGAATCACTGGCTCACGGAAAGCGAGTTCATCAACTTCATTGCGGTGTCCGAATCGACTCCCGGCCCGCTTGCCGTCAACATGGCGACGTTTATCGGATCTTCGCAAGGCGGCGTGTTGGGCAGTCTGCTCGCGACTTTGGGCGTGGTGCTCCCCTCGTTCGTCATTATTTTGCTCATTGCGGCAGTGTTGAGTAATCTGCTGAAATACGCCGGTGTGCAGGCATTCCTCTCCGGCGTGCGTCCGTGCGTGGTGGCGCTCATTTTGGCTACGGCGTTGACGATGGGTCTTAGCACGCTATTCAGCTTTACGACCATACGAAGCGCCCTCGAGGTTGATCCGCGCGGTGTTGTGATTTTGCTGCTGCTGATTACTTTGCACTTTGGCTATAAGCACTTTAAAAAGAAAGCACCCTCGCCCATTTTGATGATCGTGCTTTCCGCCGGTCTCGGTATTTTGTTCTACGCATTTTAAATTTTGGGAAAAGACCTCTGCTCGGGCCAAACAGTCTTGAGCGGAGGTCTTTTCTGTACAGAAAATAGCGTTTAGCCGTTATTTCGGCTGCACTTTTCGGCGTCGATCGCAAGCACGATCATCAAAACGCACAGTGCGTCTGCGGGGTCGTATATGTTCAAAAGGTACGTGTCCGTCCAGTTGAACAGCTCTTTGGAGATGCTTGCCACATCGTGGCCACTTCCGGAAACAACGGTATAATCCCACTCCAAAACGTTGCCCTCCACATGCCAGCCGTTGCATTCTACGTTGTATTTCGGCTTAAAAAGTGCAAATTCGCGGCTGATGCAACCGACATATTGGTTTTTAAAATACATTTCGAATTTCGGCATGAACGTGAAGATGCGTTCTTTTACCGTGCCGATCTCTTCACCGTAAGCGTCAAAAATTTTCAGACAGTGTCCCCAGGAGAGCTGCCCTTTGACGACATACACCGTGTTGCCGTTCTCATCGTAAATATCGTAGCTGTCGAACCATGAAAAAAAGCGCTGTTTAAACCGTAAAATCATAAAAATCCCCTACTTCTTGCCACTGTTTTCAATCGTATAGATCACACAGACGAACCCTGCGATGACCGCGAGCAGTATGGAGCCGCTTAACCCGTTGTTCATGGCAGCGCCGAGGAATAGCCCGACTATGGCGGCCAAGATGATTACAACGGAGGAACCGATTGTTTTCATGTTCACGACAAAATCTCCTCCACGTACTTCTTTAAGTCGATTGTACCACGCTGCGTGTCGGTTTGCAATAGACTTCTGCAAAGGTAAAAGAAAAGAATACGTTAAAAGCAGGTTAAAAACATGAAAAATATCCACATTTTTTCGAATTTTCTATTGACATTTCCTTTGCGGTTTTATATAATTCAATTGTAAATCTGTCAAGCGCCCCGCGGTCACCCATCCTTCGGCCCGGGGTGCTATTTTTCTGAAAATACAAAAGGCGCAGAGCCTGCTCGGAAATCCCGGCAGCCCTGCGCCTTTTGCAAATCGGTCTTTCCTGCTTTTCCGCAGCCGTCGCGTAATTTTAGGTATGAAAAAAGCAGCCCGGCGCATAAGCGCTAAGCTGCTTTATCAACTGTGTTTAATTTTTACGTTCAGCAAAACTCTACGGTTTTTCCTGTAAAACTGTCATGGCTTTTGATCGTCGCCCAACATGGAATGGAATTCAACTGAAACGGATATTCCACGCCGTCGATAATTGCAATTCCTCTTTCTGCTACAGGTAGGAATTCATAATCCCTGTCAAGAACAAGTACGCGAATGTCCGTAGGACCGGCTTGAAAGTCATCAATGATTTTGTATTCTTTTTTCATTCTTTTTGACCCTCCTTACTGTTAAGACGTTCTTTCAATCGTTCTTCATAAATTTATTAGCCCCGGCATTTTGACTTTATCTCTTTCGTCTGTGGGCATTTTTAAATCGCCCATGAGGCAGGCGTAAGAGATGGCACTTTTGCCAAAGCGACCACGAATCTCCTCCACAGCATCCTGTACTTTCTCCATTGCCATGCGGTGCTGGACATTATCAAACAGCGTGAGCTGCTTGACGCTGTCTTTGGGCGAGAGTTCAATGGAACGGACGGTGACCGCTCTGACCTTCGTGTTCCAAGAATACCGCTCTTTAAAACTCCGAAATGCGGCAGCGGCGATCTCCGAGGGAAGCTGTGTCTTGAAATGCAAATCTCAAAGCAGTTTGCTTCCTGCACGCTTTCTATCCTGCGGCCTGTGTCAGCACACATGCCGTTGTGCTTTGCGACATGAACGGCAGACAAATGCCGCTCTCACCTGCGCCGACCAGCAGCTCCGTGCCGCTCGGGCTGATCAGGAGAGGATACGTTTCACACAGATACACCGGGCCGTCCGTGACACCGTAGCTGTTACCGCCCACAAGCGACAAGCTGAGCGTCACATAGCTTGGCCCGTCCGGAATCGTTTGAATCGCCCAGAAACCGCTCCACATCTCCTCAATGTCGTCGCTGTCTTCGTATGTCCACTCCAGATCGACTGTACCCCCCGTCTCATCCTCGAAATAGAAGCGCAGCGAGAAATAGGCATAACGGTCGGTTTCCTCTACCATGGTTTCTGTGATCCAGCCCATGCCTGTACTCTGCGATCCGGCAAGGCCAAGCGCGGTCATGCCTGTCCAGCCGTCAGAAAGCCAACCGGAAAATTCGGATGGGATATCATACCAGGCATATTCCGTAAAATCGAACGAAAGATAGTCACCGGCTTCCGATGTACATGGCGCAAGATGGCTCATCGCATCAAGCGAGGGATACCATTCGCAGGTGTTCCCGTTGTTGTCGGTGATAAAGACCTGGGTGTCGGCCTCATGCGCAATGCCGTCAAGATTTGCAAAGAGCAGCACCGGTTCGCCGCTCTCTGACCGGTAGAGAACCTCTGTGACCTCATCGGTCTGTGTTTTTTCGTTCCACTGCACACGGTTGATTGCAACCGTCGCGTTCTTGTCGACCGGCACAATGCAGTACAGATGCCCCGCGCTGCCGATGATGTGCTCATCGTTGATCTCTGTGATAAAGGGGTATTCGAGGAGCATTGTCTCATTGGTTTCTTGCAGCCACGCAGGGAAACCCGCCTCGAAACCCTCATCAAACAGACCGCCGACATAGCCGAGATACGCCGCGCCAAACATTGTCGTCGGAAAATCAATCCTGTCGCGCAACCATCCAAGCGATGTCTCTGCCTCCTGTGAAAACGCGTATTGCACCGGCGGCGTGTCCACGGTCTTATCCTGTGATACAAAATCGTTCCCGTTGCTCTGTAATACAGCTTCCTCCTGTTGGCTTTCCGGAGTTTTTTTGTGGGCAGTATTTATTTTGGGTTCGTTAGGCTCCGTTTGCGTCTTCTGCGTACAGGCGCAAAGCGACAATAACAGAACCAGTGCCAGCAATAGCGCGAACACGCGTCTGGGTGTTGTTTTCATAGCCGCTCCTTTCAGAATTTTCCGCTTCGGCCGGAACCACCTCCGCCGGATTCGCTGTGGCTGCTCCCGCCGCCGGAAGAGCTACGCTCAATCTTCCGGCTGGAGGTCGTCTTATGGGTAAAATGATCTGTTTGCTCTGTAAGCTGAAGTCCCGCGGAAACATAGGCGTTAGCGGTTGCTTTTTTTGATACATTTTCCATTTTCTGCCATATCACAGCGACGATCACGATTGCTGCCAGTAGGGAAAGACCGATCACGATAAGGATCGGAAAAAACAAACTCGCTCGAACCGGCTTTCCTGAGGCTGCTTTTTCCAGATAGACGCTGCATTCTTTGATGTAATCCTCAAAGCCGCCGTACCAGTCGTTTTCACCGAAGTTATCGAGGAATACCTTTTCCAGTTTCTGCTGACCATAGCTGTTGAACGCATACTCGCAGTGTGAGCCGTAGCAGAACATCGCCCAGTCGCGATCATCCATGCTGAGCAGGAGCATGATCCCGTCGCGGTCCGGTCCTTCGCCCATCGTGTATTCGTGATAGATGGTATAGGTTGCCTTGTAGACGCCGTCGGCATGATAGTCCCGGAAATCCTCCACCGTCACAATGTAAACGCCGACACGGTATTTCTGGGAAACCGCTTCCGCCATTTTCTCCAGCCGCGCACGTTCACCTTCCCTGAGAAGTCCGGCGGCATCCGTCACATAGTTCAGCTGCGCTCCCGTCTGCACTGCCGCAGCTGCGCTCACGCAGAGGGCAAGCGCCGTCACGAGCACCAGCAGGAGGCATAATAACCGTTTCTTCATGTTTTCACCCTCCTACCGTGCCATAAGCAGAATCGCCGTCACGCTGATAGCCACAAGCAGCGCTGCGATCGCTGCAAACAGACCGATCACCCGCTTTGTGCTGACCGGCAGGTTGCCGACCAGCTTGCCCGTCTGTCCGTTCATGGCAAAGAGGAAGTCCTTGTCCTCCCATCTTGTGTTCAGAATCCAGACGGGAAGCAGCGCGTAATGCACCTTTCCGCGCTTCAACTGGATGCTCCGGCCCGTTTCATTGCAGGAGGCATAGCCGGTCACGGTTTTTTCCAGCGCATTCACCAGCGAGCCTGCACAGCGCCGATCCGCCCGGTTCCGGCTGTCTTCCACGCTCACATCATATTTATCCGCCAGAAATCCGGGCAGATACGCCGTGGAAAACGGCTTTAGCTCTGTATAATCGTACGGTTCGATGGAGTCCATATAATCGTCCGGCATTTTGCTGGATGCATCCACCGGGATTTTTTCAAAGGCAATGGAACCGGCGCGTCGCACGTCGTAGTGGCTCGTCTCCGTGATCTCATAATCTCCCGAGGTGTATTTATGTACCGTGGTGGCATGAAACCGGACGCTTCCGCTGGCCTCGCCGTCGTACATCCAGAAGGGTACGTACACGCCCTTGATCTCCTCCAGATGGTTGGCTTTGGAGAAGGTCGATGGGAGCAATGGCTTTTTGAGATAGTGCTTCTTCAATGCCTTGATGGCGTCCTCCTTGCTCAGCTTGAAGGGAAGCACAAAGTCGGGCTTCAAAATGCCGGCGAACTGCCCCGGAATCACCGACGGATTTCCGCAGTATGGGCAGGACGTGGCTGCCGTCGTTGCGTCGCAGAGCAGTTCCGCACCGCATGACGGGCAGCAGTACGCTTTTATGCTGCCTGCGTCTGCACCCCAGTCCTCGCTCAGACCGGAGGTGTCCCAGTCGGAGCCGTCTGCGGTAGCCTCTTCCGCTTCGGCGGCGTTTTGCGCCGCTTCCACTGCATTCGCTTCTTTTTCCCCATAGAGCGCCTCAATTTCCGCTGTATTGAAGCTCGAACCGCAGTAGTCGCACTCCAATCTGCCGGATTCTCCCGTAAAATGGAGAGGCCCCATACAAGCGGGGCATTGATAATTTGTTACTTGTGTTGCCATCTAAAAATCCTCGTTTCCTGGACAGGCGTTACAATCTGCAAGGGCAGCTTGCAGCGCCAAGCGCAGGTATGATTGTGTTTTTCGGATATGTTCGCAGGCTTACTGCTTATGATAGATCGGGCACGTGTCCTTTATGACGTTTTCCTCCGAATCGTACAAGACACGCACATCGGCCTGGTCGCTGTTGGCAAGCGTGATCGCAATCCGCTTTTCTGCAATCAGACCTGCCATGATGCGGAGCGCTTTGCGTTTCATGGCACCACCTCCGTTTTTTTGCGAAAAGCCGGATTCTCCCGCTCCAAAATGGGGCGGGAGCCGGTTTCCATATGGTTTTCAGGAGGACGACGACCTTACCTGAATGACATGTTGCTGAGGATGATGTCCGGCATCGTTCCCGGGACGCAGTCCAAGTTGCGAAGGCCGATGGAAAGGGCACGGCTGTCGTCAAGCTGCGCGATATACTGAATCCATTCGTAGCCGATGTACTTATAGGT